>Ga0307992_1001305_pt1 | contig 14833 bp, 16 predicted proteins | sample EllFjometagen133_FD_203162 | JGI IMG/M metagenome (GOLD analysis project Ga0307992, IMG submission 203162) | Marine microbial communities from Ellis Fjord, Antarctic Ocean - #133 | ecosystem: Environmental > Aquatic > Marine > Unclassified | place: Southern Ocean | collected 2014-10-08
TGCTTTTTGCATAAGCTTGAATAGATGTGTCATTGCTGCTATTGATAATAGCAAAAACATTGATCACCGAAACTACAAGAGCTACTAATACGATCAAACTAAGATTCTTTTTCATTTTCATTCTCCTCTAAATTTTATTAACTTCCACTCGGTACATATTCTTCTTCTTCATCCCATGGTGGGGGTCTGATGCCACCCTGAGCACTACAGATAAGTTCTCTTTTTTCGATTGAGATTTCTTCAACGATTACTTCATCAAAAGGTGCTGGCATGAAATTACCCTGTGCTGTACAAATATTGCTTTTTGCATAAGCTTGAATAGATGTGTCATTGCTGCTATTGATAATAGCAAAAACATTGATCACCGAAACTACAAGAGCTACTAATACGATCAAACTAAGATTCTTTTTCATTTTCATTCTCCTTTTTTATTTAAAATTAATAAACATAAATATTATTATTTAATACAATTGACAAGCATTTTTTTTTATAATTCTTTTACTGCTACTCATTTTCTTATAAAAACTATTAGTTATAACTTGTAAAAATAACTATTTGAAATATTTTATACTTAGCATTAAGATAAAAAAACTTGACTCACCAACAAATGAAAAATTCTTTGTATATTGTTAATAAAAAAGAAGCTACCCGCTTCTACCTTACGGTTCTTAAATTTGTTAGGATACTTGTTAAGGTCATGAAAATAAAGTGCGAAATTATATATAAATGTGTAATGGCGGGTGGATTAATCCACCCCTTTTTTTTATTAAAAAAGAACAAGGAGGTTCTTATTTCTATTCGCATTAGAAGAGGAAAGGCTAAAACAAAGCCGACAGCACCAAAAGAAAGGATTAATGGGCAGATCAGGGTTTCGTCAGTAAGACTGATCTCAGAAACAGGTAATCAAGTTGGAGTAGTTACAATATCAAAAGCATTACAAGAGGCTGAAAGAGTAGGACTTGATCTCGTAGAAATTTCACCAAACGCAAAACCACCAGTATGTAAAATACTGGATTTTAGTACATATTACTATAAAAAAGAACGTAAATTACGAGAAGCAAGAAAAAATCAGCATATTGTACAAACAAAAGAAGTGAAATTCGGTCCGAATACAGAGGATCATGACTATCAATTTAAGAAAGTGCATGCTCTCAAATTCCTAAGTCAACACAATAAAGTAAAGCTAACAGTGCGTTTTCGTGGGAGACAGCTTGCTCACCGTGATATTGGATTTAAATTATTGGAGCGTATATTAGAAGAATTGAAACCTATTGTTGATGTTGAAGTAATGCCTAAGAATGAAGGCAGAACAGTTTTTACAATAATTGCACCAAAGAAAGAGATTGATAATTTATTAGAAGAATATGAAAATATAGAAGAATAATTTCAGGAGGAAAAATGCCTAAACTCAAAACACGTAGAGCGGTAGCAAAAAGATTTAAAGTTACCGGTAAGGGAAAACTGAAAAGATCTCATGCTTATGCAGGTCATATCCTTACAAAAAAATCATCTACAAGAAAAAGAAACTTAAGACAATCAGGTCTTGTAAATTCAAACGATACAGCAAGAATGAAAAAAATGCTGGGTATCTAAAAAAAAGAAGGAGAATAAAATGCCACGTTCAACAAATAATGTAGCTGCTAAAAATAGAAGAAAAAAATATTTAAAAGCCGCCAAAGGTTACGTAGGTGGTCGAAGTAAATTGTACAGAACTGCTCGACAGGCTGTAGAAAGAGGTTGGCTATATGCATATAGAGATAGGAAAACTAAAAAACGCGTATTTAGACAACTTTGGATCACACGTATTAACGCAGCAGCCCGAATGAATGAACTAACTTATAGTAAATTGATAAACGGATTAAAAAAAGCTGAAGTTGAAATCGATAGAAAGGTACTTGCTCATCTTGCATATAATGACATGGAAGCTTTTGCACAACTTTGTCAAATTGCTAAAGATCAAATTAAATAAGGTGCCTCCGGGTGAAAGAAGAATTAAATAAAGTCGTTAAAGTAGCAGAAAATGAGATAAGTAACGCTAGCTCAATATATGACTTAATGCAATTGAAATCTAAATATACTGGGAAAAAAAGTATACTGAACAGTTTTATGCAAAAGATAGGCTCTCTATCAAAAGAGGAAAGACCTGCTTTTGGTCAAACTCTTAATATTGCAAAAAAGCAACTTGTAAAAATGATAACTGATCAGGAAGAAAAAATCAAAGACCTTGATTATAATAAAATATTAAAATCGGAATCTATTGATCTTACAATGTCAGGACGTAAAAGGACAAAAGGAAGTTTGCATCCAATAACGAAAGTATGGCGTGAGATCGAAGATATTTTTATGTCCATGGGTTTTGAAGTTGCAGAAGGACCAGATATTGAAGATGAATTCCATAATTTTGATGCTTTAAACACACCGCAGGATCATCCCGCTAGAGATCTTTCGGATACTTTTTATTTAGACGACGATGTTCTTCTGAGAACTCAAACTTCCACAGTTCAAATTAGAACCATGGAAACACACTCGCTTCCTATTAAAATTATTTCTCCGGGAAGTTGTTATCGGAATGAAAATGATGCATCTCATTCTCCAATGTTCCATCAAGTGGAAGCACTTCTTGTGGATGAAGGTGTCACATTTACTGATCTTAGAGATATACTGAATATTTTTGTTAAAGAGATGTTTGGCGATAAGATCGAATCCAGGATACGACCTCATTATTTCCCTTTTACGGAACCCAGTGCTGAGATTGATATTGTCTGCGTAAAATGTTATGGGAGAGGTTGCAATCTTTGTAAAGGAAGCGGCTGGTTAGAATTGGGTGGAGCTGGCATGGTTGACCCAAATGTATTAGAAAAACTTGGAATTAACTCCGAAAAATATACTGGATATGCATTTGGTCTGGGAATGGATCGAATAGCAATGTTGAAATATAAAATTCCAGATATGAGATTGCTTTTTGAAAATGATATTCGTTTTCTTAAGCAATTCAGCTAATCGTATAAATTATTAGGTCATAAAAAATGAAAATAAGTTATAACTGGTTAAAAAAATATATTGATCTTAAACTCTCTCCGGAAGAATTAAAGGATAAAATGACCTTTGCCGGAATCGAGGTTGAGGCTGTAGAAGAACTTGGGAAAGATCTACGACAGATCAAAATTGCACAAATTGTTAAATTTGATCAACATCCAAATGCCGAGAAACTTTCTGTTTGTCAGGTTGATAATGGAACAGAAACAATGCAAGTTATTTGCGGGGCTTCTAACTGCAAGAATGATATCAAAGTTGCTTTTGCAGGGATCGGAACACAGATACAAGACTTTAAGATCAAGAAAGCTAAACTTCGTGGTGAAATATCTTTTGGGATGATTTGCTCTGAGCAGGAGCTTGGTATTTCTAATGATCATGACGGGATTATGATTCTTCCCGAAGATGCCCCGATAGGGACAGATCTTGCCTCTTATCTTGGAGTTAAAAATATCTGCTATGATGTAGAAATTACTCCAAATCGTCCTGATCTGCTTGGAATTATTGGTGTTGCAAGAGATCTTTCTGCCTTACTTAAACTTCCTCTTACTTTACCAGAAAGCAAACTAATTGAAAGTAATGAACCAATAAAAAATTATCTTTCTTTAGAGAATGAAGTTCCTGAATTTTGTACAAGATATACAGCCAGAATTATTAAAAATGTTGAAATTAAAGAATCACCCGACTGGCTTAAAAAACAATTGATCTCTGTTGGATTACGACCTATTAATAATGTTGTTGATATCACTAATTTTGTTATGATGGAATTTGGTCATCCACTTCACGCCTTTGATTACAATCTAATTAAAGGAAAGAAGATAATTGTGCGTAAAGCTATAGAAAATGAAGAATTTCCTGCTTTAGACGAAGTAACTTATAAATTAAAAAAAGACGATATTGTAATAGCAGATGAAAAACGTGCAATTGCCCTTGCTGGTATTATTGGTGGTGAAAATTCATATATTACTTCTACAACAAAAGATATTGTAATTGAAGCAGCTAATTTCTTATATTCTTCCATTCGTAAAACGTCTGGTCGCACAAAAATATCTACTGATTCTTCTTATCGTTTTGAACGTGATATTACAGATGAAATTGCTGAACTGGTAAGTATCAGGGCTTGTGAATTAATACTCAAAATTGCTGGTGGTGAACTTTTGAAAGGAAAGCTGGATTCATTTCTTTCCAAGAAAGAGTTAACTAAAGTTTCAATTCGGCCATCCAGAGTTAAAAAAATTCTTTCAATAGATGTTCCACCAAAACAGATCGTGGAATATCTTACAGCTCTCGGACTGAATTTTATACAAGAATCGGAAGATAATTTAGTGTTTGAGATTCCTAATTATAGGAAAGACTTAACACGTGAGATCGATCTGATCGAAGAGATAATCCGCCTTAATGGTTATAATAATGTTCCCACTTTTCTAAAATCTCAAAATATTATGAATAAACCAGTTTTCTATACTCGTAGAAAAATAGAAGATACACTTGTAAATTATGGATTCTCAGAAGTGATCAACTGGAATTTTGGTGATCCGGATGATCTGGATAAATTTAATATTAAAAAAGAAGATGAACGCAGGAACTTTGCGGAATTAAAAAACCCATTAGGATACAGTTTCTCAATAATGCGTTCTATGTTATTGTCGAGTCTTCTGAAAAATGCAATTTATAATATAAATCACGGACAAAAAAATATTAGACTTTTCGAATTGAAAAAAGTTTTTACGAGAAAAGATGAAAAACTTGCAACTGAGAAATTACATCTTTCTGGAATCCTTACCGGAGAACTTAACCCTGTTTATTGGAAAGATAGTTCTGAGCAGCTTGATTTCTTTGATGTGAAAGGAATAATGGAAGATATTATCGCTGAATTAAAGTTAGAAAATTGTGAGTACAAAATATCCGAAGAACCTTTTTATCAACTTGGTATAGGGGCTGATGTAATTGTGAAAGAAAAGATTATTGCCAGCTTGGGAAAAATAGACCCTAAAATTGCGGTTAAATATGATATTAATATTCCAATGTTTGCTTTTGATATTGATCTTAACACCATTTTTGAAATGGATAATTTTAGCGATCCTGTTTTTGAGAATATTCCAAAATTCCCGCCAATTCTGCGTGACATTTCTTTTGTGATCTCAAAAGAGCATAAATATGCAGATATTATTGGGACTATCAAAAAAGTTGGAAAAAATAGTATTTCTAAAATTGTGCTTTTTGATGAATTTGCAGGAAAAAATATCAAAGAGGGTTTTCACAGTCTTACATTTAGTCTTGTGTTCAGTTCAGATACAAAAACCTTGACGGATGGATATATTAATAATATTCTAAAAAAAGTTATTAAGGCTTTACTAAATTCATACAATGCTGAGATGAGGTAAATATGGAAGATAGATCAGTACTTAGTCTGGATGAAAAAATTCAAAAATTAATAAATGGTTATACTGAAATAAAAAGTAAATATGCTGATGCTGTAATTGCTAAAACAGAACTCGAAAAGCAGAATACAATTCTCAGTGAATTCAAAAATGAAAATGAAGAAAAATTATTAAGATTAGTAGAATCTGATCGTAAACAGAGAGAAGAGATTGATTTCCTTAAAGATGAAAATAGAAATCTTCACGTTCAGTTAGATGACTATAATAATAAAATGAAAGAGGCATCAACTAAAATTGATAATATTTTTAATCAACTGAATGATTTATAAAAATCAATGAAATCTATTGAAATTGAGATTTTAGGTAGAACATATTATTTTAGAAGTGATGAACCTGAAAAAATAAAAGAAACTGCAGAATATGTAGAGAATGAATTGGAGAAGTTGAACGAAAGATTCAATACAGTAGATCAAAATAAGTTATTAGTTCTTTATGCAATATCAATTACTGAGAAATATCTCTCTGAAATTGATGATTATAAGAATTTATCAAAAAAGTTCGAACAGATCAATGATCTGTTTGACAATATAGAAATTAGTGAAAAATAATTGCCTGCGGTATTCGTGATATTATTGATATTCAGAACCAATTATGAATAGGAAGTCAGGCCCTTTGTGGCGCATGAACCTGACATGATCTGGAGATGCAAAGCAAAAAACGGTAGACGTCCACCTTGTTCCAAGGTTCAGGAAGTACATGGTACACGGTATCGCGGGTAAAATAATAGATTGAAGTGAGGTAAGTAATGAACAATATATATATGATTTACATTGGAAGTGCGTTTCTGATTGGTCTTTTTATTTCCATGATCATAAATTTCGTGAAGAAATCTTCTGCTGATAAAAAAATTCTATCTTCAAATGAATTTGCTAAGAAGATTATTGATGATGCAAAAAGTGAAACAGAAAATTTGAAAAAAGCTGCCATTTTAGAAGCTAAAGAAGAATGGTACAAAGTCCAAAAACAATATGAAGAAGAGATCAGCACTCGCAAACGTGAGATTTACACATTAGAAAAAGAATACAACGAACGTGTTACAAAGCTTGATAACAGATTAGAAAATCTCGATAAGAAGGAAAACAAACTTCAAGAATTTGAGAAAGAAAACAAAAACAAAGAGATTGAGTTGACTTCAAAGAAAGAAGAGCTTAATAAACTGATCGAACAGCAAAATACAAAATTATCCGAAATTGCCAGATTATCCCGCGAAGAAGCGATTCAAATACTAAAAAATAATCTTAGAAATAAAGCTCGTAATGAAGCTTCAAAAGAGATTCGCAGGATAGCTGATAATACGAAGGCTGAAGCAGATCAACTTGTTGCGGGAATCCTTTCTACAGCTATTCAGAGAGTTGCTGTAGATTATGTTTCTGAGTCTACCGTTTCTGTTGTTTCCCTTCCTGATGATGAAATGAAAGGAAGAATAATCGGTAGGGAAGGTAGAAATATTAGAGCTTTTGAGCAAGCATCTGGAATTGATTTGATCATAGACGATACACCTGAAGCTGTTGTCCTTTCAGGTTTTGATCCTGTACGTAGAGAAATTGCTCGTCTCTCTTTAGAAAAATTGATACAAGATGGCAGAATTCACCCAGGACGTATTGAACAGGTCATTGAAAAAATTACTAAGGAAATGGATAGTAATCTTGTAAAAATTGGTGAGAAAGCATGTATGGAAACAAATATTCATAATATTTCACCAAACATTGTAAAACTTATTGGTAGATTAAAATACCGTACAAGTTATGGACAAAATATTCTTCGTCATTCTATGGAAGCAGCCTGGATTTGTGGAATTCTTGCAGCCGAATTGAACCTTGATCAGGAACTGGCACGTCGCTGTGGATTCCTGCATGATCTAGGGAAAGCAATCGATCATGAATATGATGGCTCACATGCCAGTCTTGGTGCAAATGTAGCACGCAAAAATGGTGAAAGTAAAATAGTTGTAAATGCTATCGAAGCTCATCATGAAGAAGTCGAATATCAAAGTGTTTATGCTGTTCTTACACAAGTTGCTGATGCAGTTTCTGGTGCAAGACCTGGTGCAAGAAGAGAAATGCTTGAAACATATATGAAGCGTCTTAATAAAATGGAAGAGATTGCAAATTCGATTGAAGGTGTTAATAAATCATTTGCTATTCAAGCTGGACGTGAATTAAGAATTATCGTAGATCCTGTATCAATTGATGATAAACATACTGCATTTGTGGCTTCAGATATAGCAGAAAAAATAGAAGCAGAAATGCAATATCCCGGCCAGATCAAAGTTTTAGTGATTCGTGAGACACGACAAACTGCGATTGCAAAATAATGAACATATTATTTTTTGGTGATATTTTCGGTTCCCCAGGCAGGAACTTAATAAAAAAGTACTTACCCGAGCTAAGAAGAAAATTTAAAATAGATTTTTGTATTGCAAATGGTGAAAATACAGCACATGGAAAAGGGATTACAGAAAAAACGGCTACTGAATTATTCAATTGCGGAATTGATTGTTTCACTAGTGGCAACCATATCTGGGATAAAAAAGAATCAATTGATTATCTTAAGCGTGAACCACGAATTCTAAAACCCCTTAATTACCATAAAGATGCGATCGGCGCAACTTTGTATATCGCAAATGTTGGAAAATCAAAATTAGCAGTTGTTAATTTGATAGGGCAGGTTTATATGAATCCTATAGATTCTCCATTTATAGCTCTTGATAATATCTTACCGGAAATAAAGGAAGTAACTGATAATATTTTTGTTGATTTTCATGCTGAAGCAACAGCTGAGAAAAGAGCTTTGGCTTTTTATTTTGATGGTCGGATAAGTGCGATGGTTGGAACACATACTCACATTCAAACTGCTGATGAAGAGATTCTTCCCAATAATACTGCTTATATTACCGATGTGGGAATGACGGGTCCACATGATTCTTGTATTGGCATTGATAAAGATATTGTTATTAAAAAAATGATAACTTCCATGCCTCAACAGTTTAAACCGGCTGAGGGTGGGCTTCAGATAAATGCAGTTGTAATTGAAATTGATGAAAACACAGGAAATGCAGTTGAAATTCAAAGGATTATGAGGAAGTATTAGTGGGCAGAAGACTCTCAGGAAAAAAAATTGCAAAAAATATTTATGCCAACATCAAAGAAGCTATTGAGCTAAATAAAATAACACCAAAATTAGTGGTATTACTTATTGGAAACGATCCAGCTGCAGAATATTATGTGCAGAATCTTGAGAAGAAAGGTTCAAAAATCGGTATTGAAGTTGAAACCAGAATTCTGGATAAATTAATTGATCAAGATTCATTATTAAAAAATATCGATGCTTTAAATAATGACTCTCAAGTAAATGCAATAATGCTGCAAAAGCCACTTCCATCACATCTTAATGAATCTGAAATTGTTATGAAAATCGATCCGAACAAAGATGTTGATGCGTTCCATCCTTTAAATATGGGGAATCTTGTTCTTGATAAGAAAGGATTTATCCCGGCAACTCCGGCAGCAGTTTTAGAATTATTATCCTTTTACGAAATTAATACAAACGGAAAACATATTGTAATTGTTGGAAGAAGTGATATTGTTGGCAAGCCACTCGCAAATTTGTTATTAAGAAAATCTGATACCGGAAATGCAACAGTAACTGTTTGTCACAGCAAAACAAAAGATCTGGTGTTCCATACAAAACAGGCAGATATTCTCATTGCAGCAATTGGGAAACCCTTATTCATCAAAGCTGATATGATAAGTGAAAATACAATCATTATTGATGTTGGTATAAACCAAATTGAAGATGCGAACAAAGGTTACAGATATGTTGGTGATGTTGATTATGAAGCTTGCTTTGAAAAAGTTTCAGCAATTACTCCTGTACCCGGTGGCATTGGAACAATAACAACTGTAATGTTACTAAATAATGTTCTACTTACTTATAAAATGCAGAATAAGAATTAACTAATTCGTCTCTCTGAGGAATTCTTACAACGGCATTCGACGAAGAGACAAATGTACTTTCTAATCCATAATTATCTTTAAATGTTAAAAAAAACTTAAAATTCAAATTATAACAAAAAATTTGACATAGATAAAACAAAAATTATTTCTTGATTTGTAAATTAAAGCATTATTGAAATAAATTTTAAAAGCGAAAATTATTAAAGAACGAATTAAATGGGAGATAATATGAAAGTTATTCCAAGAATTGCTATAAGTCTTGTTGCTATCTCAGTTGCAATACTACGAATAAAATTCCCAGAAATAAAAATCGACATAAATACTATTATTTTAATTGTCATTGCGGCTTTGCCTTGGTTAACAGGAATTATTGATACTGCAGAGTTACCTGGAGGTTGGAAATTTAAGTTCAAGTCTTTAAAAGAGACTGCTGAGAAAGCTGAAAGAACAGGTTTAGTTTCACCTTCATTAACGAAAGAGGATGAAGAGAAATATTCCTTTCAGCAAGTAGGTTTGAATGATCCAAATCTTGCTCTTGCTGGATTAAGAATAGAAATCGAAAAAAGACTTATATCAATTGCTAAGTTACATAATATTGATGTTAAAATGCAAAGTGTAGGTAGCTTATTAAATACACTTTCAAGGAAAGAAATCCTTAGTAAAGAGGAAAGGACTATAATCGCAGATTTAATTAGTTTATTAAATGGCGCAGTTCATGGTGCAAGAGTAAATTTTGATGCTGCAAAGTGGGCTTTAGAGTTTGGACCTAAAATACTAAAATCTTTGGATGAACGAATTCGTCACATAATGGAGCTTGTACTGTAAAACCTTCAATAATTCATAAATTAATTCATATGAATGATAGTTGTGTTTGTTATGATAATAACAGTTTAAAGTGATTAGTTATTAAACTAAATTCAAATAATCTTTTGTTTTCCATTCACAATTACAGAATTAATCTTAATATCTTTGATTGATCTACTCTTTAAAATATCCTCTTCCAAACAAACTAAATTTGCTAATTTCCCTTTTTCAATTGTACCGAATCTATTTTGATCACCGGAAAGAATTGCAGCATTTTTTGTGTAAATCTCGATAGCTTGATAAGGAGTAAGTTGTTCTTTTTCGTTATGGATTCTGGTTGCAGCATCAATTCCTCTTAAAGCATTCAACTCTGTAATATACCAGTCAGAACCACCGGTAAGCAGAATATTCCTATTATATATGGAAGCAAGTCTATTAGTACGGATAGTTCTATCTTTTCCCAATCGTTTCTCATAAAGTCCATTTTTGCGAGCCCACAATCTATCGAACATTGGCTGCATTGCTGAACTCACATTTGCCTTAGCCATTCTATCCAGCATCTCATCGGATGTAAGCTCATTATGAATTATCATGTGCTTCAGGTTTTTTGGTTTTTCCAGCTGAACTGTTTCATAGCATTTCAGGATTTGGGAGATAGCGGCATCACCGATGCAATGCACCGCAACTTGCAAATTATGTTTATGAGCTTTGCGAACATAATTTTGCCAGAACTCATCTGAACGATATAGGATACCGGATGTTTCCGGTTTATCCGAATAAGGTTCAAAAAAAGCAGCAGTATGTGAACCAATAGAACCATCTGCCAAAGTACATCCGCCAATTCTACGTGATCCAACTTTCAGAGCAATATCAACATCTGTAATTTGTGGATACAAAATAAATTCTATCGGAAAGAGCTGTAAGTTTTCTTTTATCAGGTTGTAATGTTTGATATCAGAATAAGCATCACCAATCATTGTATGAACAGCAGTAATTCCATTTTGGAGTGCAATGTTTGCAGCTTGGTGATAGGCTTGTAAAATTGCTTCATCGGTTAAATTCCGATGAAACCAGTTTGATGCATTTCCATTTGCCCGTTTAAACAGATAACCATCAAAATCTGCTGGAAGCGGCTCTTCCCAATCTATCATTTTTGCTGCTCTGGAATTTATTACACAACTATGCCCATCAACCCTTCTCAAAATAAGCGGAATATCAGGAAAGATTTTATCAAGTTCATCTTTCGTTGGAAATCTTTTTTCTTCAATGCTATTCTCATCAAAATGGAAGGCAAAGATCTTGCCGCTAACAGGTTTTGTTTTGGTTAAGATATCAAAAACTTCGCTAAGATTTGTTACGTTTTCCAGGTTTGCACTTAAACTATAAAGTCCACCTTCAAATGAATGAGTATGGGTATCAATAAATCCGGGATAGACAAATTTACCCTTGAGATCAATCTTTTCAACACTTTCAATTATTGGAGTCTTTAAATATGTTTCCTTAATAATTCCTTTGTCATCCACTAATACTGATGTTGCAATATCGCCTTCACTTTTCATTGTAAGGAACTGCGCATTGTGAAATAGTTTCATATTTATTCAGGTTTTAAGAAATCAATACCTGTATTCTCTTGTGCTCTGGATATCAGTTCATTACTGATTCTATTGTGATCCTTAATAAGATTATGCAGATCAATGTTTGTCTTTCCTTTGTTAATTTGCTGTTTACCATTAATGATCAAGTGATCTACTGGTCGCATTCGTTGAGTAAAAACAAGTGAAGCCAATGGATCTGAAAGTGAGCCAGCATATTCCAGATGATCAATTGAAAATAGTGCAATATCTGCTTGTTTTCCAACAGTTAATTCACCAATGTCATTTCTACCAAGAGCTGTAGCTCCACCACGTGTAGCAATTCGGAGAACTTCTCGAGCTGTTAACCAAAATTCAGGTTTTCGTAACCGACTGAGAAGCATAGCCTGTCTTATTTCAGAAAGCATATTGCTGGAGTCATTCGATGCTGATCCATCCACAGCCAGGCTGACAGCTACACCTGCTTTCAGCATCTCTTTAATTCTGGCAATTCCTGAACCAAGCCTCATATTAGATGATGGGCAATGAGAAATTCCCATGCCGCATTTTCCCATTCTGGCAATTTCTTCATCGGATAGGTGAACAGCATGAGCTACCCAGGCATTTCCACTTATCCAGCCCAGAGAATCAAGATAAGCTGCCGGTCTTGCTCCAAATTTTTCAATACAGAAATTTTCTTCATCTATCGTTTCCGCAAGATGGGTGTGAAACATTAGATCTTTCTCTTTTGCTAATTCAGCAGTTTGTTTCATTAATTTTGCAGTCACGGAAAATGGGGAACATGGAGCCAACGAGATTCTAATCATTGCGCCAGGTTGCGGATCGTGATATTTTTTTATCAAACGAAGTGAATCCTGCATGATCTCTTCTTCAGTTTGTACTACATCATCAGGAGGAAGTCCTCCATCCTTTTTACTCAGTGACATGGAACCGCGGGTTGGTTGGAAACGGATTCCTAATTTTTGAGCTGCTTTAATTTCAATATCAATAAGTTCTTTATTGCATTTTGCAGGAAAGAGATAAAGATGATCTGAGCTGGTTGAAACACCGCTTAACATCATTTCTAAAAGTCCGGTTTGGGCACTGGTAAATATGGCTTCATCGTTTACTTCACGCCATACTTCATAATGATCAACCAGCCAGGGGAACAGTTCTTCATTCTGCATTTTAGGAATATTCCGAGTTAGAGATTGATATAGATGGTGATGAGTATTTATAAATCCTGGCAGAACAATCATTCCAGAAGCATCTATTACTTTATCATAATTTCCTGTATAAGGTTGTTTACCAATAGAAATAATTTTATCATCTTCTATTAGTATATGACCACCCTTCCATTCATCCATATCATTATTCATTGTGGCAATAAAACCTGGATTATTGATCAGTGTCTTTTTCATAATATCTCCTCTAATAATTTGTAAAAACGATACACAGGGAATCCCATCACATTAAAATAACAACCGGAAATTTTTCTTACAAATTGGCTTCCCAATCCTTGTATACCGTAAGCACCAGCTTTATCCATTGGCTCCTTAGTATTTATATATTCCTCGATTTCATATGCACTGAGATTTCTAAAAAACACTTTTGTTTTTTCATATCCTGAATATAACTGATTCTTATAAGAGATTGCAACGCCTGTATAAACGTAATGGAATGTTCCGGATAGACGTGTAAGAAATTCTGCTGCCTGAAGTTTGTTTTCTGGTTTTTCTAAAATATCTGATTCTTGGTAAACAATTGTATCACTGCCAACTATCAGATAATCATTATCTACTATTTTTCTTATTGCAAGAGTTTTATTTTCAGCATGTGTTATTACCAGTTTTCTGGGGTTAGCACTAAAAGTCTCTTCATCAATATGAGCTGGCATTTGCAGTGCCTTAATCCCAATCATTTTGAATATTTCCTTTCTTCGTGGAGAAGCTGAAGCAAGTATCACCTTTTTATCTTTTAATAAATTATGAATCATTTTTACTTCCTTTTATACTTTTCCAACTTGTGTAGGGAATCAAATCTTGACAATAAAATAAATAAAAATTTTGTCAAAATCGAAATTTATAAATTTAGTTTTCATGAAAAGAAAATGATAAAGTGAGTTATAAATAAATGATAAAAGTTAATGATAACCTAATATCTTGGGGAAAAGAATTAACAGTAGAAAAATTATTAAAAGAAAATAATTTTCTAATTCATCTCAGTATTATCAAAATTAACGGTCAACTTATCAATATAAGATTTTTTGCTACATAGGTAATTAATGATAGTGACGATATTAAGATAATCCATCTTGTAGCAGGTGGTTAAAGTTATATTGTTACTCTAAACTCAAAAAAAGGAATTTGTAAAGATGGTTATTAATAAGCTTAATACAAAAATATTCAAGAAAACATATAAGATATTAAACGAAAATAATATCCCTTTCTGGCTGGAATCGGGTACCTTACTGGGAATTATCAGAGATAATAAATGTAATCCTGATCATAAGCATATTGATCTCGGAATTCCTGGAGAATATTTTAATAAATTTATGAAACTGGAAAAACAACTTTCACCGTTCTATAGGATTAAACCAGTAATTGATCTTTCAAAGCGGGAATGGATACCGAATGATTTTCCTAAAGCAGTGATCTTAAAAAAACTAGTAAAAAGTAAATATGCAGGACAAAAAATTAGAGTAACATTTAAATACAAAAAAGAAGATAAATATATTTGGGTAGACAAAAGAAGTTGTAAATGGGTTAACTCACATTTTTTTCAGAAATTGGATAAAATCAATATTAATGAAATGGATATTAATGTACCGAGTGATGTTGAGAATTATCTTTCAACCCGTTATGGTGAGTGGAAAACAGTAAATAAAAACTGGTTAAGTAGTATTGATGATCACTCTATTGTTGATTCTAAGACTATTAGTAAAATTCCACTAAAGGATAGGATCAGAAAGTACACAAAAAAACCGATAAAGCTTGAAGGAAAATACTACGATAGAATGAAAAGATTG
>Ga0307992_1001306_pt1 | contig 14830 bp, 26 predicted proteins | sample EllFjometagen133_FD_203162 | JGI IMG/M metagenome (GOLD analysis project Ga0307992, IMG submission 203162) | Marine microbial communities from Ellis Fjord, Antarctic Ocean - #133 | ecosystem: Environmental > Aquatic > Marine > Unclassified | place: Southern Ocean | collected 2014-10-08
GAGATAGTCTATTGACATACTAATATTAATCGGTTATATTTAAATTATGAGGAGAAAGAAAGATGAGTAAAGATTTTGTTATTAAATTTAGAAGTGCTAATTATTATGTAAAAAATGGCACAATATATAGGTATGATGTTACAAGCGACGTTGAACAAGCCACAAGATTCACTCGATACGATGCTTATAATGTAGGTAAGCATACAATGCTTAATTATGACATAATAAAACTTAGACCAATGATAACCGATTTAGAGATGGTTGAAAACATCCTAATTGATGGTAACTGTGAAAACATAGCTTGTAAATGGTGTCCTTTAAAACGTAAAAAATGTAAACATGGTGAACCAAAAGGTTTGTTAAAAATGGCTAAAAAATATAAAAAGGAGCATAAAGATGACAAATAGAATTGATTTATTGATATATCTAGAAAAAGTAAAAGTAAGTCTACCAATACCACCCACTTCACTAACAGGTTTAAATTTAGTAGATTATAAGAGTGATTGGATAGAAGAACATCTGTCCGACATTCGAGATAGCATAGACTTTGGGCAGATAGTATTAAATTCAGATAACATTGACATTGACTACGAAAGGGAGGAATAAATGACATTACAAGAATTGATGAAAATTATAAACAGTGCTAATTATACTTTAAGAAAAGGTTTTAGTCACCACAACAACGTTGAGGTGGATTATAAAGGAGGAAGAGGTTTGGTATGGTTTTGGGGTAAAGAGTCTGGTGATGCTCTTATGGTTGACAGTATCAAAGACATCGTGAAGGTCGGTGACAGTAACTATAGAATAATCGTTGATTATGATTATTATAATTTTATATATAAAGGAGAGAACAATGACACATAAAGAAGCGTTAAAATTAGCCAGATTCAATATTCGATTATACGGCTTTACAGATAAAGAGAAAACTAGAATATTTGAAGGTGTGGCTAAAATATATCAAACAAAAAATACAAAGGAGTAGATTATGACAAAAGAACAAGCGTTAGAGTTAAAAATTGATGATTGGGTTATTTGTAATGGAGTTAGCATAATGGTTGACGAAATGCAACCATTACTAGATGGCAAACCCAGACAAATAAAAGGGATTGAAAAAGAAGTAGTGATTAGACAACTTGTTGTAAATGGAGAAGGAAAAGGAGCAACAGAGATAATTGAAAGTATGTATTTAACCTTAAAAGGAATAAAAGATGATTGGGCGTACGGATTAAAATATTTGAAAAGAGTACCTACTCAACAAGAACTTGCAAACACAAATCACACATACTTCGCCACAGATGGTGGTGGTGGTATTTTTGAGTACAGGGTAGAGCCAACAATGACGCATGGAATATGGGTTAGTAAACATAGTGGAGGACACTGTATCGATTGGTGTAATCGTGATATTGTCCCTTTAGAATGTGATTGGAAAGACAGTTTAATCAAACCACAAACCATCGAACACAAAACCATATCGGATGATGTTGTAGAAGCTTTTACTCATCAATTAGCTTGTTTTGGAATCTTAACAGGTAATTGGGAAACAAAACCTGACGACCATACAAATACTTTTAGAGAAACTTGTGAAAAGTTAGTTAAAAGTAGAGGTGTCTGTGTTGAAAATAACCGTTGTGACCTTAAAATATGTCCTTTTTATAAGGTTTGTATAGAAAGTGAAGAAAGTGAGAGTGACGAAATTACTTTTACAAGAGCAAAACTTTGGTTATTAAAACACCCTAAGAAATATGTTCCTTATACTGATTTTGATAATAATTGGATTAATCTTAATCTTAGAAAAAAAGAAAACGGTGAAATTCATACTATTGTCGGACTAAGTGTTGTGGGAAGACTTTTGCTAATAAGAGATGAATATAACATATGTGAAGCGTTTGGGTTTAGAGGGGCTTTCGATGAATATGAAAATCTCGATGACACACCTTTCGGTAAGGAGAAACAAAATGCCTAGACATAGAACAAGTATCATAGAAGGTATCACTTTTGTCGGTAAAGACAAAGAAAAATATATGGAAGGTATAGAGGCTAAAGTATTGTTTAGAGAAGTCTTACAAGAAAGAGTAAGACTACAGTTACGTACAGGTCACGTTACTTTGATAAAAAATATTAACGGTATAAACTTTAGGTTTCGTCAAAAACAAAGTAGGTCAAGAACCTTACATGTGGAGAGAGTAGATGAGTAAAATAAAAATGATGAATAAGGTAGTAATTTTACTACCACATTTAAAAAACTATACGATAGGATTGTTGGTTTTTTTAGTAATGGCTAATAACGATGAGGGTCACAAAAATAGGTATCTCCAAAAAGACATCAGAGATATAACAGGTTTAAAACCTGCTACGTTGCAATTAGCATTAAAAGAATTAGAGAATAATAATCTCCTAATCAGAAAAAACGTAGGATTGGGTGGTAACAAAAACCATGCACCCGAATTTATTCTGACATTGTAGCGAGATAGTTATCAATAAAACATTGAATGTTAAAAAAGACTTCCTCTGACAACAACAGTATGATATTGGTGTGGTTTAAAAATACACATTTAATGTCTACTGTGTTGTGTTTGTTTGTTTTGTACATGACTGACAGACAAATACCTGTTTCGCCATCTTCGTAATTTATATAGTTGTCCATATTTTTATATTAAGGCGATTATAGAAAAAAATCAACACTTACGTTAGTTGTTCGTAAACAAACAACAACTCATTTTCAATGATTGTAAAATTTTTAAAAATGTTATAGAATAAAAAGTACGTCAAAGGAGGACAATATGACTAAATTAGATTTAATTTGTTCCGATTTACAAAACATACAGTACAACAAGTCTAAACTAAAGCGTCTTATGGGTAGGACAAAAATAGATTGGAACGAAATAAACTATATCGAAAACCTAGTAAAAATTGACGAACTCGATTTGAACATACGTTTAAAGGACTATAATAATGGATAAACACAACAACGAGCAGTTAGTCAACATGGCTTTAAAGTACGGTAAAAAAGGATTACACGTGATTCCCATTGCCTATGGCGATAAAAAACCTATTATTTTTAATTGGGTTCAAGAATGCTCGACTCACGCTAAACAGATACACAATTGGTTTGATAATAAAGATTTAAACATAGGTATCGTAACAGGTCGTGTATCTAACATAGTTGTTATAGACATAGACACCAAAGGTAAATTAGATGGCAGACAAAGTGTGGCAGAGAAAGAAGCAGAACTTGATTCTTATCTCCCTTCAACAGTAACTGCTCGTACTCAAAGTGGTGGATTACATTTGTTCTTTCGCTATCCTAGTGGGCAGACTAAAATCACAGGACATGTAGGTTTATTACCACAAGTAGATATTAGAGCAGACGGCAATCAGGTAGTAGTGCATCCTAGTCAAGGTGAAAAAGGAGATTACTCTTGGGTAAATTCTCCGTTTGACCACAATTTCGCACCACTACCTAAAGCATGGAAAGACTTAATATGTGGTATCGAGAACGACAATAGGGTTAAAATACCTAGACGACCTTTTCAATTACCAGACCAAATACCTTCGGGTATGCGACATTCGATTTTATTATCATACGCAGGAAGTTTAAGTAACAAAGGGTTAAGCGATACAGTAGTAGCAGGTTCGATACGTGAAGCAAATAGAACGCTATGTACACCACCTATCACAGATGAAGTAGAACTGATTAATATTATTAATTGGGCGAAAGAAAGAAACGACACAAACTCGATAGATGTTTCTGACACACCTATTTGGGTTAATGTAAATGCTAAAGGAAAAAAGACAATAGATGAAGCTAATTTCGTTATGTGGTACAAAAAAGAACATACTTTACTATGTATAAATGGTATGTTTTACGACGATAACGGTGTAGTAAATTTAAGTTTTATTAAGCAAGACATACAGAACTTAATATCCGAATATGTTGAATCCTCGTTGAGTGGTAAAGTGAACAGTTTGTCGGACGCTTTAAAAAATGAGTGTTTCTTTTTGTTACCTAGTTTACAAAGAGATGTTATTAACTTAAACAACACATCAATCAGAGTAGACGACGGTGGTATATATGAGATTGAGCCTTCTTTTACATTGAACAGATTAAATGTCGATTATAACAGTGAAGCTACTTCACCACTATGGAACAGTTTTTTATCTCAATTATTATATAAAGAGGATATATTAACATTACAAGAATATATCGGATATTGTTTAGTACCTACCACTATTGCTCAAAAGGCTTTGTTTTTGATAGGTAAAGGTGGAGAAGGTAAGTCTGTAGTAGGAGAAGTGTTACAAAGTATATTTAGTTCGTCAATGGTTCAAGGTGAGGTACACAAACTTCAAGAGAACCGATTTATGATGGCTATGACTGAAAATAAATTACTTTTTTATGATGACGATTTACAATCATCTGCTTTAAACGACACAGGATTGTTTAAGAAAATAGTAACTGCAACTATACCTTTGTTGGTAGAAAGAAAAGGAGAACCACATTATGAAATGTTACCTTACATTAGAATTATAGCGAGTGGAAATAAAGGGATTGAAGCGTGTTACGACCACAGTGATGGATTTTACAGACGTTTAATATTATTACATTGTAAAGAGAAAAAAAGTAGAATAGATGACAAACTGTTAGCTAAACGAATTATAAAACACGAATTAGAGGGAATATTAAATTGGGCAATAAAGGGATTGCAACGCTTAATATTGAGAGAATGGGAATTTACTATAAGTAAAAGAGCAAGAGAACTGCTAAAGAGTGCCGAAGAAGATTCAAACACTTTCTTAGCTTTTTTAAGAGATGGTAGTACTGTGGTTTTCGATGAAACGGCAAGTGTATCATCAAGTGATTTGTTTGTAGGTTACAGTCGGTGGTGTGAGGAAAGTTCTGTCAAACCATTGGCTATGAGAACTGTTAGTAATTACATTAAAGAGAACTTAAACGAGTTTGGATTAAAATATTCAAACAAAGTAAATGGTGGTAAACGTGGCTATTTCGGTGTTCGACTCACTAGAGATATTGAGAGAGTATCGGGGTTTACAGTACAGACCACTAAACAAGAAAAGAGAGGTTAAGAATGGAACTATATCCACATCAAGAGAAATTATTAGAAACTTTAGCAGAAAATGATTTTTTTGCTATATTTTGGCAGTGTCGTGTTATGAAAACTATGCCTGTCGCCTTACACATGACTAATTTAATAATGCAAGGTAAAGCAGAAGACGGATTGGTAATAGCACCTAAATCGGCATTAGGTGCTTGGAAAAGAGATTTTTTAAAGTTTAGGGGGAAACGAAAAGAAGCAAGTAAAAAGATTAAACTTGTTAATTACGAATTAGTATGGCGAAGAAAAGTTTATGACAAACCGTTTGATATAGTTGTTTTAGATGAGAGCCATAGAACGGCTAGACGAACTAGTAAACAGAGTAAATTCTGTCTTAAATATAATAAACGGTCAAAATATCGTTATATTTTAACAGGAACTCCTATAGGTCAAGGTAGATTGCATGATTTGTGGGCACAAATGGAATTTTTAATGCCAGGTTTCTTAGGTAAATATAAAAACTTTGAAGATTATTATTGTATTACCAGACAACTACCTAACACTTTCGTTAGAATTGTGACAGGTTATCGACACAAAGAGGAATTATTAAAAAAGATTGCTCCACATGTTTCGTTTTTAAAATTAATCGACATAGCCGACATGCCGGACGACTTGCCAGATAATTTGGTTGTTTGTCCTGCTAGTAACCCTAGTGTTCAAAAAGGGGTTCAAAATGATTATGTTGCGAAATACGATATACTGATACCTAATCCTGTGGTCAAGTTAGCTAAACTTAGACAGGTCGCTTCCGGTTTCATCATTGACGAACAAGGAGTTACTCATGTCATAAGTGACCATAAACAAAAAACATTTGGCGAATTATTAGACGAAATAGGAAATGAAAAAATTGTTATTTTCTGTGAATTTAAAAATTCTATTCGTTGTGCTAGTGTTGAATTAGCTAAAAGAGAAATTAGTCATTTGACACTAGACGGTAGACAGAAAGACAAAGAGATATGGAAAATGTTTCAAGAGCAAGACCACATTAAAGCCATTGTTTGTCAGTATCAAACGGCAAATGCAGGTATTGATTTATGGAAAGCTAGAAATCTTGTTTTTTACGAACCATCACTATCGACTTTGATGACAGAGCAGTCACGAGAACGCATCAAAAAAGCCATAGACCCACAACCTTGTGCTTATCATTGGTTACTAACTAAGAATAGCGTAGAACTTAAAATTTATAAACAGTTAAGGAAACATAAAGACTTCACTTTAGATTGTTTAGAGGAATGGAGTTGGGCTAAAAAAGACAAAGACGAAGATTTTATATTTTAAACTTGACACAGTGAATTTTATAGATTACAGTAAGTTACGATATAAAAAAGAGGAGCAGTAAAATGAACAGAAACAGTTTGGAAAGATTAGACAAAGAGGTAGAGAGTTTGGAACTAAAGATAGAGGACTTGGAGGGTTTTCTACAAGGTGACGACCACCCTTTGACTAATCAAGAAAAAAGATTATTAGATTTACAATTAGGGTTTATGAACTCCTATTTAAACATTTTAAAAACACGATTAACAATCGTGACATAGTTTTGTTAAATGGTACAAAGATTAACTTTTAAAAAGAGGAGGAGTGTTCCAATGTACTAATAATAACGTTAGTAACTGACGTAAAACAGTTACCGACTAGGGGGTGTAATGGTTTCGCTTATATCTAAAACCTTTAATAGGAAGATATAAGACAGGGTTTCGATTACCCTCACCTCCACTAAGGAAGTAAAAAAGAGGAGCAGTAAAATGAACATCAAATGGATAATGGTATCCGAATGGAAAGAGAGAGATTTACCTTTATTTTGCACCAACAGTCTTAAAGAACTTCAAGTATTTTTAGGATTAAAAGACGTTAAAACTGTGTCTGTTTATTTGTCAAGAGCAAAAGCTAATAATGGTATTTATTTAAAATATGAGTTCACTATATTGGAGGAGGATGTTTGAAAATATTAGACAAAGGATACGTTAAATTGATTGATAGTTTAGGTGATGATAAACGAATAGCAGAGGTTGCTAGAATATGTTACGGTCACGAAGGAGAACCAACAGATGCTAGTGTAACAAGACTTTTGACAACGTTAATCAACAATCAACACACTTCGCCACTAGAACAGGTTGTGTTTACCTTTAAGGTCAAAGCACCTATCTTTGTAGCTAGACAGTGGATGCGACACAGAACAGGTTCTTATCTCGAACAAAGTAGACGATATACTAAAACAAAGTGGGAATATTATATTCCAGAATTAGATATTTTACCTAACGATAAAATTAATTCTAAACACATTCAAAAAAGCATGGAAGGAATGTTTTTGTTTCAAATAAGAGAATATGAAAGGTTAATCAGTTTCGGTGTCAAACCCGAAATAGCACGTGGAATCATGGGAACAAGTTTTTACACTACTTTCTTTTTTACTATGGATTTAAAAAACTTATTACATTTTATCGAAGTAAGAAAAGACAGTCATGCTCAAAGTGAAATGCAAGAGTATGCAATCGCTATTGAATTATTAATAGAAGAAGTGATACCACAGACAATAAAGATATGGAGAAAGAAAGATGAAAAGAAATAAACATATTACAGTAGGATTAAGTGAAGAAGAGTTAAATGATTTGAAAAAGAAAGCAGATGATGTAGGTTTGAGTGTAAACGGTTATGTTCGCCATATCTTATTATATAAACATGGAGAGCAAAGGTGAGTAAACGATGGACATAACAAAAAATGATGGAGGCAACGAGATGGACAAAAGTATGGAACAAGTGAGTAAACAAATAATTGAACGTGATAACGAAATAGTTAAAATATTCCTATGGGTTCAGTTAGAACTATTTAAAAGAGGTCTATGGTCTAACTTAAAAATAGATGTCATCACTTCGAAAGTAAGTGATAATACAATGACAATTACTAGAAATTATTTTATTGCACTTTGTAGAGAAGAATTTCCAATCTATAAAACTAAAGAAGCAACTCTATCCAACATATTGGAGTTTCTCAATGTTCAGTCATTAAAACAAAGTAAACGAAACATTTAAAGGAGAGAAAATTTTGAAAAAACTAATAATGATTACAGGTTTAAAAGCGAGTGGTAAAGATACTATGGGAGATTATTTGGTTAATCACTACGGTTATAAAAAGACGGATTCTATGGATTGTTTTACACCTTTAACGTTTAAACAATGGTATCTTCGCCAACCAGAAGGCAACTATGTTGTTTGTGATTGGAGGTTTCCAAACGAGAAAGATGTATTATCCGATGTTGAAAACGTTACCTGTATAAAGATTTTAAATGACAGGGTAAAGTGTAACGATGTTCATGTAAGTGAGTTGTTCATACCTAAACTCAAAGCAGATTATGCTATTTTCAACAATGGTACGTTTGAAGACTATTATAATAATATTGATATGACATTAAATATAATGAATAAAAGGAGAATTAACAATGAATAAAATATATATCAGTGGGTCTATTACCAATAAACCCGACACATATAAAGAGAATTTCGAGAAAGCAGAACAGATGTTACGAGATAAAGATTACAGGGTTATTAATCCTGTAAAATTAGACCACAAAGACCTCACAAATTACGCAGAGTGTTTAAAAACAGATATAGCTATGTTATTAACTTGTGATGGTATTTACATGCTAACAGACTTTTGTTCTAGTTTTGGGGCGAATGTTGAGTTGGTTGTAGCCGAAGCGATAGGATTAGAAATATATTACCAGAGTAATGACTTGACTTAACACAAAAGATGTATTAGTATACATATATAGGAGAGAAAGAAGATGAAAACGATTGATATGAAAATACCTAAAAAACAGTATGTTGTCAAGTTTTTAAGTGAGTATGGAGATAGTTACAAAACAAAAACTCGACAAACAAGTAAAGGAATAGAATTTGCAAAAAGATATACGACATTAGAAAAAGCAAAAAATTATGTTGAAAAGTTTGCTTATGGAGATAGTGAAATAATAGAACTTAATATGATATTGGAGGATTAGAAAATGAGAAATTGGGAAGATAATATATGGTACTTCGATACAGAAGTTTTACCACACCATTGGCTTTTTTGTGCAGAATCAATACAAGGAGAAAGAGTATACTTCAGTAATGATAATGCAGGTTTAAAAGCATGGATTAAAGATACTCAACCACTTCTCTGTGGTTTTAATTCTAAACACTTTGACGCATATATAGTAAAAGCTATTCTACTCAATTTGACACCCGAAGACGTAAAAGACGTATCAGACGCAATCATTGTTGATGGTATACAAGGGTGGGCTATTCAAATGGGTTGGATTGTTATGCCTAAGTTTGTTGACCTGATGCTCGACTTGCCTACCAGACCTTCATTGAAATTAATTGAAGGTAATTTAGGTATGGACATTCAAGAGTCATCTGTAGCCTTTGACAACGCTAATCCTAATGAAGATGAATGGAACGAGTTACTTGAATACTGTTGGCACGATGTAGAAGCGTTGACACCTTTATATAGAGATAGATTGAGTTATTTAAAAGCTAAAGAAACTATCGCTAAAATGTCAAACATAATGGTAGAAGACGCTTTAAATATGACAAATGCTAAGTTAACTGCTAAATTCTTAGGTGCTAATAAAGTTGAACGTGATGACGAACGTAATTATGTTTATCCTAGCAATATTGATAGAGAATTCATACCTAAAGAAGTATTTGAATTTTTTGATAGATTGCCTAATTCAGAGTTAACGTTGGACGTTTTGTTCGGTAAAGAGGGTGTAGCAGACGACAACGGTAAAGTTGTAAAAAGTCGTAACCCTTATAAGAGTTTAGCTATTGATATTGGAGGTTGTCCTTCTGTCATAGGATGGGGAGGAATTCATGGTGCTATCAAGAAATATCAAGAAGAAACCACAGACGATAGAATAATCATGAACACTGATGTTACAAGTTATTATCCGTCGTTAATGATTGTCAATAAATTAATAAGTCGTAATGTTCCTAATCCTGACATATTTGAAGAGGTATTCAATCGTAGAATAGAAGCTAAATTAGCAGGTGACAAGACGGTCAATGAAGCGTTAAAGTTAATATTGAACACAACGTATGGAGCATCTAACAATAAGTATAATCCATTATACGACCCTTTAATGGCTCATAGTGTTTGTATAAGTGGTCAGTTGTATTTAATTCAGTTGACCGAACAATTATATAAATATGTTCCAACCATTAAAATACTTCAAGTTAATACTGACGGTGTTATGTTTAGTTTAGATAAAAAATATGAATCCTTTGCTCTCGATATTATACATCAATGGGAAGAAATAACAGGTTTTGGATTGGAGAACACTTATATTGATAAAATCGTTCAACGTGATGTTAATAATTATGTAATGAAAGAAACCAACGGTAAAATTAAATTCAAAGGAGCAGTTGTATCAGACTATGAGGGTGGCACATTTAAACACAATTCAATATCAGTAGTATGTAAAGCAGTTGTTGATTTTTTGTTAAAAGACATACCGATTAGAGAAACTATAGAAAGTTGTAATGACCCTTTTGCTTTTCAGATGATAAAGAAAGCAGGTGGCACGTTCGACAGAGTGTTACATGATGTTGACGGTGTATTAGTACAAGTCAATAAAGTTAATCGTATATATGCTAGTAAAGATGAAAGGCTAGGTATTGTCTATAAAATGAAAGGTGACAAAAAGAACAAAGTTCCTAGTTGCCCAGACCATGCGATTGTTGATAATTCGGCAAGGACAGGTATAGACAAGATAGATAAAGAATGGTATATTAATATTACACAGGATAGTGTAAATGAATTTTTAGGAATAAGGAGAAAAAGAATGGCAACAAAGAAAGTTGAAACTGAAGTAGAAAGTAAAGAGGTAGATGTTAAACCAACACCTAAGACAACAAAAAAGAAAGTAGATAAATATCCGACTTTCAAGGAAAAATTATTCGCTTTATCGAACGATATGGCAACGGCAAGTAAAAGTTTCATAAAAGATGGTTATAACCAAAATCAAAGTTATGAATATGTTAAAGCTTCTCAATACAAAACAGTATTTAGAAACGCTTTAACTGCTAATCGCTTGATGCACAAGATTGACGATTTAATGTCAAACATGAGTGACGCTTTGAAAAGTGATAAAATGGTATTAACTCAATATCATGGTGTTTTAACCATTATTGATGTTGATAGTGACGACGAAACCAAATACATGATTTGGGCACAAGGTGCAGATAATTTGGATAAAGGTTTGAGTAAGGCAAAAACCTTAGCACTTAAAGATTTTATTAAAACAAATTATCTTATCTCCGACAACGAGGACGACCCAGAGGAGTCTGTTAACGAAAAAGGTGGAACTACCCCTAAAAAGAGCAACAAGCCTAAATTCACTACTCCTGCCGACGCTAAGGCTAAGAAAGAGGGTATATTGAAAGATGTAGTTCCTTGTGATACAACTAAAATTGAAAGAATTACAAAAGCAGTTTTAGCCATTCGTGAAGCGTCTGGAAAACCCGAATATGGTATCAAGGTGCTAGAGGAAGTAGAACAACCAACGTCCGATATAAGGGCAGAGGTTTTGTTAACTAAACTAGAAATGAGAGGTAACGAATATGAATTGGAGGTTTAACGACGACAAAAGTCGAGTGGTGTTGGATAAACCCACTCGGTCACCAAAAAAGATTACGGCAGGTAGATTAGGCACAGTATTAGGTCTAAACGCTTGGCAGACACCTTTTAGTGCTTGGTGTGGAATGAACAGAGTATACGTTGACCCTTTCGTTGAAAACAAGTACACAATCGCAGGGAAAGCAATAGAGCCTATTCTCATTGAATATGCTAAGAAAGAATTTGAAGGGGGAGTCGAATCACCTGAAGAGTATTACGGTACTAAAAATCCTGCACAAGCAAATGGTTATGACTTCTTCAAAGATACAAAAATATTTGGAGGTATGTGGGATGCTATTATTTTGTCTGACGTTAGTAATAATGTTGGGTCTGTTATCGAAATAAAAACTTCGAGCCGACCACAGGATTGGGAATTTGGTGTTCCTGATGAAAAACTATTACAAGCATTGTTATATGGACACTTTTTAAAGACCAAAAGAACGTTTGTTGAAGTAGCTTTTTTAGAGGATAAAGATTACATTCACCCAGAACGTTTTGTTCCGACAGAAAAGAACACAAAGTTCTATTCGTTTGAAACCGAAACTGCTACGATTATGCTCGACGGAGAAGCGTGTACCATATCAGAATTATTAGAATTTGCCACACAGTGGTGGACGGCTTTTATCAAGACAGGTGTATCACCTGAATTTGATAATAAAAAAGACGATACTATTCTAAAAGAATTGAGAACACAAAGACCCGATGAGGACGAGAATTTAACGTATAAAGACATTATTAACAATTTAAACGGCAGAATAAATGAGTTGACTTTTATTAAAAAAGAGAATAGTATTGAAGAAAGAGAGAAAGAAATATCGACATTAAAAGACTCTTTAAAAAGAGTAATGATGGAAGGAATGGGAGATGATGATGCTAAAATACAAGTAGACAGATGGACACTGACTAAGCAAAACAGAAACGGTGTAGATACTGATTTATTGAAATCAAATGGTATTTACAATGACTACATAAAAACAAGTACAAGTTATGTACTAAAAGAAATTAAGGAGAAATAAAGTGTTTATTAAAACAACTAAAGGAAATTTTAAAAAAGTTCCAACAGGAAAACAAGTATTATATATTACAGACGTAAAGTTAGTACCTAGTGGCAAACCTCAAATGGTAGAATTCTACTATTCTCACGAGAGTGGTGCTACACTAAAGGAAACTTTAAAGTTTAATCACCCTGTTGCAAGTGATATTTTAGGTCAAAGAGTAGATACCCTCTATAATGGTACAATGAAAGAAGGTACAGAAATTGATACTAGTGACTTGCCTACCATGTTCAACCACAAAGGTGTGAACGCTTTTATAAAACACGTTGAAGGAAAGACAGACGGTGAACTAAACGGTAAGATATATGTAAATATCGGATACGTTGAATCATATTTTGAATATCCAAAAACTGTTGACGAAGAAGCAGATGATGACCTCTAAACTCGAAGGAGTTTTACAAAAAAACATATTACGATGGTGTAAAAGCCATCGTGACATTTGGATAGTAAATATAGTCGGGTCTGCTTGTCAGGAAACAGGTATTCCCGACTTAATTGTTTGTAAGAGTGGAAAGTTTATCGGAGTCGAACTAAAACGACCAGATAAGAAAGGTAAAACATCAGTAGCACAACAAGTACAGTTATCTCGAATAAGGGAAGCAGGTGGTGTTGGTATGGTTATTGACAGTTTTGATGAATTTGTCAAGTTAATAGAGGAGATATAAAATGAGTGAAAATAATACGAGTAGTGGTGGAACAGGTTTTGTAGGTTTATTAACAATAGTATTTATTACTTTAAAGTTGTTAGGTGTCATAGCATGGACATGGTTGTGGGTGTTATCACCTATATGGATTCCTTTAGGTTTAGCAATCATGAGTCTTGTAATCGTAGAAATTGTTAATTTATTTATAAAGGAGTAACGTATGAAAATACCAATGAGTTTTGAATTAATGGGAGAAACTATCACCGTCAAATATATTGATGATATGGTAGTTCGTGATAACAACGTAGGAGTGGCTTGTTATTCGACAAACGAGATTCAAATACAAAGCAACAGTAAAGCCATTCCTAGAAATAAAGAACAACTTAGACAAACTTTTTTACATGAATTAATTCATTTTATATTAATTAAACTGAATAAACCAGAACTAAATAAAGATGAAGATTTCGTAGACAGTTTTGCCGATTTGTTGTTACAATTTGAGAAATCATCAAAAGGTGAAGTAAAGGGGTAATAAGTGTGGAAGAAATTATTATTGGTATCGTTAGTGTTATTGTTGTTGTCTTGTCCTATATATTCGGTCGCAGTCGAGGACATGACGGAGGAGAAGCTTTGGACAGAGTTGATGATGCAATTAGACGAACAGACTCAAAGCTATCTGATGCGAGAGAAGACACAGAAGGAATTATCAAGCAAAGTGAATCTATTGGAGAACGGCTTGACAGTTTATCAGAAGGAGTTGAATCTGGTCAACAACGAGTCGGAGCAATTAAAGAAGGACTTGCTAGTGCATCAGAACGACTTGATGGGGATAACGAAAGAAATGACAGAATTAAAGACCTCGTTTCAGAGTTACAAAAACGGTCAGTATCTAAGAACGATAAAGACGATAACAATTAGTGTAAGTATCGGTCTAGCAGTAGGCATCCTAGTAGACAGACTAACCAAATAGAAAACCCCTCATATGAGGGGTCTTTTTTATATCAAACAAAATATAAGTATAGCCATCGCCACACCTATAATATCGGCTACGAAATCATAAAGAGAACATTCTCCACCATGTTTCTTATCCCACAACTCTTTTAACAGACCTATGAGAACTGTTATTCCAACGGCTATCAGTAACGGCAATATAGCAGAAAACGTCATCGCTATATAGAACGACACTAAAAAGTGTAACAATTTATCACTATATTTACTCAAAACTATCTTATAAAAATTAAGCATAAAAACCTCCTACAATTTGTTCGCTTTTTTCAGTATTAAATTTTTAATTATCGGTCTAATGGCTTTCATATCTAACTGTTTTTGTATGACATAAATACCTAAAGTGTAAAAAACAAT
>Ga0307992_1001307_pt1 | contig 14818 bp, 9 predicted proteins | sample EllFjometagen133_FD_203162 | JGI IMG/M metagenome (GOLD analysis project Ga0307992, IMG submission 203162) | Marine microbial communities from Ellis Fjord, Antarctic Ocean - #133 | ecosystem: Environmental > Aquatic > Marine > Unclassified | place: Southern Ocean | collected 2014-10-08
CTAAATTGGGTTCGTTTACATAAATAGGTTGGAAACGTCTTTCTAGAGCTGAGTCTTTTTCTATATATTTTTGATATTCTTTTGTAGTGGTAGCCCCAATTGTTCTAAGTTCGCCTCTAGCTAAAGCGGGTTTTAACATGTTAGAGGCATCCATAGATCCTTCAGTAGCTCCTGCCCCGACTAAAGTATGGAGTTCGTCTATGAAGAGAATAAACTTACCTTCTTGGCTTTTAATTTCTTTTAAAACTGCCTTTATTCTTTCTTCAAACTCGCCTCTAAATTTAGCTCCTGCTAGCAGTGCTCCTAAATCTAAATTTACTATCTCTTTATTTTTTAAATTTTCCGGCACATCTCCATTTACTATTCTTTGAGCCAAACCTTCAATGATAGCAGTTTTACCTGTGCCTGCTTCACCGATCAAAACGGGATTATTTTTAGTTCTTCTCAGTAGAACTTGCATAATTCTTCTAATTTCTGTGTCACGACCAATAACTGGATCTAATTTTTTCTCTCTAGCCATTTCTGTTAAATTGCTAGTATATTTTTCTAATATTTTATATTTTTTTTCAGGAGCTGGATCAGTAATTTTTTTACTACCACGTAGTTCTTTTAGAAGTTTATATACTGTGTCATATTCTATCCTGTACTTTAAAAGAAGTATTTGAGCAGGGGAGCGTACACCTATAAGAGCTAGGAGTATATGTTCAGTAGAAATATATTCATCGCCCATTGAATTAGCTTCTTTTTTAGCTCTCTCTAAAATAGTAGCCACTTCTCCTGTACCCTGGACAGTACTAATATTGCTTTGATTAATGGCATTAGTTTTTTGCTTAGGTAAAGATTCAATTTTAGAAAAAGCTTTATCTTCAATAGCATCAGGATCAATGTTCATTTTTTCTAGAATAGGCTTAATTAAACCTTCTTGTTGCTGAAAAAGAGATGCTAAAAGGTGTAAGGCTTCAATATTTTCTTGTCCATTATCTGAAGCGATTATTTGGGCGTTGATTATAACTTCTTGTGACTTGTTAGTGAAACGATTAAACATATTTTATATATCAATTTAGTTTTTATTATATAACCTTTTTAGCACTCAAACTATTAGAGTGCTAAAGCTATTTTAGTTTATAATTTTTACTATGTCAAGGTTAAATTTCAAGTTGTAAGAGGGAAATAGAAATGTACTATTTTAGTAACTAAGTAATCATTAAACTAATTAATAATTTATGATATACTAGAAGCAAAAGAAAAAAAGATTATTGTTTTAACATTTATGGCTAAAAGCTCAATCTTAAAAGGCACGGGTTTAAGTGTTCAAATTATTTGGGATTTTTTGTATTTTCCTATTTGGTGGTATAGCGTAGGTTGGTGGCGCTTTGGACGTTTCTTGTCGGCCTTTGTTTCTTGGCAACAAGCTTCCTTGGGTTTTTGGGTTTGGCTTAAAAATATATTTGTACCCATGTATGGACAAACTGACTTTACCGGAAGGCTTATTAGTTTTTTAATAAGAATAGTACAAATTGTATTTAGGGGATTTGCGATGTTAATTATTGTAATTTTAGCACTGGCCTTATTTATTTTTTGGGCAGTTTTACCCCCCTTAATTGTTTATGGTATTTTATTTCAGTTAATTTAATTTTTATGAATTCAGATTTTAATTTTAATCAGACAAAAAATAAAGATGAAGGTGATGTTTTTATGGGTAAAAAACTTGCTTGGCAAAGCTCTCTTTCAAAAACTGTAATTTATTTAAAAAAAGCCAAGAAAAAGACTGACAAGGTTGTCTTGTTAATTTGCTATGTATTAGCAATATCTGGTTGGCTAGCTTTATTTTTTTGGTTCTATAAACAAGCTAATACTGAATTTAATCAAAATATATTAGATGTTATTAAGTTTTGGAAATATCAGAGTATTTTAATTCTTTGGTTTTTAGTTTCTTTATTCTTTGCTCTTTTTATTGTTTATAAAAAAAGTGAAGCAATTAACTCAAAACGTAAAATAAAGTATCCAAAAAATAAAGATGAGGATATAAATTTAAACTCAGTTGAGACGTTAAATGTTAAAGGTAGTAAAGATCTAGCTACCTATTTTAGTTCTTCAGCTCAGAAGATTATAGAAGATGCTTATATATTAGCTAAAAGATTAAAACAAAAACATATTAGTGCTAGGCATATTTTTTGGGTTCTTCTGTCAGATAAAACCGTTAAAGCCTTATTTGTTAGATTAAATTTAGACGCCCATAAATTAGTAGATAAGCTAAAAAAGTATTTAATTTCTGTAGAAGTTGAAGATAATAACTTAGCTAGTCAATTAAATGAGGCGGCAAATACCGCTTGTTTAAAAGCCTATATTGGAGCATATCAATTTAGACAAGAGGCGGTGGAACCTTGGAATTTATTAGTACCATGCTTAGAAGAAGATAAGATCATTGAAGAAATTCTATATGATTTATCTATAGATAAAGATATGTTAGTTAATATGGTGGAGTGGTATAGAATAGATAAACAATTTATTGCCAATAGAGAATCTTTAAATAAGCTATCACAGTTAAAGCCTGGAGGATCAATGAATAAGTCTTTTACAGCCGTGGCTACACCAACTTTAAATGCTTTTTCTAGAGATTTAACTCTTAAAGCCAAATATAATGAGTTTGAAATTTGTGTAGGCAGAGATAAAGAAATTGAAGCAGTTTTTCAGTCTTGGCAAACTGGTTATGCAGGGGCATTACTAGTTGGTGAGCCAGGCACTGGTAAGAGAACTATTATTGAAGGTATAGCACAATTAATGGTAAAAGAAGAGGTGCCTAAATTTTTACAAGATAAAAGACTTTTAGAATTAGATTCAGCCAGGCTAATAAGTGGAGCTTCACCTAGTGAAGCTCAAGAAAGATTGTTAACTTGCCTTTATGAAATAAATAAAGCTGGTAATATAATTTTATTTATAGATAACCTAGAAAATTTAGGAGGAATTAGTTCAGGAGGTGAGCAAAGTTTAGATTTATCAGAAGTTTTGGCTGATGCTCTAGATAAAAAAGCTTTATTTTTCCTAGCTAGTGCTACCACTAATAACTATAATCGTTTTTTAGAATCTTCATCTTTGGGTCGTCTTTTAACTACTGTAGGTGTAGCTGAACCTTCTTTAAATCAGTCTATTAGAATAGTGGAAAGTAAATTAAGTGCCTTAGAGGCTCGTTATGGTATTTATTTTACTTACAAGGCCATAGAGAAAGCTGTTAAAATGACGGATAAATATATTCAAAATAAGTTTTTACCCGCTAAAGCAGTAGATGTTATAAAAGCAGCGTCGGGTCAAGCTTATCAAAGAACACAACAAAAAAATGGAGACAATATTTGCAGTGAACAAGATGTGTCTTATGTAGTTAGTGAACTGACAGGCGTACCTGTAAGTCAAATTGGAGAAGATGAGAGCTATAAGTTACTTCACTTAGAAGAATTTATTCATGAGCGCATGATAGATCAAGAAGAAGCTGTGCAAGCTGTTTCAGCTAGCTTAAGAAGAAGTAGAACTGAGCTTAGAGAAAGTAGTCGTCCAATAGCTAATTTCCTTTTTTTAGGTCCAACTGGTGTAGGTAAGACTGAGCTAGCCAAGTCTGTTTCACAGATATATTTCGGCAGTGAAGATTATATGATTAGACTTGATATGAGTGAATATCAACATCCAGATAGTATTAAAAAAATGATAGGCGATAGTGATGGTTCGCTAGGTTATTTAACAGAAGCGGTTAGAAAAAAACCTTTTGCTTTAATTTTGTTAGATGAAATAGAAAAATCACATCCTGATATTTTAAATTTATTTCTTCAAATTATGGATGATGGTCGTTTAACTGATGGGCAGGGAAGAACGGTTAATTTTTCTAATGCTATTATTATTGCTACTTCAAATGCTGGAGCGCTATATATTCAAGAATCAGTTAGAAATCAGGAAAAAATGGATATAATAAAACAGAATTTAATAGATAATCATTTAAATAAAGTAATGCGACCTGAGCTTATAAATCGTTTTGATGGAATTATAGTTTTCAAACCCTTAAGTCAGGCAGATATTTTAGCTATAGCTAAGTTAATGTTAAATAAGATGAATAAACGTCTAGAAGAGAAAGGCTTTAGTTTAAAGTGTAGCGATAAAGGGTTAGAAATTTTATCTCAACAAGGTTATAATCCTGAGTTTGGTGCTAGACCACTGAGAAGATTGTTGCAAGATAAAATAGAAAATGAAGTGGCTAACTTATTTTTAGCTAAAAAATTAAAACGTCGTGACGTGGTCTATATAAATGATCAAGCTGAAATTGAGGTTATAGAGGGCAGAGAATTATAATTTAATTAGGGTAGTCAAATTACCGCTTTATTTTGTAGGCGGTTTTTTTACTAGTCAAAAGCTTAAATATACCTTATTATATAATTAGTTATTTAAGTATAAAAAAAACAGTCTTTTTTTTGAAAGACTGTTTGGTTTATTTTTTGTCACATTTTATGCCTTTGTGACTTTTACGGCGTAGAAAGCTGAAAAAGCAAATAATGAAATTACACCAATAGTACCTATAAACATTTTTCCTCCTTTTTTAAGAAACGTTAATTATATAAATATAATAGCATATATAATATACTTTGTCAAGTAATAATTATAAATTACATGTTGTGGTGGCAATATCTTACAATTTTTATAGCAGTATTTATCACCAGTGTTTTTCTAAGTGATGTAGTTAGGCAAGTGGCTTTAAAGTTTAAAATAGTAGATTGGCCTAAGCCTGGTAGAAAAATACATTTAAAGAAAGTACCTCTAATGGGAGGCGTAGCTATTTTTTTAGTTTTTTTCTTTTTTTCTTTTATTTTTAAAGAACAGTTATTTCAAGGCGTTTTAGGACATAGTCACTGGTTATCAGTATTTATTGGAGCTAGTTTTCTAGTTGTAGGCGGCATTTTAGATGATAAATTTAATTTAAAACCTAGGTATCAGATAATCTTTCCTATTTTAGCGATAATCTCATTAATTTTAGGTGGGGTAGAGATAGGCCAAATAAGTGGACCATCGGGGTCTATAATATCTCTTAACTCTATATCTATTTGGGGTTTTTTAACTTTATCTAATATTTTTCTTTTTCTTTGGCTTTTGGGCATGATGTATACTACTAAACTCTTAGACGGTTTAGACGGTTTAGTCTCTGGTCTTACCTTAATTGGTTCTTTAATTATTTTTCTTTTTACAATAACTACTAAATATTATCAGCCTGATATTGGTTTAGCTGCTCTAATTCTAGCAGCTGCTTGCTTAGGTTTTTTAATTTTAAATTGGCATCCAGCTAAACTATTTTTAGGTGAAGGAGGGTCCTTACTCTTGGGCTATCTACTAGGTGTGTTGGCTATTATATCTGGGGGTAAAATAGCTATTACTCTTTTGGTAATGGCTCTACCGATTATGGATGTAATTTGGACAATTTTTAGAAGAATTTTATCTGGAAATAATCCCTTTAAAGTTGCAGACAAGAAGCATTTACATCATCGTTTTCTTTCTTTGGGTTGGGGTCAAGTTAAATCAGTTTTAGTTTTCTATAGCTTTGCCCTTATTTTTGGTATTTTGGGGTTATTTTTTCAAAGTTTGGGAAAATTTTATTTACTACTTACTTTAATTATCTTAATGTTGGCTATAGTCATATTTTTTACTCTATTTGAAAAAAAAGAAAGACAAAAAAAACCTAAGCTATTACTTCATATTTGTTGTGCTGGTTGTGGAGCTTATGTAGCCTCAGAGATTTTAAGTTCAAAGTATCAAGTGATATTTTTTTATTACAATCCTAATATTTATTCTTTGAAGGAGTATAGGAAAAGATTGAAAGATGTAAATAGAGTGGCTAACGAATTTAGTTTAAAAACTATAGCTTCTGCCTACGATCATAAGCTTTGGTTGGAAAAAGTTAAGGGTTATGAAACTGAACCTGAAAAAGGGAAGCGTTGTTATATTTGTTATAGAGATAGACTTAAAGAAACTGCTAAGGAGGCTAAAAAAAGAAAAATTGACTATTTTGCTTCCACCTTAACTATGAGTACTCACAAGGATGCTAATTTGATAAATAATATGGGAGAAGAAATTGCTCAGAAATTTAATTTAGAATATAAAGGAGAAAACTTTAAAAAATCCCATGGTTGTCAAAAAAGTGTTATTTTATCAAAGAAACTTAATCTTTATCGTCAAGATTATTGTGGTTGTGAATTTTCTTTGGTTAAAAATAATATTATAGAAACTAAAGATAAAAGAGTTTAAAATAGTTTACTAAGTTTAATTTTTTTGTTTATCTTTTATATGATATAATATAAACAATTATTATTAACCATTTTATATATGACTTTAGATAGATGGCAAGAAATTATTGGTAATATTAAGGATAATTTTGATGTTTTAAATTCTGGCAGTGAACACTTAGAAGATGATGGTGGCGTTGATGTTGATTACATAGTTTTTAGTACCGAACAGGGTAAGTTTCGCTTAGAGCTTGTTTCTAAGCCAGTAGTTTTAGACAAAAAGACTACTTACTCTAAAAGAATAGGATCTGAAACTAAAGTGGACTATGTCTATAGTGACAGCGAGAGAGCTAATAAAATGTTGGCTTATCGTTTCAATTTAGATCTTAATGACTGGGAAGAGATGGATGCTAAAAGCTTTGCTTAAATAAAAAATTATTAAATATAAAAAAGTATGAAAAAAACTCAATTAGCTATTTTAATTTTATTTTTAGCCATAGGTGTTTCTTTGGGTGGTTGTAGTTTAAATAACCAAAAACAAACTAGAGTAGATGGTCCAAATAAAATTAATAATCCAGATTTTGTGGTTGATAGTAATGATATGGATAATGTTAAAGATGAAGAAGAGATGGCTTCAATGAAGAAATTTAATTCAAAAGAAGAGATTAAACAATTTTTAGAGGAAAATGTAAATTCTGCTTCAGTCCAAAATGTTAATGATTATAATCTTATGAGAACTGCCCCTATCATGGGGTTGGAAAATATGAAAGATAGTGCCTTGTCTTCAGATTCGGTAATGCGAGAAGCTGCCGGTGGTGGAGATTATTCCGAAACTAATGTCCAGGTTAAAGGCATTGATGAAGCGGATATTGTAAAAACTAATGGAGAGGGTATTTTTGTAAGTAGTGGTAATAATGTATTTTTGCTAAAAGGCTATCCCGCAGAAAGCTCAGAGTTAAAATCGGTAATTAAATTAGATAATCGAGCTACCAATCTTTATTTACAAGATGATTATTTAATTATTTTTGGCTCAGCTAATAATTTCTATAATACTAAAAGAATAAATAATTTAGGTTTTATTCCTAGAAGTAATTATACATTCTTAAAGGTTTTTGATATCTCTAATTTAGTTGAACCTAAGTTAGTTAAAGATTGGAAATTTGAAGGAAATTATAGCGATTCTAGATTAGCATCGGGTAAGTTGTATATGATTACTAATTATTATAATCATACAGCCTATACGGATATTGATAAGTTTTTTCCTCAAATTTTAGAAGGTGATAAGGAGGTGTCTGTTTTTTGTGATGATGCTGAAAATTGTTTAATGCCTAATATGTATTACTTACCTCAGCCTTACGAAAACTATAATTACACCAATATTTTTACCATTGATCTAAAAAATGATGACCTAGCTATGGATATGAGCTCATTTCTCTTAAACTCTTCTAACGATATCTACATGTCTTCTGATAATTTATATCTAACTTATTCTAAATATTTAAATCATACTAAAATTAGAGAAGATATACTTAGATCCTTAGTCTTTTCTTATTTAAGTGTAGAGAGTAAAGAAAAAATTACTCTTATAGAAGAAGTTGATAATTTTATTTTAAGTAAAGCGGAAAAAGATTATAAAATTAATCAGATAATCAATTCTCATTTAGGATCTTTAAGCAGTGATGAGCAGGATCGTTGGCAAGAAAACATTTTATCCGCTCTTCAGGATAAGTATAAGGAACTAGAGGATAAACTTGAACAAACGATTATTCATAAAATATCTTTAAAGGGTTCTGAGCTTAAACCTGTAGCTCAGGGAGAAGTTTCAGGAAGAATTTTAAATCAGTTTTCCATGGATGAGTATGGCGGTAATTTTCGTATAGCTACTACTTACTCAGCTAATAATTATCCTTACTTTTTAAGAGATAATCAAGACAATAGTGAAAGAAAATCTGATAATCAGCTATATATTTTAGACCAAGACTTGCAAGAGATAGCTTCAATTAAAAACTTGGCTCCGGGTGAGAGAATATATTCAGCTAGATTTATGGGTGATAGAGCTTATCTAGTTACTTTTGAACAAATAGATCCTTTGTTTGCTATAGATTTATCTAATCCAAGAAATCCTAAAGTTTTAGGTGAGTTAAAAATTCCTGGTTTTTCTAATTATCTTCAACCTTATGATGAAAATACTTTGATTGGTTTTGGTAAAGATACTTATGTCGATGAAAATGGTCGTGTTAGAGTGGAGGGACTAAAGTTATCTCTTTTTGATGTATCTGATCCCACTAATCTTCGAGAGTTAGATACATATATTGCTGGAGATAGTGGCAGCTCTTCACAGGTATTAAATGACCACAAAGCTCTGCTTTTTTCTAAAGAAAAAAACTTACTTGTTCTACCTGCTACAATTAGGGAGTATGGAGAAAATTATTCTGATAATTTTAGAGGAGCTTTAATTTTTAACATTATTGATAAAAAATTTAATTTAAGATCTAGGATTAGCCACCAAGGAGAAGGAAGTTCAAATAGTTATAATAATCAAATAATGAGATCTTTATATATTGAAGATAATTTATATACAGTATCTAATAATTTAGTGAAAATTAATTCTTTGGCTGACTTGAGTGAAATTAAATCTATTGACTTAGATATTTATCGGAAAGATTATGAGGTTATAGGGTTAGATAGAGAATAATTTTTGATAAGATGAATAATATTAAAAGATTAAAAAAAATAATCTGGTTTTTACCATTTTTACTTTTACTTTGTTTTCAGTTAATATTTTTTTGGCCAAGTTTCTTTTATTATTTATTAATTTTAAGTAATTTAATATTAATATTAATTATCGTTTTTTTTTCTAGGGGGGTAGGTTCTAAATTTTTAGCTATTAAGTTATTTATATTGCCTTGGATTTTTTTGAATTTCACCTTATTTTATGCTATTATTTCAATTAGTACGCTTTTAACTCAAGCGACTTTAATTATTTCGGCAGGCTTATTTTTCTTCTATTTTCAAGCTGCATTTAAGAAATATTATCAGCCTTTAGCAAGGAGCATTTTTAAACTAGAGGAGTTAATTTTTTTCTTGACTTTTTTAGCAGTTTTTTTAGCATCAGCTTCAGTTTTTGGTTTGAAGAATTTTCTTAATTTTCCTGCTTGGCAAGTAGTGATTTTTTTAAGCCCGGTAATAGCTTTATTATTATTTCAGTTATATTGGTTTTACGCTTTAAAAATAAAAGAAAATTTACTTACCCTTTTGACTATATTAGTCTTACTTTTAGAAATTATTTGGGGGTCTACATTTTTAACTTTCTCTTATTTAATGCTAGGACTTATAGTAGCTGTTTCGTTCTACTCCTTAAATGGTATTACTATAGCTTTTCTGAGACATGGTTTAAATAAGAAAACTTTGAGATATTACACAAATTTTGCTTTAATTAGTCTATTATTAATTTTTTTAAGCTCTCGTTGGCTATAATTTTATGAAAAAGAATTTTTTTACAAACAACATACTTCTTGTTATTGTTTTAATTATTTTATCAGTAATTAGTGGTTTCTTAGGTTCAGTTTTAAGCAAGAACCAAGTCATAGATAGCTCATACTTTAATCCCTTTAACTCAGAATTAAATTTAAGTGGCTATAATTATAATCCAACAAGCTTAGTTATACGTGATCCTAAAAAAGTTGTAGTTAGCCAAGATGTTAAGATTATTGAAACTGCAAATACTGCTAGAGAAAATATTCTCTATATTTTCTATAAAGAAGATAACTTATTACTTTCTGATGATATAGTTTCTAGTAGTACACCTTTCTTAACTGAGACTAATATTTTTAATTTAGCTGACTTTCGCTCTAGCGCTTTAGCTTTAACTTCAGATGGTTGGTTATTAGCTAAAAGTAGTGATTTAGATTTATCAAGAGACTTAATAGCTATAGACGTAGATAGAAATATTTATGAGATTGACAAAAAAATAACTTTTTTTGATCAAGGTCTTTTACTCGCTCATCTTTATCAGGCTACTTTAAGCCCTACAAATTTTAGCCATAGCCAAGAATTAAATTCTGGGCAGTCTTTGCTTTTAGTTGGTCAAGATAGACAAATGCTTAGTTATTTACTTAACAGAGAAAGAGATAATAATTTAGTTAAAAGTAGTGATAATTTATTTTCACCTTTAATTTTATCTAGCGAAGTAAAGGAAGAATTTGCTTCTTGGTTGTTTGATTTTCAAGGAGATGCAGTCGCCGTTTATATTGATAATAAGTGGTTGCCTTTAGATAAATTTAATTTCTTCTGGCAAAATGCCTTGTCTCAGAATGAAACTGATATTAGTGCTCCTAATCTAGGTATAAATTACATAGATTTATCTAAAGTAGCTATTTTAGATTTTCAGCAAAATTTAGGGGCTTTAATTTATCCCAATTTAGATGGGATATCTATTTCAGAAAATAGTCCAGCTGATTTAGCTGGTTTGAAAGCAGGTGATATTATACGAGCAGTTGGTAGTGTAGAATTGAACGAAAAAAATGACTTAGCTCAAGTTTTAAGTAATTATTTAGTCGGGGATAGTTTAGATTTAACTATTTTTAGAGATGATAGTTTGATGATCGTAAAGGTGGAATTAAAAAAATAAGTTAATTTTATGACAATTAAAAGTATTAGAAAGGTAAAAAAATTAGCAAATAAAACAGTGTTAGTAAGGGTTGATTTTAACGTTCCCTTAGAAAAAGCTCAAGTAAAAGAAGATTATAAATTAAGACGAGTTTTACCGACAATTAATTGGCTTGTCTCTCAAGGAGCTAAAGTAGTTTTACTTAGTCATTTAGGACGACCAAAGAAGAGGGATGATAAGTTAAATCTGAAACCTATAGCTAAACGCTTAGCTGAGCTTTTAGATGTTGAAGTAGTTTTTAGTAAAGAGATAGTGGGTCCTCAAGTTAAACAGGCTATAAAAAAATTAAATCAAGGAGAGATTATTTTATTAGATAATATTAGATTCTTAGCAGGTGAGAAAAAAAATAGTAAGCTACTAGCTAAGCAATTAGCGTCTTTAGCTGATATTTATGTAAATGATGCTTTTGCTGTTAGTCATCGCATGGAGGCGTCTGTGGCTGCGATTAAAACTTACATACCCTCATACGCTGGACTACTTCTAGAAGAAGAAGTTAGTAATTTATTTAAAGGCTTAAAAGCAAAAAAGCCCCTAGTTGCTGTTATTGGTGGAGTAAAAGTAGAGAGTAAAATAAAGCTTTTAGAAAACTTAATTAAATCAGCTGACTTTGTGGTTTTGGGAGGTGCTTTGGCTAATACTTTTTTACTTGCTCAAGGCTTAAATATCGGTAAGTCTTTAATGGATGACAAAGGATTGATTTGGGCTAAAAAGTTTATGACTAAAAAAATAGTTCAAAAAAAACTAATACTACCTACAGATGCCTTAGTTATAAGTGGTGGTAAAAAACAGCTGAGGAAGATTAGTCAAATAAAAAAAACTGACATTATTTTTGATATAGGACCAGAGACAATTGCTAACTTTTGCTTATGCATTAAAAAAGCTAAGACAATTATTTGGAATGGTCCAATGGGAAAGTTTGAAGATAAGCGGTTTAAACAAGGGACTCTTTCAATAGCTAGACAAATTGCCATATCTTCAACTAAAAATAGTTTTTCTTTGGTAGGTGGAGGAGAGACGGTTGAAGCTTTAGCTAATTTACAAATTTCTAAAAATATAACCTGGATCTCTACAGGTGGGGGAGCTATGTTGCAATTTTTAGCAGGCGAGAAAATGCCTGGTTTAGACAAGATAGTTAGAATTTAATTATTTTATTATTAACTTTATTTTATGAGTAAAATTAAAAATATAGTTGCCAGAGAAATCTTAGACTCTCGTGGTAACCCTACAATTGAAACGAAAATAACCTTAACTAGTGGACTTAGCGCTAAAGCTAGTGTGCCTTCAGGAGCTTCTACGGGCAAACATGAAGCTTTTGAGCTTAGAGATGGTGATAAGGGGCGTTATGGTGGTTTAGGGGTTTTAAAAGCGGTAAAAAATGTTAATGAAAGTATTTTTAAAAAATTAAAAGGTCAAGATGTTTTGAAGCAAGAGAGCTTAGACAATTTGCTTATAAAACTAGACAATACTAAGGATAAGTCCAAGTTAGGGGCTAATGCAATGTTATCTGTATCTTTAGCCACGGCTCGCTTAGCTGCTATTGAAAAGAAGCAAGAGCTATATGAATATATTGCTAAGAGTTATAAGTTTAAAAATAATTTTTTTATTCCCACTCCATTTTTTAATATTTTCAATGGTGGAAAGCACGCTGATACTAATTTAGATTTTCAAGAATTTATGATAGTGCCTGTTAAAGAAACCAGTTTCTCTAAAAAGCTTAGAATGGGCTCAGAGATATTTCATAAATTAGGAGAAGTTTTAAAGAAAGCCAATTTAGACACTGATGTTGGCAATGAGGGTGGTTATGCTCCTAACATTGACTCAACTATCCAAGCTCTAGAACTTATACTAGCAGCTGTAATTGAAGCTGGTTATCAACCTGACAAGGAGATTAAGCTTGCCACTGACGTTGGTTCTTCTGAGCTTTATGACAAGAAGACTAAAAAATATATATTTGCTTTAGACTCTGCTAACTTTACTAAAGGTAATTTAATTGGCTTGTATTATGAATGGCTTAGAAAATATCCTTTTATGTCTATTGAAGATGGTTTAGCTGAAGATGATTGGGATGGCTGGAAAGAGTTAACTGCTGAATTGGGAGATAAACTGCTTTTAGTCGGTGATGACTTATTTACTACTAATGAGGTGAGACTAAGGAAAGGTATTAAAGAAAAAGCTGCTAACGCCGTTTTAATAAAGCCTAACCAGGTAGGAACACTAACTGAGACAATTAATTGTATTAAATTAGCTCAAAAACATAAATATAAGTTAGTAGCTTCACATCGTTCAGGGGAAACCTGTGATGATTTTATAGCCGACTTAGCAGTAGCTGTAGGAGCAGAATATATTAAAGCAGGATCTCTATGTAGGGGAGAGAGACTAGCTAAATATAATCGACTATTAGAGATAGAAGATAATTTGAAGAAATAAATATAATTATATAATTTTATGAAAAAATTTTTAAAGAGACAAACGTTTTTTGTTTTAGTTGTTTCTTTGGGCTTCTCTTTATTTTTATCTTTAACTGTTTTTGCTTCTAGCTCTATGGAAGATAAATTATCTGGCAAGATACTTTTACAAGTAGAGAATAATGGAGAAGCTTGGTATGTAAGTCCTAAAAATAAAACTAGAAGTTTTTTAGGTCGCCCTGAAGATGCTTTCTCTGTAATGAGAGAGCAAGGAGTAGGTATATCTAATGATAATTTAAATAAAATTCCTGTTAGCTTAGAAAATTTAAGCGGAGAAGACTTAGATGGAGATGGTTTGCCTGATATGTTTGAAGATGCTGTAGGGACAGATAAAAACAAACAAGATAGTGATGGCGATAGCTATAATGATAAAGAAGAATTACAGAATAACTATAATCCCTTAGGAGAAGGTAGTTTAAGTATAGATAAAAACTTTCAAGAAAAACAAAAAGGTAAAATATTTTTACAGGTAGAAAATAATGGAGAAGCTTGGTATGTAAGTCCTCAAGATGGCAAAAGGCATTTCCTGGGTAGGCCAAACGATGCCTTTTCAGTTATGAGAAATCAGGGATTAGGAATTTCTAATACTGATTTAGAAAAGATTAGTGTTAATGAAGAAGTAAATAAAATAGATATCAATGATAAGCAATTTTCTACATATAATAAGCTTATTGATTTTGCAAAAAATATCACTAGTGATTGTAGTTCCAATGACACTATTGTATTTAATGATAAAGAATCTGATTCTCCAGATTTTGATTATAAAATTACAACAAAGGGAAAGAATGATAATTTTTGTAATATGCAAATAGAAATACTTAACGTTCCTGAGCTTGAAAATAAAAAAATGACTTGTGATTTTGAGACTATCATGAATATGTCGGGGTCTACAGAAGATGATTACTATACAATTATTGAATTTTTACCCATGATAATAACTCTCGGTGCTCCGGATAAAGAGTTTTGCCAAGGTGATTTAACGGAAGCCTTTGATAGTAAAAAATATGAACCAATTTCTAAATCTGATTTTAAAGTTTTCACAGAAGTGGACAGTGGTTTAATATATGATATTAGTAAAGATGTTAATAATAATATTTATTATTTAAAACAAGAATTTGCAAATAATCAGGTTGATTTGTATAAATACGATGAAAGTATCTCATTAATAGATAATAGTGACATTGAAGGTAAAAACTCTTTATTTATAGATAGTCAAAATAGCTTTTATACTTGGGATGGCGTAGCTGGTTTTTCTGAAGGTAATGGGGGCTTATATAAATATGATAACGAGTGGAAAGAAATGGAAAAATTTTCTGAGAAGCAAATTATATCTGTTGCGGAAAATAATGAGGGTCTTTGGGTGGCTACTCCAGATGTTTTATATTTACAAAATAAATCAAATACTTGGATAGAATATATGGTTGAAGATTGGG
>Ga0307992_1001309_pt1 | contig 14808 bp, 18 predicted proteins | sample EllFjometagen133_FD_203162 | JGI IMG/M metagenome (GOLD analysis project Ga0307992, IMG submission 203162) | Marine microbial communities from Ellis Fjord, Antarctic Ocean - #133 | ecosystem: Environmental > Aquatic > Marine > Unclassified | place: Southern Ocean | collected 2014-10-08
ATTTCTAATCAAAGAATTAAATATTATACAGATAATAATTCATGTGGAACAACTAATAATTTGCCAAAAGATAATGGAACTGTTGAATCTTGTGATTATTGCACACCCAATATAGTAAATACAACTTGGACTATTTGGCAAAATATAACAAGTTGCAGAATTAATAATACAATTTTGCAAGAAAGAAATATAACTGAATATGATTCTAATTTTTGTGGGGAAGTTGCTAATCAATCTTTTTATGAATATCAAGAGGTTGCTTGTGATTATTGCACACCTAATATAGTAAATACAACTTGGAGTTCTTGGTCTAATTTAAGTTGTTCTGGAAATCAAATGAACCAATCAAGAAACTTAGCTCAATATGATTCTAATTTCTGTGAAGAAGTTGTAAATACAACTTTTTATGAATATAATTTAGTTGGTCCAATGTATGCAAACACAACTTTGAGTATTTGGTATAATACTTCTTCTTGTCAAATAGATGATTATTATATTCAAGAAAGAAACTTAAATCAATATGACATTTATGGTTGTGCAAGTAACACAACCTTCTATGATTATCAAAATAAAACATGTGATTATTGCACGCCTAATATGATTAATACAACTTTGGGAAGTTGGCAAAATATAACAAGTTGCAGAATTAATAATACAATTTTGCAAGAAAGAAATATAACTGAATATGATTCTAATTTTTGTGAAGAAGTTGTAAATACAACTTTTTATGAATATCAAGAAATAGATTGTAATTATTCAGATATTGATAATGATGGAATTGAAGATCTAAATGATACATTAATAGGCACAGAAGAAAATATTATCCAAACAGGAATTTCAAATTTAAATATAACTATTGGAAAAAATAGCACAAATGGAACATTTGCCGGAAAACAAGATATTGTTTTTTATGATGGAACAGATATTATAATGAATTTTACTCATAATTTTTCTAAAACTAATTTAGATTTAAGTAAAATAAATATAATAAAATCATCTAATTATATTATTACTAATTTTTCAAATCAATTACAAAATACAAAAACTTTGTTCATAAATGATAATAACTTTGTTTCATTATGTGTAAAGGATTCCGAGATTTCCTCTGTTTCAGAAATAAGTTCTGGGTGTAATCAAGCAAATGAAACAGATTTCACATCTTGTTTAGGAAATTTAACAGGTATTACTATTAATAATATTACTTGCTATGATGAAGGAACTAAAATAAGAATTGAGAATTTAAATTATTCTGGAATAAAAGGAACTCCAAAATCCTCTGGAAATAGAGGAGGTGGCGGAGGTGGAGCAGGAAGTTCTTTATTAATAATTCCAAATGAAACTAATGAAACCAAAGAGCCCTTGTTTGACATTGAAATAAAATTAAAAGATATGAATTTAACAGAAGAACAAGCATTAATTTTATACATTGATTTAATTAATAAAAATCCTTTTGAAGAAATTGATGTAAAAATAGAATATCATATTTATGACTTAGATAATAATGAATTATTTTACTCTTCTGAAACAAAAGCAATTTATGATATTTTATCTTTTAAAAAAGTTTTTCCAGAAATAGAATTAACACCGGGAGAATATATAATAAAAGTTGAGATTATTTATAATGAAAATCAAAAAGCTGTTTCAGAATATCAATTTAAGATAGATGAAGACAAGCAAATAACAATTATTGGCTCCCCAATAAAGCAACATTATTATAAAAATATTTTATATATTTTAATAGGAATAATTTTCTTTTCTGGATTGTGGTTTGTTAATAAAAAATTTATTTATCCAGCATTATTTGGTTTTACTAATATTAAAACAATTCTTGAAACAAAAAAGCCAGGTCAGAATATAAGGCTTAAAACAAAGATAAATTCTCTTGGTAAAAACAAACAAGGTTATATCTTAAAACTAAAAGATGAAACAGGAAAAATTTATGGAATTTATAATCATTTAATTAAAGGATATTCAATAATTAGGGGGCAAATTCAATTAAATGAAGAAGGAAATAAATTTATAAATCTTAAAAAACATAAAGCAATAAATAAAAAAAATGGTTAAGACACCTAAAGGAAAGATTAATGAAGAAGTAGAAAATTTAGCTGAAAATTTAAAGAAAAAAATATCTATTATTGAAAAAGAAATTGAAAATAAAGAAGAGCAAATAGATAAAATAAAAATACAAGAAGAAAATAAAGAAGAACAAATAGAATTTCTTCAAAAGAAATTAGATGAATTAAAAGAAAAAGAAGAGACAATTAAATTAGGAGAAGATGGATTTTATAAAGAAATTAAAAAGATTAAGAGAACTAAACCCTATAATCAGATAAATGATTTAGAGATTCAAAGAAAAAAATTAGAGGAAAAATTTTCAGATTTAAAAAATAAGATTGAGAAAGCTATACAATCAATATAATTTTTTTAATTTTTTTTCTTCCCAAAAGCAAGAAAAGATAAACCTGTTAAACCCGCTATAAATATTCCATACAACATACTTCCAGCTAATAAATCTTTTTTTGTGTTTTTTTCAAAAAATTCTGCGTGTTTATAAGTTTTAGTATTAAAGTTTGCAATATTTTTCACTTTTTTGAAATCTTTTAAAGCTGAAAAAGAATATTTGAACATTTTAAAAGGATCAAGAATAGTTGTTAACTTTGATTTAAAATGCCCTCGTGAAAGATATAATTCTTCATTATCTGGAAGAATTTTTATTAAATTATTATAAATTTCTATAGCTTTCATATAATTTCCATCTTCAATATTTTTAATGGCTTCAGCCCTAAGAAAAACTTCTTTTCTCTTTAAATCATAATCAGCTTCTTTGAAAAAAAAATTAAGTTCCTTACTACCTGGATTTTTCCTTAAACCTTTTTCCAATATTTCTTTTGATTTTTTCAGTTCTTTTTGTTTTTTGTATAATCTATGCTTTTGTTCATAGTATACTTTTTCTTTTGGATTTATTACAATTGCTTTGTCTAAATTTTGATGTGCTTCTTCATAAGAATTAAGTTTCACATATTGATTTGCAATTTGATAATGAATATATGCATCTGGATTGAATTTTATTGCTTTTGAATAATATTTAATTGCATTTTTAGGTTGATTAATAGCTGAAAAACAATTTGCCAACAAAGAATATGCTTCTGCATCATTGGGTTGTGATTTTAAATATTTTAAATAATCCTGAATTGCACCATTGTAATCTTTTTTATAATATTTTAATAAAGCATTGCCTTTTAGAATGCCTATTCTTGATTCTGAAAAAAGTTTATTGGTTTTTTCAATAAGTTCCTTATGTTCTTTTCCAAACTCAGAAAAAGATTTTATTTCTTGAGAAAAAACATTTGAACTAAAAAAACTAATTCCTGTGGAAAGAAGTAATATTTTTGTTAGATTTTTCATTTTAAAAAGTAAATCACCTCTTATAAAAAAGAAGAGAAAGTAAAAAAATTAAAAAATTAAAAATTAAAAAGATTAGTAATAACTTTCTCCGAATTCTTCTGTTTTTACAGGCTTTTTTCTTAATAGAACAAACAATATTCCAAGCAATACCAAGAAGATAATTCCTAATATAATTGTTAAAGCTACAACTGAATTACTATCGTTAGATGAAGCTTTGCCACTTGCATAAACACTAAGTGTAGTAACTTCCACAATATTTTCTCCAGCAAATACACTTACATCAAAACTAAACTCTCCTTCTGAATTAGGATGTGCAGTTATTGTAATTGTTTTTGTTGAACCAGCAGGAACAGTAACTAATTGCATATTTGAACTTGTTGTAAGATCACTATCTGATTCAGTAACAATCCTAAAAACTCTCAATTTGTTTGAAGGGTTAGCAACAACTAATTCAAATTCAGCATCTTCTCCAACTGCAACAGCTTTTCTTGTTTTATCAACAAGAATGTTGCTTGAGAATTCATTTTTTATAATGATTTGTTTAGATTCACTTGCAATCATATCATTGTTAGAAGCTTCAACTTCTAATGTGTACATGCCTGCTTTTGCTTCAAAAGGTATTTGAAGATAAAATCTTCGTGCTTCTGTATCATCATCATGTTTATCTTTTATGGAAACTAAGTCTCCAAAATAAACAGTTCTTTCAACACCTAATGAACTAATTTTAGCAGTTACATACAAATTATCAAGATCATTGTATCCATTATTCTTTAAGACTATATCAATTTGATAAAGTTCACCAGCTTCAACTGTTTGTGTAGAACTTATTGACATAATTTCTGCATTATATGAAGGTCTTTGAACTCTCACATTAATATCAGAATTTTCTGTTCTAAAATCTTTATTCCAAATTTTTATGTCCAAAACAGCATCTTCACTTACTTCATCTTGAAGTTCATAAGGAATTTTTAAAGTTAAAGTTTTAGCATATTTTTTTCCTTCTTCAATATTAAAAGGAACACTAGTTGCTTCAGCTTCAATTTTTTCTCCTTCAAGATCTAATTTAACTTTAACATCTGCAGTGGTTACTAAAGCTGTAAAAAATACTTTTACATTTATTGTTTCACCAGCAATAACAGATACATCGTTTCCATTAGTATAAATGTCTGCTATTTTAACAGAATCAATTATTACAATTTCTTGAGTTGCAGCAACATTGCTTACAACTAAAAGAATGCTTGCCAATGTTAAGAAAAAAACCATAAGGTTTTTTTTATTCATTTTTGTCATTTTAAATTAATTTAATTGTTCAGAAAATCATTGCTTTCTGTATCTTTATTAGAAAATATTTGTTTATAAACTTTGCGGTGGCGACAATTATTTTTAATTTTTAAGTTACTAAGTGTTAGGAACACTTTGTGAAAGTCTTTTTAATTGATGAAAATAAGAGGACAGCAAGGGTTTTATAACAAATCTAAAAGCTCTTTTAAATTTATGCCTGCTTGTTTCATAATACTTTTCAAAGTTCCTTTTGCTATTTCTTTGTGATTTGGAACAGGAATTGTTATTTTTATTCCTTGTTCTTTTGTAAGAATCATATGGCTCCCAGAAGTTCTGATATGTTTAAATCCAATTTTAGAAAGGGCTTTAAGAATTTTAATTCCAGAAACAATTGGTAGCTTAGGCATTTTGAATTGGTTTTTTTATTTCCACAAAAGAAAAAATTGGGGGATTTTCTGCTTTTCTTAAAAGTTCATAATCTTCTGGTTGTTCTTCAAGATACAATTCAATTGCTTCTTTAATCATTTCAATTGCTTTTTCCTGAGTACTTCCTTGACTTGCAATTCCAAGATTAGTACAATGAACTACGAAAATCTCTGAACCATCTTCTAATTTTTCTTTGTTTATAACAATATCTGCAAAACATTCATGTTCCATTATTAATTTAAGAATTTAATGTTTTTAAAATTATTTGTTTTCTTTTTCAATTATAAAAATTGAAAGAAAATTTGAAAAGGAAGTAAATGAATCCAATGAAGGGTAGGTAATTTTACTTCCAGGGAAACTTCTAAATTTGGGGGAACTCCCAAATAAATTAAGCTTTAATTTCCTCTTTCTACTATCTTTAGAATAATCTTTAATTGTTTCCCAATTAAGATTTATAGGGGTTCTATTAAAAGTTTCGTATGGTTTCCATTCATTATTTTCAAAAACTTCAAGCCAAGAATGTCCTCCCTTAAAAGCTTCATTGCCCCATGCTTTTCTAATTTTTTCTTCTAAATCTTTTCTATTGTTTATTTTTACAAGTTTTTGATATATCTCAAATGTTGTTGTAGAATAATTTGTACAATCATCTCTAAGTTTTGCTACTTGGTAGGCAATTGAATTAGATATATTTAGATAATCAATTGCATTTAACTTTTTATTCGAAGTTTGATAATTTTTATATGTTTCTTTTGAAACTTCATTTGCTTTAGAATTAGAGAGTAATTGGGTTGCAATCAGGGGTGAGATTATATTTATTAATGTATAAGCTGTTCCTAAACCAATTAGAACTTTCTTGCCTGTTTTTAGAATATTTTTTAGTTTCATAATTTTGAAAAAAATTTAAACTTTAAAAAACTTCCTATTCGTAACTATAAAATAAGAACAAGGGGATTTCTCCCCTTGATTAAAAACTTAATAACTTAACTTTTTCACTTGTAGCTGCAAAATTCTTTGCAACAATTATTTGACATTTTGCATCTTCTGCAGCTTGGATAATTGAACTTGTAACTGTTCCATCCATTTCAATAATGCAAGGTTTTTCTTTTATTTTTTTAAGGGTTAACCCAACACTTCTTATTGAAACAATTTTAATTTCATTTATCTCACAATCTAAAAGAATTGCTTTTCCTGTTCCTTGATTTTTTTCAAAGAGTTCTTTAAGTTTAGATTTTTTTTCTTCATCCAACTTAATTTTTTTAACTTCTTTGGGTTCTTCAGATTCCTTATACCTAGTTGAATACTTTTCTTTTCTTAAATATTCGCTAACAGGAAGTTTTTTCCTTAAATTCATTAAAATTTCTTTGCCTGTTAATTCTTCAACTTCTTTTCCATCTGGAGCAATTGCAATGAACTTAACTTTTGCATTATCCAAAACATTTTGAATAATTAGTTTTCCACCCCTGTCTCCATCCACAAATAAAGTCAAGTCTTTTTCTTTTGAAAGTTCTTTTATTGCTTCTGGAAGTTTTGTGCCATTCATAGCAATAACATTATTTGCACCTGTTTTTAACAAGTTTATAACATCTGCTCTTCCCTCAACCACAATAATTTCATTTCCAGATAAATCTCCATAAGGAAGTTCTTCTTTTCCATATTTTTGGATGTCAGAAGTTCTTCTAGATTCTTTAATCTTTTTTGAGATTTCTCTTGAATCTGTAGAACCTTCAACCATTTTAATAAGATTTTTTGCTCTTTCTAAAATGTAATCTCTTTTACTTCCTCGCACATCTTCTATTCTTTCTATTTCTAATTGAGAATCACAAGGTCCCATTCTTTCAATTGTTTCAAGGGCTGCTGCAATTAAAGATGTTTCTGACTGATCCAAAGCAGTTGGAATTTGAATTTCACCTGTTGTTCTTTTTCCATCTCTTTTTAAATCAACTTCAATTCTTCCAATTTTTCCTTCTTTTTGCAGTTCTCTCATTTCTAAATCAGCACCAAGCAAACCTTCTGTTTGGCCAAACAAAGCACCAATTACATCTGGTTTTTCTAATGCACCTTCAGCTGTAAAACTTGCATGTATCATGTATTTTATTGATACTGGACTTATTTTTGCCATTTATTTTTGTTCTCCTATTATTTAATTGACATTTTCATTATATGAAAATCTTAGAAAAATACTAACATTAATGCATTCTTTTTAATTCTGCACAAATTTAAGCGTGAATGTGAAATAATCTTATGAATGTGAATAATACTATATATTTTCTAATATAGGATAAAAAGATAAAGGGTATTTAAATGTTATGGGGGAGTTTAATAATTTTTATAATTTTCTTTATGCATTGTTTCTGCTTTTAGATTAGTACATTCTTTGGCAAGTTCAAGTTGCCTATCTGAAGAAAAATCTTTTATAAATTTTACTGATGATGAATTTTGAGAATCATTATAAGAATCAGAAGCATATAATCCATCTCCATAACGATCATCAAAACGCATTATGCGTTTTTCTCCAACATATTGACTTAAATCAACATCATAAGAATCTTTATCATGGGTATTTTTACTAAGAGTTGCAAAAACAGATTTATTCCCATATTCTTTAAAAAAACCATAAGTAGTTGTTTGTTTACAATTATTATTTTCTTTAACAAATTCTATAAAATCATCATTTATTTGTTTATTTTCCAAATTATATTTTTGTAAAACAGAGTTATTTCCTTGTAAATATTCTTTTATTAAAATTTTTTTCTCTTGTCCTCCTTTTTTTAATATTTCATAATTAACTAATGCACTTAATTGTTTCAATTGAACCATGGTAACCCCCTTAATTGTTCCTTTATTTTCTTCATGTTCCCAATCTCCTTGATAAATAAATTGATTTTCAAATACATTTGCATAACCAATTTTCACACTATCTTCTTTTTCAAAAATATCTTTTGCATTTTCATGAATTGCAGAATAAATTGTATCTTTTTTATTTGTTATTGTATATACATTGTAAGGATGAATTATTTCTTTATCCTGAACAATTCCTGTAAATGTTTCTGTTTCTACATTTTTAGTTCTTCCACAACCACCAAGAACTAAAGCAGTTAATCCTACTAATGCAATTCTTTTGAATGGGTTTTTCATTGTTATTTTTCAGAACTATTCTCTGTGTCAATCACCTTTAAATTATTTGGAGTAAGATGTTTTTAAAGTTTTAGGAATTAAATCCTTTATTGAATAGAATTTTCAGCTAATTCATTTGTTTTATTCATTTGATTAAGAAAATATTGATATGCTTTGTTGGAAGGATTTTTTTTAAGATTTTTTATACAATTTATTGATTTGTTTTGATTTTCTTCCAAATTTTTAGCTTCATTAGATGTAATAAATCTTAAAACATTTATAGAAAGAGAATTTGATTCATAAGCTGAATTTTTTTCAATTAATTTTCTATATTGTTTTAATGCATTATTTGATTTAGTTAAATAAAACATAGAAGTATCTGTGCAATTAAGAAAATTTTTTGTATTCTTAATGCAATTATTATATTTACTTGAAGCATTTCTGTGATTTTCAATAATCTCATTTTCTAAATAGCTTATTTTATTATTTGTAGAATTAAATTCTTTAATAGAAAAAGTGCTCATTTTATTATCTTTTTTTAGCTGATTATATTGAGAATAACTTTTCAAACCTGAAAAAGTTAGGACAATAGTTGGGATTATAATTTTTAGGATATTTTTCATTTTATTTCCCAGAACTATTCTCTGTGTCAATCACTTTTTCTTAGTTATCTCAGTACACATTCCAGCAGCAACAGTAATACCCGCATCTCGAACAGCAAATCTACTCATAAATGCATTGTCTTTTTGAGTTTCTAAACAAAGATTTCCTTTTGGTTGAATTCTAACTTTTGCAGTGTCTCCGTTTTTTAAGAAATCAGGATTTGCTTTAATAACTTCCCCTGTTGTAGGATTAATTTGTTCTATTAATTCTATAAATTGGCAAGGAACCTGAGCAGTATGAATATGGAAAACCGGAGTATAACCTTTTGCTAAAACAGTTGGATGATTTATTACTGTTATTGTTGCAATAAATTCTTCAACAATTGGAATAGGATTTGCAGATTCACAAATTACATCTCCTCTTGCAATATCTTTCTTTCCAACTCCTCTAATATTAATTCCAACATTATCTCCTGCAACAGCTTCTGGCATAGCTTCATGATGCATTTCAATTGTCTTAACTTCTCCTTCAATTCCTTCACCTGTTCTACCTGGAAGAATCTTAACTTTTTGCCCGACTTTCATAATTCCTGTTTCAATCTTTCCAACAGGAACAGTTCCAATACCAGTAATATCATAAACATCTTGAACAGGCATTCTCATTGGTAAATTAGTAGGTAATTCAGGAGCAGGGAATAAATCAAATTGTTCTAAGATTGTTGGACCTTTATACCAAGACATGTTTTCTGATTTTTTAGCAATGCTGTCTCCTTTTAATCCACTTGCAGCAATAAAAGTAGTTGCTTCTGGTTTAATTCCAACACCTTGCAATAATTTTCCAACTTCTTCTTTAACTTTATTATATGTTTCTTCTTTATATTCAACAGCATCCATTTTATTAACAACAACACAGAGATTTTTTACTCCCATTGTTCTTAAAAGCCATAAATGTTCTGTTGTTTGAGGTTGAACACCTGCAGGAGCAGCAATAACTAAGAATGCTGAATCTGCTTGTGAAGCACCTGTAATCATGTTTTTAACAAAATCTTTGTGCCCTGGTGCATCAATAATTGTGATTTCAAATTTTTTAGTAATTATTTTTCTATAAGCTAAATCAATAGTAACTCCTCTTTCTCTTGATTCTCTAATCTGATCCATAACATAAGCAAATTCAAAACCAGCTTTTCCGTGCTTTTCAGCTTCTTCTTTTAGTTTTTTCATTTCTTGTTCAGGTACTGCACCTGTATCAAACAAAAGCCTTCCTACACAAGTTGATTTTCCAGCATCAACATGCCCTACAAATACCACATTCATGTTTGATTTTTCTCTTGCCATTTTATATCTTTAAAATGGTTAATACAAATTTCCTATTTGCTTTTGCCATTTTATCTTGTTAAATGGTTAATGGAAATTTTACATTTCCTTTTGCCATTATTGTTTAATAAAAATATTATTTATAAATGTTTCTATAAAGTTTTTTTTTAAAAATTACTTCTTATAATTCTTCAATGCAATTTTAACATCTCTTGAAAGTTGCCTCATGCTATCATCAAGTTCTTTTTTGTTTTTTGTTCCTGTGCAAACAAGTTTTCCATTTGAAAATAAGAGAAATGTTGCTGTTGGTTCAACTAATTTGTAAACTAAACCTGGAAATTGTTCTGGTTCATATTCTGTGTTTTGCATTTCTAAAGCTAAAAAATTTAAATTAAGTTTTAGATTAATTGAGCCTGAAGCTACAATATTTTGAACTGTTATTTTTGGTTTTATTTTAACATTTACATTTATTTTTCTTAATTGTTTTATAACCGCGTTAATAACTTGTCGAACTTGAATGCTAGATTTTGTCCCTGTACAAACTAAATTTCCAGAAGAGAATACTAAAACAGCTGATTTTGGTTCTTTAACTCTGAGGATTAAACCTGGAAAAGTTTCTGGATTATATTCTGTGTTTGGCTGGGTTCTTGCTAATTTTGTTAAAGGAACTGGTTTTCCAAGAGAAGCAGTTGCAACAATGTTTTGAATTTTATATGTTGAAGTTTTTTTCTTTGGTTTTTTTGTGCTTACCATTTGATATTTATAGAAAATTTCATTTATAAAGGTATTGACGACAATACCATTGATGCTCGTGAAGATACACTTCGCATAAGATAAAGATTCTTAATAAATGCTCACAAGGATATGTTTCGCATAAAGCAAAACAGGAAATTTTGTATTATGCTCACAAGGATATGTTTCGCATAAAGCAAAACAGGAAATTTTGTATTATGCTCACAAGGATATGTTTCGCATAAAGCAAAACAGGAAATTTTGTATTATGCTCACAAGGATATGTTTCGCATAAAGGTATTAAGGATGAGAATATTTTAAAAAAGAATAAAATTTATTTTAATTCTAAAAAATTATAAAAATTTAAGTTCAAGATTCTTTGTGTTCTTAACTTTATTAACAAATTTTACAGAACCTAATTCTCCATAAACCTCTTGAATATTTTTAGCTATTTTTAGAGCTTCATCATATAATCTTCCTTTTGCTTCTTCTTTTGTATCTGCTATTCCAAAAATTTTACTTGCTTCACTAGAAGTGTCTCTTCTTAATAAAAAGTGTTTATCTATTTCTTCTGCTTTAAATTGATAAGAACTATTTGATATCTTAGACTTTTCTTCTCTTGCATCTGTGATGTATTTTAATTTTCCAGCATAAAAAAGTTCTATTATCCATTTTTGAATCATATTTAATCAATATAATTTTAATTTATAAATATAGTTGTGATTAAAGATATATTTTCATCCAAGTTTAGATTCAATATTTTTTGCTTTTTTGGTATTATCAATAAATTTTGTTAAGTCTGATTTTTCATAACAAACCTTGAGATATTTAACTATTCCTAAAGCCTCCTTATATATTCTTTTGTCAGCTTCCTCTGGTGTGTCTGCTATTCCGAATACTGAATCACCCCAGCCTTCTCTTCTCAATAAATATCATTTGTCTATTTTTTCTGCTTGAAATTGGAAAGAATGTTCTCGTCTTTTAGCCTCTTTTATTTTAGCATCTATAATATAATTTACATCTACAATATATTTCAATTCTCCACCACGTGAAAGTTCTATTGTATGTTTTTGTTTCATATTTAATCAATATAATTTTAATTTATAAAAATAGTTGTTGTTAAAAATATATTTTCAACCAAACTTACAATTTCATTCTTCTTTTTCTATTATTTCTTTTGTTTTTAAAATAATTTCCTGTGCTAATTTAAATAATTCTCTATAAAGATTTTCTTCTAAGGAAAGTTCTGTTCCGTATTGGTATTGTTCTCTTATTTTTATGCTTGTTTTTTCTTTGCTTTTTTCAACATCTAAAGATAATGCTATTTTATCTAATAGTTCTTTTTCAAAATCTATTTTATTATCTTCAATTAAGCTATGAATTAATGCAAAGGTGCATTCTTGGTTTCCTGATTCATAGCCAAATTTTGCAGTTATTGCCAATAAACAATGATACATTGAATAAAAAATAGTACTCGCACTTATATCTGAAAAATTTCCTTTTTTCAAGTAATTTGTTGCTTTTAAAAAATGCTCTGCTTTTTCTATGTGCTTTCTTGCTTCTTCTATATTTGGATTTATTTTAACAAGACCTCTATGTTTGCCACTTTCTTTTAATTCTTTTTCTGCTTTTTTTAAGCACCAATCAAGTTTATTTTTTGCATGACTCATTTTCCAAATAAATTTATAAGTTTATCTTCCCCAAAAACAACAATTCCTTTTAGAGAATTTAAAAGAGGTTTATCCTCTTTTTTGATATTTCTTTTTAAATCTTGTTTTGTCTGATAAACAGGATGTAATTTTTTAATATTTATAATATTTATATCTTTTAGCTCTTTTTTTAATTTTGAAAATTTTTTTTGATTTGTAATTAAAAGAACATCTATGTCATTAGCTTGTTTTTGTTTTTGCAAAACAGAGCCAAATAAAATAGCAATATCTGCATTTTTTATTTTTTTAATTTCTTTAATCCACACTTTTATGTATGGTGAAATTTGTTCAGCTTCTCTTTTTAATAAAAATTTAATATATTGTTTTACATAATCATTATTAAAATTTATTTTGTAAAATTTAGCTTTTCCAAGCTTTTTGGAAACAAGTATGTTTTCTTTCTCAAGTTTTTTAGCTATTTTTAATGCACCCATAGAACTAATTCCTATTTGTTTTGCTATGCTGTTTGCATTATATTCTATTTCAGGATTTTTAAAAATCATTAAAATAAAATTCATTTCATTATTTGTTATATTTCTCATTTTTTTTTGAATAAACCTATAGTTTATATGTATAAACTAGTAGTTTAAATAGTTTTCGTTTTGGGATTTCTAGTTGTTAGAAAATTATTCTTCAAAGATACATTCAGGGGGTTTTATTGATTTTATGTCTTGTTGAAATAAAGAAATTTCCACCAACCTGTTTTTTGGAAATTCTTCTTCAATTTCTTTTAAGTATTTTCTAATTAAATAAGGGTTTTCTACAAAAATACCAAATTCCAATAATTCGTTTCCTAAATATTCCGCAATAAAATTAACTTGTTTGTGATTTTTTAAGAATTTAATTAAATTATTCTTTTGATTTATATTTTTGTTTTTTATAAAAATGCTATATTGATATATTCCAATCTTTTCAAGATTAACTAAGATAGAATATTTTATATTTATTTTTTTATTTAATATTTTTATTCTATTACTAATTGCTTGAGCAGTTAAATTTATTTTTTTTGATATTTCAACAGTTGTTGTCCTTGAATTTTTTAATAATTCTTTTAAAATTATCTTATCTTTTTTATCCAAACTAATTATTTTTTTATTTAAATCTCTTTCTTCTGGTTTTTTTCCAAATAATTTTTCATAAAAGAAATAATTTTTATAATGCATTAAAAATTTATGGTCTATAATGTCTGATTCAAATTTTTTATATATTTCTGAAAATTTCATTTGTAATTCATTTTTATTTTTAGCAATTATGGAAAAGCCATAACCCCATATTCCGGTTAATTGAGAAACCCATGAAACATAATTTAATTTTTCTAAAAATTCTCTAAACTCTTTTTCTTTTTCTGATTTAATTTGGATAAATACTGCTCCTCCCAAATAACCTAAATTTTCATAGTTTATTTCAGTGGTAAAATCAAGAATTATTTTGTTTTCCTTTAGTCTTCTTATTCTATAATTAAGAACTTCCCTATTTATTTTTAAAACTTTAGAAAGTGCTGTAATTGGAATTCTTGAGTTTTTTAATAATTCTCCAAGTATTTTTTTATCTATTTTGTCCATATTTTACATATATCAATAAAAGTATTTAAAACTTTTGGTTAATGTAAAAATAATCATAGAAAGATTAAAATATCTTTATTTATTTATTTTATTATGAAAATCAAAAAAACATTAAAGGAAATTGTTGGAACTGGATTGAAATTAATTTTGCCAGTTGCTTTTGTATTTGGGATTGGTTCTCCAAGATATGTTCCTGGAAGTAAAATAGCAAATGCTGTAGAATATCATGATGGAAAACAAGGAGTTTCTAAAGAAGATATATCATATTTTCGTCAAAGATCAAGAGAAATTATGTTTCCTAAAACTTACGCTTATATTAGAGAATTAGATTATGTCAAAAATCCAATAACGAATTTCCAATTTAGAGAACATTTAGTGAGAGCATTGTATAGTTTTTCTGAGTTGAAAGAATTATCTGATAATTTAAATTAATTTTATCAACCATATCTCCAATTCCTCTTCTGATTCAAAAAATCTTTTTCAACTTCTTTTAAATCTGCAATTTCAGAAAGAGGTTTATCTTCTCTTAGAGCAGTTATTCTTGGAAATCTCAAAGCCCATCCAGAATTATAATTTGGGGATTTTTGGATTTCTTGATAAGTAACTGCAACAATTATTTTTGGTTTTATTTCAACTCTTTTTCCTTTTTCTTTTATAATTAAA
>Ga0307992_1001310_pt1 | contig 14807 bp, 12 predicted proteins | sample EllFjometagen133_FD_203162 | JGI IMG/M metagenome (GOLD analysis project Ga0307992, IMG submission 203162) | Marine microbial communities from Ellis Fjord, Antarctic Ocean - #133 | ecosystem: Environmental > Aquatic > Marine > Unclassified | place: Southern Ocean | collected 2014-10-08
TGAATTTCGGGGTCTCATAAGGATAATTATCTTCTGCTGAAATTTTCCTTATTGCATAACAAGCCCCACTCGACATAAATCCCACAATTTCTCCTTCCCACACTACATCAATTGGTTCTTCAAATTCCTCTATGCACTTTGCTAGTTATTCAAAGGTTGCATCTTGATTAATTACTTTTTCCAGTTTGTTTTATTCAACTTCTTCAAAATTTGTTTCATCAAAAAATTCTAACCACGATTCGTCAGCGCCAATATTCCCTAGTGCCTCTCCACAAACTTTCATATTCTTCAATAGCCAATTATCAATTAAACCCTGAATTTCTTCTTCTGTTTGCCCTAAAAATAATTTTGACAAGCCTACCATATAAGCATCTTCTCCTATAGATGCCATTTTCATAATATATGCCCAACCATACCCCCCTTCTACTGAAACGTAATCTGCTGCAATATAGAATGCCTGTTTTTCATTAATTGGATCAGGAGCCTCAAAAAATGATATAACATTTATATCGACATTTTCTCGAAGGTTATAGCTAATAGACTGCAACGAAAACGGCTCACTTGAATAAATATTTTGAAGGTAGAAATTTAAAATTATTTCCACCTCCGCATCTCCCGTCTCCTGCCCATCTATTGGGTAATATGTGCTTCTTACTTCGGTATCTTTATCAATGTTGATTGTATATGGACCAAAATTTTTTCCTAAAAACTGGATCATTTTATCCTCTGGACCAATTTTTTGGGGATCCATTTGACCAGAAAACTGAACATCCTCTATTTTTATCTTCTCTTGGCTGCTCTCTCTAGCCATATAATCTAAAGTTTCCTCACAATTGTTATCCTCTAAAAACTTCATTCTCTCCTTTCCTATATCCTCTAATGTTGAGTCGGGGTTAAAGCTCTCTAAAAATGCATCCAAATCTTTTATATAGTTTTCTGGTGAACTATAATCCTCTGGACACTTTAATTCACGCTCTGAAATGGGGATTTGAATGTGACTAAAATCATACGGGGTGTTGGTGCTCTCATTTTTTATAACATATTTCCAAAAGCCCTGAACCATAAATGCGACAAACACAAGTATTAAAATGGCAAATAGGAAAAAATTCGCATGTTCAAGTATATTCCTAATCTTTTGATGTTTTTTAGGGTTGATTTTAAATACTTTCATGCGAATTTTTTAAAAATCTTAATTTTATTTTCCTAAAAATTTTCCTTTTTCATCTTTCCATGATTTTCTCCCATTTATATTTCTACCAGCTATTACACTAGCAGCAGCGCTAGGACTAGAAAATTTGTAATCCATGATAAATGCATAACAAGATTTATCACCTCTTATACTTAAAACACCTTTTTTAATTAATTTTTGTTTTAGTTTTTTATATTTATTCTCTATACTCTTTACTACATCAATTCTGACACATGAATCCTTTAATACAACAAACTTATTGTCTTTAATAACATATCCTTTTGCGGATATTCCTACAGTGTTCATACTAAAATATCTTTTAGTACTAAATAGAGTGTTTTGTTTTGTTAGACCATTTTTAATGGCTGTTTTCAAATTCATTCCATTTACGACCTTCCATCGTTCTGGACCACTAGTTGGACTTCCTAAAATTATACTAATCGCTACGCTTGGACTATTAAATTCTTTATCTTTAGTAAATATATAACTATTCTTTTGTTTTTTCAATATTTTATCTTTTATTAAAGAATCTCTTAAAAAATGATTTCGAAAAGATTTATTAACATTAATAGTAGCACTTGAACCTTCTAGTACTTTCAATTTATTATCCTTTGGCACATATTTGCCTTCTGCAAAGATATTTCTGCTTGTGCAAAATACACTAATCTCGTAGTCTTTGTCATAAATTGCAACCTTCTCTTTTTCTTCTCTAAATAACTTCTGTGTCTTCTTTTGTGTTGCCTCGAGCGTTTCTTCTTCTAAAAAATCATATCCCAAAATTGAGAAAATTCCATTTACTTTTGGATAAGCTTCTTTCCTTAAAATATTTTCGTCAGTTTCGCTCATGTTTTTTTGACCTTCTTCTTTATCATTTCTTAATTTCCACCCCTCTTTTTTTCTTAATATTTTAAGACAGAACGATTCCCAATATTCTGTTTGTCCTTTATTAAATCCTCTATCATTTTGTAAAAAAATGATTACCTTATCCCAAAATTTCTTTTTTCTTAAGTGACCAATTAAGCGTTCTTTTATTCTACCTTGACCAATATATAGTTCTTTCTTTTCTTTGTTTATTAAAAAATAGACGCCACACAAATTTTCAAATTCATCCTTATTTTTTTTAAGAAATCCTTTAACTTTGTCTCTGGGTAAAAAAATAAATTCTTTATCCCATTCGTCTAATGTTATTCTATAAATATTATTACTACCGTCTTCTAATCTATCTCCCTCTACTTCTAATTTATACATAAAACTATTAATATAAGACATAAAATTTTTATTTTAATAAATATTTATCCCCCCAATTAAATTTCCAAGATTTTTTCTATTTGACCACCTAGTTTCCAAACTTTTATTAACGTATATTTTGGAACATTTTAATACATGCCCGCTACATCAATTTACCGCTTATTTCAGCCATTATTTCACTTTACGTCTTAATTTTTATAATTTTGCTACATGCGATAATCATGCCCAAATAGGCACATATTCCTTTGATTTATTGGATTCTTTAATTAATTTCATATTTAATGTATCTCTAATTATTTTAGAAGCTGCGGGATAATTACTTTTTTGAATTCCAAATCGCTCTCTTAATGATTCATTTGTCATTCTCTTTCCCTGAATATATTTCAATACACAATGTTGAAAACATGCTCTAATTTTATCTTCTTTGCTCATTTCCTTTTTGTTCATATGCGCGTACAGAATTACTCTAGTAAAATTTTCAAATGTTTCAAATTTCGGTGCTGGTAATTGAAAAAGTTCGATAGCTATAATTGCCCTATCTATTCCAGTACCGCCCTCCTCACATACACCAATCCTTCTCATAAATGCTGCCAAATCTTGATTCCTTGATATTGGAGGATGATCAATAAACCTCTCAATACTAATCAACGGCGCTCCAGGATTTGTGATTTCTATTCTATTATTAAAAATTTCAATTGTTGGCCCTGCACCAACAACAGATAAATCTTGATGAATCAAAGCATTTGCCACAAATTCTCTAATAGCTTCTTCTGGATACATTTTTTTTTCTTTCCTTAAAGCTTTTGTTATTTCCTCATTATATGGAAGCTTATCGCTAATATAATCAATAAGTGCTTCAAAACTTACAGCATAACCCCTTTTTCCTTCTTGCTCTTTTAGTCTTTTCTTTTTAGTCTCTCCGTCATAAATCATAACCCTCACTGAGTTTCTCTTTATCCCATCAAAATTACTTATATCATTAGCAAATAATATTGCTCCCAAATTTGTTATTTGATATTCGTTGCCGACTGTTTTTAATACTAGTTTGTCTTGCTCCATTTTTTCAATAAATTTTTTCTTTTCTGATGGCAAAACCTGCTTTGTTAATTGAAAATAGCTTGAATAATCTAATAGGTCAAGAACCTCATCAGTATCTAAATTTTGCTTGGCTATTAATTTTTCAAAATTTTTATTTCCTTGATTAATCCAAATCTTTCTCTCTTTATCGGGAAAATCTTTTAACTCTTTATTTGAGCTATCAATTCTAATATAAGCTACCTTACTAAATGTTACTGGTCTATCAATAGCAGCGGGTATCTTAAATAGCACAAGAGGATTTCCGTCATATTCAAATTCATAAATTCTTATATCAATTTTTGGATTAATTTTTTGCATGAGCCAATTTTCAAATTCCATATTACCTATTTTTTTCTTCTTTGCACTAAAAGTGGTACCAACTATTCTATGAGTTCTATCTTCTATCCCAAAAATTAAATAAGCAAATTGTTCACCAACTAAACACGCGCTATTTGTCAAACCGGAAATCTTTTCACCTGTTTTATTTTTATCAAAATAATTATGTTTAAATTCAACATATTCATTCTCTTTTGGTAATTTTATGACTCCATCAACTATTTTTTTCAATTGTTCTTGATTCATGTATTTAAATATATTTATTTATTTTTGATCTATCTCTCAATTAAATTTTCGTATTCTATCCTGTTTTACGGGTTTAACCTATATTTTTTTACTAAATAATTTAGCTATAAACGGTTAAAGCGGGAACAACATCTCTATAAAGTGCTTTAACTTGTTGATAAATCAAAGTTAAAATATTCTCACTTTCTTGAGCTGGAAATTTATTTTGTAATAATATTAATCTTACATTAGCTTTAATTCTTGACTTAATTACTTCGTTATTTGTCCAATCAATTGATAAATCACGCTTAACAATATGAACTAAATTTTTAACCAATTCTTTCAATTCACCGTTTTTTAAATCGGACTTTTTAGAAGAAGAAATTATATCATAAAAGGCCAATTCTTCGTCATTTAAACCAAGTTTAACGCCAACATTTTTGACTGATTTAATTTCTTTTGCCAATTCTAACAATCTTTCTATTACTTTTGTTGAATTAATGATATTATTTTCATATTCTTCAATAATTTGTTCTAATAATTGCATTAATGATTTGTAACGAAATGCATTTTTTCTTATCCTTATTCTTAATTCATCCTGTAATAATTTTCTTAGGGTTTCAATCGCTAAATTTTTGAACTTCATATTTTTTACTTCTTCTAAAAATTTCTCGTCAAAAATAGAAATATCAGGCTTATTTTTGTCTTTCATAGCAAATATATCTATTACTCCTTCTGCAGAAATACTTTTTGATACTAACTCTCTTAGTGCCGATTCTATTTCTATATCAGTTTCTTCGGGCCCATTAATAATAATTCTTTTCACAATACCCTTCTTTATTGCTTGAAAAAATGTAATATCATTTCTAATTCTATTTGCCTCATGATGAGGCATTGCTAAAGCAAAAAGTTTAAATAAAATTTCACTTTCTTTTAAAAACCTTTTTTTCTTTTCTTGATCCAAATTTCCTGTTTTTTCATCTGTAATAATTATATTTATTGCTTCCTGAAATAATTGTGCCAATTTCACGCCTTCCATTTTTTTCCAATTAGAATAATCTATTTCAACGAACATATTTTTAACCACATCATATTTTTCGAGCATTTTATTTACAATCTCCTGCAAAGGAACCATTGCTTGTTTCCGAATATCAGAACTATAAATACTTAATGCTTTTTTAAGATTGTCGGCAATACCAATATAATCAACTATCAATCCGCCTGGTTTATCTTTAAAAACCCTATTTACTCTTGCTATTGCTTGCATTAATGTATGATTTTTTAATGGCTTATCAATATACATTGTATGAAGTGGAGGTACGTCAAATCCAGTCAACCACATATTACAAACTATTACCATCTTTAAAGGGTCTTCTGGATTTTTAAATTGCTTTTCTAATTCCTTGTTATTTTTCTCTTTTTGAATTATTCCTTTAAATTCTTCTGATTTTGAAATAACTACTGCTACTTTTGGAGAATCTGAGAGACTTGTAATTAGATGATACATTTCAGCAGCAACCCTCCGGCTTATTGTAACAATCATTCCTTTTCCTTTTATTCCACGATTATTAAAATGATCAATAATATCCTTTGCTATCTGTTTAAGGCGTTCTGGTGAGCCTACTGCTTGTTCTAATCTCGCCCATTTTCTTTTAATGCTTTCTTTTACATCAAATTCTCGTTCAGCCATTAAATCTTCAAATTCTTCGTCAATAAAATCATTTGTTAAATGTAGAGGGACAAGTCTTCCTTCGTAATAAATAGGAACCGTCGCCCCGTCTTCCACAGCTCTATTTATTTGATACGCGCTTATATGTTCACCAAAAACTAATCGCGTATCACGATTATGTAAACTGATTGGTGTGCCAGTAATACCCATAAACGAAGCATTAGGTAAAGCGTTGCGAACATTACCAGCTAATTTGGCATATTGAGAACGATGAGCCTCATCGGCAATAACAATAATATTTTCTCTATTAGAAAGTATTTCGTCTTCTATTTCAAATTTTTGAATTGTGCTAAAAATTAATTCAGCGCCAGCAGTTTTTAATTTTTTGTTCAAATCTCTTATAGTTTCTGCTTGTTTAGCAGTTGGGTAGCCAGTTCTTAAAAATGTTTTATACAATTGTCCATCAAGATCATTTCTATCAGTTAAAAATACAAAAGTCGGACTTTTAAGTTCTATTATTTTTTTAACTTTATTAACATAAAAAACCATTGAAAGAGATTTTCCGCTTCCTTGTGTGTGCCAAAATACCCCTATTTTCTTATTTCCTTTTGGCCCTGTCGCTCGCAAGGTTTCTTTGATGGCCTTATTTACTCCAAAATATTGATGATATAGACACATTTTTTTAGTAATTTTGCTTGTATCTTTCTCGCTGTCAGCCTCAAAAACTACAAAATCCTGAATTATATCTAATAATCTTGTTTTGTGAAATATTCCTTTTACTAAAATCTCTAATTCAGAAATTCCTTTATTTTTTTCATTTTCATCTTCAATTCCTTTCCAAACAGAAAACCACTCCCAACTAGATGAAATTGTTCCGTGTTTTGCTTGTAATAAATCACTAACAACCAATATTTGGTTGTATTTAAAAATATCAGGAATATCCTTCTTATAATCCTGTAATTGCTGAAAAGCAGACCTAATGGTTCCGCTCTCAGTCGTTGGACTTTTCACTTCAAATATCGCAATTGGAATTCCGTTTATAAAAATAACTAAATCAGGCCTACGAACAGTTTCAATACCTTGAATCGCAAATTGATTTACAACTAAAAATTCATTATTTAATGGATTCTTAAAATCTAAAACTTTTACAATTCTTCCTCTTGTTTCTCCTTTTTTATCTTTTACTTCAAGTCGTACACCCTCAGTAAGTAATTTATAAACTTCTTTATTAGCAATATCTAAACTCGGGTGTTCAACACTAATAATTTTTGAAATTGCGTCATCAATCACTGGATCTGATAATTCTGGATTTAATCTTCGTAAAGATCGTTTTAATCTCGGGATTAAAACAACTTCTTGGAAAGAATTCCGCTCTTGTAAGCTTCCGCCCGGCGCCAAATCTGGCCCAAATTCATAATCATAACCCATTTCTTTGAGCCAACCTATTACCGGTTGTTCGGCTAATGTATTTTCATTGAGTTTTGGCATAACTATTTATTAAGTAATTTTTTAAATACATCTGTTAGTTTACCTAAACTTCCAAGGCTTATCTAGTCTTTTTCTTCTTTATATTTACTTATATTTTCCATTGGTGATGAATAAATACTTTTTATTGATGAAATAACAAAGTCAAGCTTTTTCTCATTTACTTTATCTTGATTGGCTTCGGTCATATTATCAGCTTCTTCTTTAATTAATTTTCTATAAGCTTCAAAGGATCTGGCAACAGATGCTTTAAAAATATATTCATCAAGTAATTTTCTATCTCTACTGTATTGTTGTGCAACAAAAACTACAAAATATACTAATGGAGATATTAATGGAAGTCTGATTAAGAAACTAAAATCAAAAAGGGCTTTTTCTTCAATTATCTGCCAAATCGCAATCCCGACAACGGCTAGAATTAAAATAATGATTGATCCGAGCAGCCACCAAAACCAATTTTTTGCTGAATCTTTCAGTTTATTTGACTCATCAAAAAACGCATTAGCTAAAATTTCCGTACTAACTAATCCTAATTGATTTTTTATAGTTTCATGGAGATCTTTGTTTTGTTTTGCCAACTCATCGATTTGTTTCTTAAGATTACTATATTCTTCAGTTTGTTTTTTTACTGTCTCGCTATATTTATCTGCCGTTTCAGCTACAGATTCAACTGTTTCTTTAAATTGACTGACTTCTTCTTTAATCCCACTAATTTGTTTCTGAAAATTCTCAATAGCACTACGTCGCTGTTCTAAATTTTTTATACTTTCCTCAGCTGATGTCAAAACAGAACTAGCTTTGTTTAATTTATCATTAAGAGCTTCAACACTCTCAATTTTTTGATTTATCTCTTCTATTTTTTGAATTAATTCTACTTTTTTCATAATAAATAAATGTTAAAAAAATTAATATTCTACTATCACCTCCTCGCTCATTTGTTTTGATAAAAGTAAATCGCGGAGAGATGATAATTTAATTTTTTAAAAATTATCTAGCCTAAACTTGTATCCACTGTTAAATTTTGGCAAAGATTAATATTTTAGAGGCAATTTTAATTGACAAAACTTTCTTAATAATAAATTTTCTGCTAATTCTAATGGCGCAAATTGCCATTTTCCATTTTCTAACCAACATTTATTTAAAATAAATCCATTAAAAAATCGACTTTGTTTCATACGATAGTAATTATTTATATCATGATTTAGCAGTAATCTACATGGTAAGCTAATTTTATATTTAACACTATTTACCGCTGGACAATAAGAATGATGTCTTATCCCACCCAAAAAAATATCGCAAAGTTGTAAAAAATGACTATCATCAGAATTTTGTGAAGATTCAATTTTATTATGATCACTATCTTGAGGAATAATCTTAGCCCCTTTAATAAAGGATACGTAATTTCTCTTTTCTTGTCTAACGTGATAAGCAAAGCTTTGTAAAATACTTTTTAGCCTCGAACTATAACCAAATTTATCGATAACAAAATTTCCAATCTTGATCGGCTCTTGGTCGTTAAATAATTTATGAATTCCGCCTTTAGCTCCCATTTTGAGAGTAATTTCTATTTTTTGCATCTTACTTAATCCACAGAACATTTTCCTGTGGTTATCTCTTTCTTTGAATATTACGAATTTACACTTTATTAATTCTTTCAACCCCAAATGATATTCTCTATGTTTACCACAAATAAAAAATGAAACAGGGAGCTTCAAGAGTTTCTTCTGCTGTAATGAAGCTAATGCGATACTCATCCATGATTCTACAAGTTGTACACGCGGACTTTTGTTTTTTGTTCGGGTACTAATATCTTTAAATGATATATGATTTTCCCATTTTGCACCAATTCTTGCTTTTTGCAATAATTCTAATAAATATTGCCTCTGTGATCTAGGCACGAATAAAAAACCGTGCCAATAAGACTCCTGCCTTGACTCATCGTGATAAATGTCATAAATTTCAGTATTAATCATATCATATTTATTCAATTCTTATCTTCCCGCTCATTAATTTTGGCAAAAGCAAATCGCGGAGCGATGCTAATTTTTGATTTTCATATATAATATTTAATCGTTGTTGTTCAAAATTTTCTGCTATTTTTTCAAATTTTTCTCTTATATCCTGTTTTGCAAACAATACTGGCAATTGGGACAATTCTTTTATAGTTATCTGGGGCTGAGCAGAACCACCAACTACAGACTGCAGATTAGAATTTTTTAACAACATAAACAGATAATTCTTTTCAGAAAAATCAGCATGATTAATAATTAATGAATTATGAGTAATTGACGATTTTGGTAACGTTTTAAATAAACTTCCTACCACCCCTCTGCATCCTACGATAATTTGAGATTTATCGAATTTATATTTTTCAAAATAACCAATTATTCCATTTGCTCCATATACCGGATATCCATTTTTTTTTAAATTTTTTGTTGATGGGCCTTTTCCGTATTCTATTTTTACTATTTCCCCTAATTTTCTTACCTCCCACCCCTCTGGAATTTTCCCTAATTCGCTGTCTACAAATTTTACTTTTTCATGCCCAGGAAATCTAAACTTTACAAACCATTCTTTAAAAATCGCTTGGGCAATTTGCTCCAAATTCTGATTAATTTTATTATTTAATTCAATTTTATCATCAAAAGCGGAAAGAATATCCGCAATGCGTTTTTGTTCTTTGATGTCTTCGGGTATTTCAATTTCTATTTCGGCAAATTTCGACTTTGAGATATTTGTATAAACCGAGCCACTATATTTAAGTAATCTTGGTCGAATGTAGTTGAATGTGTAATACAAAAACTCAGGCACAATTTTTCCTTCATCGCATATAATAGAATTGATTTGCTGATTAGTAAAACTTTCCTTTGCAGTAACTCCCGTTTCTCCCACGGTTGCTAAACACGAAAGAATCACCGAATGAGCGGGGAGTTTCAAATTCTTCATTATCTCCGCACCTTTTTCAGAAAGTGTCCGCTCGGTTTTGGTTACATATCGCTGTTCCTTTAAATCAGGAATTGTAATAAAAGGATATAGTCCACCAAAATTTCGTGGTTCAAATGTGGACGGCGTTTTACCAGTGATGACTTTTCCAAGCCCTCCCAAGTTCACCTTCCGCCAAGTTGTTTTAGTTTTTGTAACCATATTATTTTTTAAATAGATCTATAGTTTCCTTTACTGATTTAATTTTAAGAAATTGATACAAACTGGGACGTATTCCCTTAAGTAACATATTTAAATAACCAGATGTCTGTTCGTCGTTTTTCCGAGCCATTTTGACCCAGCGCAACTTCGCACTTTCAAAAGATTCTTCTTTCCTTTTTTTAAGCTTTTTTATAAATTCTACTTTATATTTAGGATTTAGCGTTGTGGTAAAAAAATTTTGAAATATTGCTATCGCGTTGTAGTCATTCTCTGCTTTAAGTAAATCCCCGTCAAGAAACCTTTTTCCTTTATGGGTATGTGGATCTCGATATTTAGAAACACTTTCAAAAACTTCTTTTGTCTTCTGTATTTTGGCTTTAAAAAAATCTACAACTTCGACCTTATTAGTTGCCATCTTTTTTGTATCATTCTTTAATACGCCAAGAAATACCTCAATTTTATTCTTGAATATTGTCATATCCTGAAGATACGCTTGAATATGATGATTTAATGCTTCAAATTTTTCTATCTTATTAGAAGAAGGATAAAACTCCTTAAAGTATAATTTATACTTTAAAATCTTTTGCCATGCGTATTGAATATTAGAAAGTAAATCCCAATATTTTTGAAGATTAAATTTATTAATTTTTGTAGTATCAAGTTGCTTTCTATATTCCTTAAATAGGTATTTTGGATTTAAATAGATAGCTAAATTCCCAATAATCTCTTCAATAAAAAAGTGATCTTTCCCACCACGCGAATTTATAGATTTTCTCTTTACTTTATTCATTTTTTGTGATAGAATGTAATCAAGTAATAATCTTATGTTTTCCAATAAATCGTTTATAGATAAATTATCAAAATTATTATTAGCAGTACAGCTATTCGTTTTGCTATTGACAATTCTTGGAATATCCACTAAACTGCCATTAGGCAGTTTAGTGGATATTCTGATAAACTAACCTGTGGATAACTCTGTTGTCAAATATTAAAAATAGATTATAATGATTATGTAAGCTTTGGGCTTACCCCATTTTGATCGAAATCCGCTTTTTGGCGGATTTTTGATTTAATACCGAAATTGACTGTTGTTAAGCCTATATTCAAAATCATTAACATACAAAAGATTGTTAATTATTTTTGTTTCTTTAGCGTCAATTATTTCTTTACCAATATGACCCCTAGCGCTAAAAACAAAACAAATTTTGTTATATTTTTCTTTTAAATATTTTATACCATATATTAAATCGCCATCACCTGAAAAAAGAATAATAGTGTCATAATTATCACGTTCTTTAATAAGATCTACTATCATTTCTACGTCCATATCACATTTTTTCTTAAAACCATATTTATTTTTTGAATCACGGATATATTTTACGCGTTTAGTGTTCAAATCAAACCTATTCATTTTTGCTCTATCTAAAACTGAACGCGACCATTTAGTTAATACTTTAGATTTTTCAATTGAACCATAATCAGAACCATAATAGAAACGGCGGAGAAATTCTTTTCCAAAAGAAAAATTTTTGACTAATTGGGCTAATTTTTTAATGTCAACTTTCCATTTTAAACTATTTTTCCATTTTTCTACGTTCCCATAATCAATTATTACTATAGTTCTTTCTTTTTTATCATTAAAATATTTAAAAAAATCATTAATTTCTTGTTTATTCATATAATTAAGCAAATTTTTGCAAGTTCTCTAAAATTTTTTTTTCCAATTTTTCCCCTTCTCTAAAATATTCTTTAAGTTCTAATTTGAGCTTTTTTGTTTTTTCTTCAAAAGGTATACCATCATCTTCTTCGGGTTTTATTCCAACATATCTACCCGGAGTTAAAACATAGCCATTTTTAGCGATTTTTTCTTTTGTTGCCGATTTACAAAAACCAGCAATATCTTTATATTCACTTCCGTGATTCTCTCCACGCCAAGCACGAACCGTTCCAGCAATTTTTTGAATATTTTCATCTGTAAAAATTACTTGTTTGCGAGATATTGGCTCAAATGTCTCTCGCGCATCAATAAAAAGAGTTTCGCCGACTCTTTTTCTGAATCTTCCATTGTTTTTATTTTTAGAGACGAACCATAAAGAAACAGGAAGAGCAACATTATAAAAAAGTTTTGGCGGACAAGCAATAATCACATCTATTAAATCATCTTCAATAATCTTTTTTCTAATTTCTCCTTCCCTACCACTAACCGCTAAAGCTCCATTCGCCATTACAAAACCTGCCATGCCATTTGGCGCTAGATGATGGATAAAATGCTGAATCCACATAAAATTAGCGTTTCCATGCAGCGGTGTACCGTATTTTATACGAGGATCATTGTCGCTTAACCTTCCGGGTTCCCAATCTGCATTAAACGGCGGATTAGCAATAACAAAATCCGCGCGGAGGTCGGGAAATTTATTGTCGTAATAAGAGCTTCCTAATTCTATTTGTCCAAAGATTCCACGAATAGCCAAGTTCATTTTACAAAGTCTAAGAGTTGTAAAATTACTTTCTTGCCCAAAAAAAGAAATTTTAGAAGAATCTTTTTTATGAATCTCCAAAAATTTTTTTGATTGAACAAACATTCCGCCACTACCACAAGCGGGATCAAATACTCGAGAATTCTCATATGGTTCAAGGACTTCAACAATCAATCTGACAATTGAACGAGGTGTATAAAATTCTCCGCCTCGTTTTCCCTCACTAGAAGCAAATTGGCCTAAAAAATATTCATATACCCTGCCTAATATATCTTTTTCTTTTTCAACATCGTGATTAAATGTAATTTTAGAAAATATATTTACTAACTCTCCGAGAATATGATTCTCAAGTTTTGTTTGAGTATAAATTTTAGGAAGTACTCCTTTTAATTGCTTCGGATTCTCGTTTTCAATTGCCTCCATTGCCTCATCAATATATTTTCCAATGTCGTTATGCATAACATGATTTTGCAAATATTCCCAACGAGCGTTTTGAGGTATATAAAAAATACCTTTACTTTTATACTGATTTTTGTCGTTAATAATAATTAATCTGTCTTCTTCTTTAGATATATAATAATTTTCATTATTTTTATCTCTAACTAAATTTTCCAATTCTGAATGTCTCTGATAAAAAGAATCTGATATATATTTTAAAAATAAAAGACCAAGCACTATGTGCTTGTATTCTGATGAATCAATGTTTCCCCTTAGCTTATCTGCTGCTTTCCAAAGTTCTTTTTCAAAATCAATATCTTTTCCTTTTGTTTGATTAAATTTAATTGCTTTTTGAGCCGCTTCTAATTGCTGTCTTTTTATTTCTTTCTTTATTTTTTCTGGTAAAGATTCTTTATCTATTATAAAGCTTTTACCTCTTTCTACGGCCTTAATCTTTCCTTCCTTTATTAGTTTTTTAATTTTTTTAAGAGATGCTACTCTGCTTATATCAAGCATTTTAGCTAATTCTACTGTTGTTATATATTTTTCTTTATTTTCCATACTATTTATGGTTATCTTATGATAACCACTATTATACCATATTTTTAAAAAACTGTCAAGCTTTCTTTTGTGGATAACTTAAACTAATTTATTCTCTTTAAAGCTGAATGCTTTAGCTTTAGTAATAATAACATGATCCAAAACCTCTATCCCCATTATCCTGCCAGCTTCAATAATCCTTTTAGTTACTTCTATATCGTCTTCTGATGGCTCAGAATCGCCTGAAGGATGATTATGGACTAAAATAACTGAAGCGGCATTTTGTTTTAGGGCTTCAGCAAAAATTTCGCGTGGATGAACTAAATTAGCATTAAGAGTGCCAACAAACATTGGCTTTTTAAAAATCATCTCATTTCTGGCATTGAGATAAATTACCATTAAATGCTCTCTGGTTTTGTCTCTCATATAAACAGCTTGAGCAACTACATCCTTAACTGATTTAATAATTGGCAAAGTTTCATCTTGAACTTTTAAAGCTCTTTTGACTAATTCTGTTGACGCTAAAATTGTACAAGCTTTTGCAGAACCAATGCCCTTAACTTTAGCCAATTCTTTATAATTTAATAGCAATAATCTTTTTTTAGAATGCTTTCTTAAAATCTGCTTGGCAATTTCAATAACATTTTTCCCTTTTATTCCTGTTCCTAAAAGAATAGCCAAAAGCTCCTCGTCTTTGAGATTTTTTGGGCCCTTAGAAATTAATTTTTCCCTTGGCCGTTCAATTTTCGCTAAATCCTTTATTTTCATCTATTTTTCTTTTCTTTAATGATGAGGTCCAACCTCATCACTTGGAAACTTAGTTTCCAAATTAAAAACTCACTAATTATCTAATCCAAAGGACAAACCGCCCACATGCCTATTTGGTTTTCCATAGCATCTTGTTGTAATAATGAAAAATCACTAAAATATTCAGAATATTGATAATCTTGTCCAACTCTCACACATCCTTCACTTAAAA
>Ga0307992_1001311_pt1 | contig 14806 bp, 16 predicted proteins | sample EllFjometagen133_FD_203162 | JGI IMG/M metagenome (GOLD analysis project Ga0307992, IMG submission 203162) | Marine microbial communities from Ellis Fjord, Antarctic Ocean - #133 | ecosystem: Environmental > Aquatic > Marine > Unclassified | place: Southern Ocean | collected 2014-10-08
TTGCCCGTTTCTTTGCTTTAGTTGCACTCATTCCAAACTTCATAAAATCTTCATAATCAATCTTAGTTGCAATTCCAGGAGTGTCAACAAGATTAAAAGAAATCTCTTTGTTCCCACTTTTTATATTTACTTGCTCCTTTATCTGAATTTCCCTTGTTTCATGGGGCATATTTGTTACTTTACCCATGCTCTCGCCAAGCCAGTCCTCGCAAATTCTATTTGCTAAAGTTGTCTTGCCGGCATTTGGAGGACCATATAATCCAAGCTTTATGTGTTTCTTTCTTCTAAATAAATTTTTAAAGAAAATTTTTATGAATTTCTCGAATATGTTCACCATTTTTGTAAATTATAGTTTAACTATTATATATAAAGTTTTGGTTTTTAATATATAGAAATGTATTACTCACTCTCTTTTTATCTGCAGGCCAAACTTGATTATTTCCTCTGCCTTGTCAATGTCCCCTTTTTTTACTGTTTTTCTTAATTCCATTCTTGCTGCGGCTTTTGCAATTCTCATTAGGCCGATGACCATCCTTGGAGAGATTTCAACAAGGTATTTCTTTTCATCTCTTTTTAGTTCTGTTGAAAAATTAACAACCTGCTTTTCAAACTCTTTTGAAAACTCAACATCAATCTGCTCTGCAAAATCAACATAATCTTTTATGAATTCCATATCTTTTATGCTGACTTTCATTTTGTCATTCTGGACTATTTTTTTTGTTATCTTTGCAAACCTTTCAAGACCGGGTTTTCTTATTAAAAAAACCAGATGAAATCTTGTCAATAAAGCAGAATCAAAAGGAATCTGTTGTTTCAATATGTCTAATATATTGCCGACAAAGCGGTCTCCTTTAGGGTTTGAAGTGGCTATAACTCTAACATGAGCATCAAGTCTAAAATGTTTGTTTGCCTTATCGTAAGTGATAAAGCCTTTTTCCATTGCAGAATACAAAGCAGCATAATCTGTTTTTTTCATTAAATTTAATTCATCAATACAACATATTCCCTCATTTGCCATTGGAAGAAGTCCTTTTATTATCTCATTCCCCTTAACAGTAGCTGAAAGCCCTGCCTTGGAAGCTCCGGAGCCAAGTCCAAAAGATGTTATTGGATGCAATTTACTTACTGACCTAAGTATATCTGTTTTTCCTGTTCCAGGGTCTCCTAAAAGAAGTATGTGAAATGGATCTGCTGCAAAAAGCTGCAAAGCAGCTGCTTCTTTTGCAAGCTCAAGCCCGAATATGTTTGGTGCAATAAACTCCTTTACTGTCTTCTTTGCGTTTTCAGAAAACAACCTGAATGCTTTTCTTTTAGCTTTTTCCTCAATCTCCTTGTTTGTTTTTTCTGCAAACAGTTGCAGCTCATTATCCTCTAAAGCAAGGTTAAGCTGTGGAAATGAAACATCATCACCAATCTGTTCAGATATCCCAAGGCCTGAAAAGGAAACACCTATTTTTTTATTCTTCAGAAGATTCTTTATTTTCTTCAAATCCTTTGGCTCAAGGCATTTATTTAGCTCATAAATGTAACCACTTTCCTTTTTTGAAAGAGGCCTTACAAAATGCACAAATTTCATGAAATCAGATGCCATAACTATTATTAAGAAGTTAAAGATTATAAAGTTTTTGTTTTATTGATTTTTGCAACAAAGAAACCGCATGTGTCATTGTCCTGGGGCCAGATTCTTAAGCACTTTTCAACTTCTTTATTGTATTTTTGGCCATTGAACTCTTTTACTGTCGGGCTGTGTTTTATATTCAAGTCAATCTTTTCAAGTTTTGCATTTTCATGTTTATTCAATAAAAAATCAATTACTGCCTCGTTTTCCTCTGGCTCCAGGGTACACGTTGAATATGTCATTACTCCGCCGGGCTTTAAGCAGTTGAATGCTGTTTCAATGAGCTGTTTTTGTGTTCCTGCAATCCTCTTAATCATGTTTGGATTCCACATCTTTAAAGTTTTAAGACTTTTTCTTATTGTTCCTGTTCCAGAGCATGGAGCATCTAATAATATTTTGTCAAAAGGCATTTTAAAGAACCTGCCTTCCATTAATGTAACCAATGTATTTGTTGCTCCTGTCCTTTGAATGTTAAAGCTCAGTGGGGCCATTCTTTTGTAGTCAGAATCATTTGAAACCAGAACACCTTTGTTCTGCATCATTGCAGCAAGCTGTGTTGTTTTTGAGCCAGGAGCAGAACACATATCTAGAATAGTATCATCTGACTTTGCATCAAGAACAACAGGGGGAATCATTGATGCTGCTTCCTGAACATAAAAATAACCAAGATTATGCTCAAGCAGATTTCCAATGTCTCTCCTTAACCCTTTTTTATGCTCTATGAAAAAACCCTCTTTACACCATGGAATTTGAGTTAGTTTCCATTCTTTTCCCAATCTTTTCTTAAGTTCACCAACAGTTATTTTTAATGTGTTAACTCTTATGCTTTTTCTCATGAATGAAAGGGATGCTTCTATGAATTTTTTGTAATCTTTTCCCAAAAGAGCCCTGTATCTCTCTTCAAACTTTTCCTTTATTTCAATATCTTCTGTTCCAGGTATTCTTGTCATTTTAGTCTTTTAACCATATACGGACCTTGTTTTTTATAGCCAAGTTTACGATAATAATCTCTTACACCTATCCCTGAGATTATAACTATTTTGTCTTTTTTATTTTTTATGGATATCTGCTCTGCTTTAGCTAAAAGTTTTTTTCCATATCCTGCATGTTGTATTTTTCCTTTTTTACCAATCTCAACAGCAGAGCCAAAAACATGAAGCTCTCTTATCAATACGCTGTTTTTTGTTATTTCTTTTCTTAAACCTTGATCAGGAAATCTTAGCCTGCAAAATCCGATTAATGCATCATTTTTCATATCATCAAAACTTATGAAAAATTCCTTGCCATTGCTTGCATCATAATCAATAACATTCATTTTTATATTTCTTGAATCTACTTTTATTTTTTCTTTTTTTAATTTGTGCCCAACTTCTCTGCATCTAATACAATTGCATTTTATGTTTTTTATTTTTAATTCTTTTTCAACATATTGTCTTAGATTATTTCTGTCAACACCTGCTTCTGTGACCTGTGTTGGTATGTCTCTTTGTACGCGCATAATCCTCACATACCTTGGAATAAATCTCTTTATTTCTGTTATTATTTCAACTGCTTTTTTTGTTGTTATTGGTATGTATTTTTTATTTTTCCACCACCTATAAATCTTTGTTCCCTTCAACACCATGCACGGATAAATTTTAAGCATATCTGGTTTAAAATCTTGGTTTGAGAATATCTCTTTAAAGGCGTTTATATCTTTTGTTTTATTTGATCCGGGCAGCCCAGGCATCATATGATAATTTATTTTAAATCCAGTATCTTTTAAAATTTTAGTTGCATCAATTGAGTCCTGAACAGAATGTCCCCTTTCTATTTTTTCAAGAACATCATCATAAACAGTCTGCACTCCAAGCTCAACCCTTGTTGTCCCAAGCCTAAGCATCTGGTTTGCATGCTTTAGTTTTGCATAATCAGGTCTTGTTTCAATTGTCATACCTACACATCTTAGTTTTGATGATTCGTTTTTCTTTTGCTCTTTCTCAAGAGTTGTTTTACTTTTTAATTTCAAAAGTTTTTTCTTTATTCTATTAACTCTTTTATCATTCTGAAAATCTCCGGGCATCTCAAAGAATTTTTTAAAGCGCTCAAGATTAAGCTCATTTTTTCTGAAGAAATAAGATGAAAAGTCATTCATGGCTTTTAATGCATATTTTATGACTTCCTCCTGATATTTTATTTTAAAGCTTGGGAACGTACCCCCCATTATTATAAGCTCTATTTTTTCAGGGGTCTGACCTATCATAATATACTGCTCAAGCCGGTTCATAACCTGCAAGTATGGATCAAAATTGTTTCTTAATGCTCTTCTCGTAGCAGGCTCTTTTCCAGTATAACTTTGAGGAATATTTCCAAAAGCCGATTTTGGTCCTCCTGGGCAGATTGCGCACTTTCCATGGGGGCATTTAATTGGTTTTGTCATTATTGCACATACTGCAACACCAGATATTGTTCTTGTTGGCTTTGTTATCAAATGTTTAAGCAATTTACGGTCTTTTACATCAGCGCTTAAGAGAATTCTTATATCAGTTGGTATATCTATATGATACTTGCGGCAGAGCTTTATCTTAAGCTTTGAAATTTCCTGCTTTGAGAGCTTTTTCTTCTTTAAAATTCCAATAATCTCATTAAAATATTCCTTATTATAATCAGCCATATAGCAAGAAAACAAGCAATGGTATTTAAATATTGATGAAAATTATAATTCTTTTACATAACAAACAAGATAAATTTGCTCATTTGGCAATTGTTCCCGCCAATAGCTTGTTCTTACTTTTGAATATTCCTTAAATCCGTTTTTAATCCAGAAGTTTTTGTTGGGGTTCAAATCTGTCTGAAAACCATCAGCATGTATTGTTTTTACTCCATTCTTTTTTGCATATTCAAAAAACTTTTTCAATAATTTTGAACCAATACCTTTTCCTCTTGCATCTGGCAAAAAATTTATGTGCAAATGTCCTGCATTTTTAGGATCCTCGCAGATTTTTTCATCAGATTTGTTTGAGATAACCCTAAAAATAAATTTTAGTCTGCTAATCAAGAATTTCCTGTCTTTTGGATGCATCAAAGGACTTTTTATTAAATTTTTAATGCTTGTTTTAATAAATTCTAGTGTTTTATTTTGTCTTGAATCGTCTAAAAATCCAATTAAATAACCAACGATTTTGTTGTTATCAACTGCAACAAAAATGCTTTCTGGCTCATTCTCAAAATAATATTTTATCTCATTATCCCATTCCTTAGTTCTTGTCAAGAATTTATCCATAGATTTTCCAATAAATCCTGTCTCAAAATGTATTTTTTCTACTTCTTCCTTATCCTTTAGATTATATTTTCTTATTTTCATATTGTTTTTATATAAAACTCAATAATAACAAAGAATACATAAAGCAGAATCAATGAAATTCCTTCTTTGACATATAGCTTATCCCCGCTCTCAACAAATGTTGCAAATAAGAATGCAATTATTACCATAAATACTGCACTTACAGAAAATAATAATATGTCAGCAGTAATTGGAAATATAATTGCAGTTATTCCCAAGACAAGCGTTGAATTCACTATCACAGAGCCAATTAAGTCTCCAAGTGCCATATCTGAATGTCCTTTCATTACAGCTTTGCTTTCAAATGTAAGCTCTGGTAAAGTAGTTCCTATTGATATGATAAATAACCCAACAAGTATTGGTGGTAGTGCTAAATCAACAGACAATAAGGTTGCATATCTCACAACAAATGTTGCACTTAAAAATAATAAAGCAAGGCTAAAAACAAATAAGATAGTTGTTAAAATAATTTCTTTTCTTTTAATGCCATCCTCAACCTCTTTTTTAAATAATCTTCTTTGTTTTAATATCCTCCTTGCATAAAGTGCAAATGCAGCCAACAAAATAACCCCATCAATCCTTGATAAAGAGTCACCAATGATCATTAAGACCATTGGAAGTGCTGCAATCCCAACCATGTAAAGAGAATCTGTCTTTGTCTTTTTGCTCTTAATCTTTATCCCTCGACCAATAAGTACAACAATGCCAACAACTAATGTTAAATCTATTATGTTTGCACCAATTACATTTCCAAGGGCCAATGCAGAATTTTTTGCAAGAGCAGATGTTATACCAACAAACAATTCAGGAATGGATGTTGCAAAGGCCATTATTATAAAACCAACAACAAACTCACTTAGCTTTAGAAAGGCAGCTATTTTTGTAAGTGTTTTAACAAGCAAGCTACCGCTTGTTACAAGCACAATGCATGCTATTAAAAATACTATTAAGTTAGTTATTAACATTTAATCCTCTATAGGTTTTTTTATTCTGTTTCTTATAAGTTTTATTATTTCGCCAAATATCAACACAGTGCTTGACATTAGGATAACATAAACCCAGTCAATCAATGATAAGGGAACTGTTTTAAAAGATGTTGCTAATGGTGTATAAATAACCGCAAGCTGCAGTAAAATTGAGATAACTATTGCCCCTATTAAATACTTGTTTGAAAAAACACCTATCTTAAATATAGAACTTTTCTCTGACCTGCAGTTTAAAACATTAAACATCTGAAACATCATTAGGGTTGAGAAGGCCATTGTCTGTGCATAGATTAAATTATTCACTGGATCATAGAGCTTAAACAATGCCAAGGTGCCAACACACATAATTATTCCAATAGCCACCATCCTTAAAATAATACTCCTCGAAAATATTTGGCTGTCTTTCTTGCGGGGTTTTCTTTGCATAATTCCTGGTTCAGCAGGGTCAACACTTAATGCAAGTGCCGGTAATCCATCAGTTGCAAGGTTAATCCATAAGATGTGTATTGCTATTAAAGGAAGGGGTATGCCTATAAGCATTGCAACAAAAATAACAAGTATCTCACCAAGGTTAGATGACAAAAGATATTCAACAAACTTTTTTATGTTGTCATATATACCCCTACCTTCCCCAATAGCACTAACTATTGAGGCAAAATTATCATCTGTAAGTATCATATCTGATGCCTCTTTTGAGACATCTGTTCCTGCTATGCCCATTGCAATGCCAATATCTGCTTTTTTTAATGCAGGGGCATCATTTACACCATCGCCGGTCATTGCAACAACATTTCCATATTTTTTCAGTGAATCAACAATCCTTATTTTATCTTTTGGAGAAATTCTTGCAAAGATATTTGTATCTTTAACTATATTATCAAATTCTTTATTGGAAATGTCCATTATCTCTCTTCCTGTAACAACCTTATTATCATTATTTATTAAGCCAATCTGAATTCCTATTGCCTTGGCAGTTGTTCTCTGGTCTCCGGTAAGCATTATTACTCTTATGCCTGCTTTCCTGCAAAGTTCAATAGCATCCTTTACTTCTGCCCTTGGAGGGTCTATCATACCAGTAAAGCCAACAAAAACAAGGTCTTTTTCAATAGTTTCTGTTGAATATTTTATTTTTTTAGGCAATTCTTTGAATGCAATACCTAAAACCCTTAATGCCTTTGAGGCCATTTCCCTGTTTTTATCCAACAACTCTTCTTTTTTGCTCTTTGTTAATTTTATAATTTTTCCATTTTCATAATAAAAAGAGCAACTTTTGATAATTTGTTTCGGACCGCCCTTGATAAAAGCAATTTCCCTGCCCTTGTTTTTATGAACAGTAGTCATCATTTTTCTTTCAGAATCAAATGGAATCTCATGTATTCTTGGAAATTCCTGCTCCAGTTTTTCCCTGAATAAACTTGCCTTTGCTGCACAGACTAATAATGCTGTTTCAGTTGGATCACCAAAAACCTGTTTATGAGTTATTGAAGCATTATTGCATAAAGTAGACGTTTTTAAAAGAAACTCATAATCTTTTGGTTTGGCGTCAAGAAATATTCCTTTTTTGGAATAGCCCTGCCCTGTCACTTTTATTAACTTATTATTTACAAAAATCTCCTTAACAGTCATCTCATCCTTTGTTAATGTTCCTGTCTTGTCCGTGCAGATAACATTTGTACAACCAAGGGTTTCAACAGAATGCAGTTTTCTCACTAATGCGTTTCTTTTAACAAGCCTTGTAACACCAAGTGCAAGCGTGATAGTTACAACAGCTGGCAGTCCTTCAGGGATTGCAGCAACTGCCAATGCAATTGCAGCAACAAGCATCTCAACAACTTCATTTCCCCTTAAGACCCCAGTTAAAAACACAATAATACATATAACAATTGTAGCTATTCCAAGAACTTTTCCAAATTTTGCAAGAGTTACCTGCAAGGGGGTCTGCTTTTCTTTCTCAGACTGCATCATCTCTGCTATCTTGCCAATTTCTGTTTTCATTCCTGTCTTGATAACAACAGCTTTTCCTCTCCCCTTTGTTATTATAGTTCCTGAAAAAATCATGTTTTGCTGTTCAGCAATTGATTTTTTTCCCTTAACAGGATTAATTTCCTTTGCAACAGATGTTGATTCTCCGGTAAGTGCTGATTCATGTGTTTCCAGGCTTATTATCTCAATAAGCCGAGCATCAGCAGGTATCTTTTCCCCTTCCTCCAAAATTATTATGTCCCCTGGAACAAGATCTTTAGCCAGTATTCTCTCTTCTCTTCCATTCCTAATAACAGTAGCCTTAAGGCTTGTGAGTTTTTTCAATACCTCTATTGATTTCTCTGCCTTATATTCCTGAGCAAAGCCAAGGATTGCATTTACCACAACAATTATGAATATAATTAACGAATCTGTATACTCTCCTATTGCTAAGGTAACTATTATTGCAAACAGAAGTATGTAAATAAGCGGGCTTTTGAACTGGTTGAAAAATATCTGAAATAGGCTTATTTTTTTCTTTTCTTTAATTTCATTAAGGCCATATTTCTCAAGTCTCTTTTCTGCCTCTTGCTGCGAGAGTCCTTTCTCAGATGTCTTAAACTCATCAAAAGTCTTTTTAATAGAATAATTATAGTAGTCCATAATTCGCCTCTTTTGATTAATTAGAAAATTTTGTTGTTTATATATATTATCCTTTTTTTAATACAAAACTATTTATATTAATTATATGCTACCATTTATTTTGATGAAGACAAAAAAAGAAGCCATAGCACTTGTTTTCTTGTGCACATTTCTTACTGCAGCAGGCCAGATATTTCTTAAGATTGGCTCAAGGAATTTAAGTTTTAATATTTTAAACCTGTTAGGCAATTTACCATTAATAACTGGGTTTGTTTTTTACGCACTTGGTGCTATAATTTTAGTGATTGCATTAAAACATGGAGAATTATCTGTGCTTTATCCTATTATTGCAATGTCCTTTGTATGGATAGGCTTTTTATCTATTATTTTCTTAAATGAAATAATGAATGTCTGGAAATGGGCTGGAATAATAACTATTATTTTAGGAATATGCTTTATTGGAAAGGGAGGTAGTTTATGATGAAAACAGAACTATTTTCAATATTACTTGTCTTTATTGGAACAATCATAGGCTCTTTTGGGGCACTTTATCTTAAAATTGGCTCTAAAGACCTTTCAATAAATATTAAGAAAATAATAAAAAATTATAAACTGATTCTTGGTTTATTATTCTATGTTCTTTCATCTTTATTTTATGTAACTGCTTTGAGATGGGGGGAACTTTCTGTGCTTTATCCGTTTACTTCCGTTGGTTATGTTTGGGTTTGCTTTTTATCAATGAAATTCCTAGGTGAGAAAATGAATAAATTAAAATGGATTGGGATAATAACAATAATAATAGGAATATCTCTAGTAGGTATCGGAAGTTAAAATGGAAAAAATAGTAGTAATATCCTTAGGAGGTTCTATAATAGTTCCTGATGAAATAAATGTAGAATTTCTTAAAGGTTTTAAAAAATTAATAAATGATTTTGTTGAAAAAGGAAATAAGGTAATTATAGTCTGTGGTGGTGGAAAAGCAGCAAGGCTTTATCAGAATGCTGCTTCCAAGATAAGCAATCTTAGAATTGATGATATTGATTGGATGGGAATTCACGCAACAAGATTAAATGCTCAACTCATAAAGACACTTTTTCTTGATATTGTTGATGAAAAAATTATACATAACCCTAATGAAAAAATTGATTTCAAGGAAAAGGTCTTGATTGCATCAGGATGGAAGCCTGGATGGAGCACTGACTACGATACTGTAAGGCTTGCAAACAATTTTAATGTGAAAACAGTGATTAATATGAGTAACATAATTTATGTTTATGATAAGGACCCAAATGGAAAAGGCAATGGCAATGCAAGACCAATAAAAAATATATCTTGGATTTAGAAAAATAGTTGGGGATAAATGGGACCCTGGCCTTAATGCACCATTTGATCCCATTGCAGCAAAGGAAGCAGAAAAACTTAACCTTAAAGTTATAATTCTCAAAGGAACTGACTTAGAAAACCTAAAAAATTGTTTAGAAGGAAAATATTTTGAAGGGACTGTTATTAATTAGAATAATCTTGCTTTGATTTTTTCAAGCTCAAGAAGTCTTTTCCATTGGTCATCAACATGATTTTGTACATCTTTTATTTCTTCTTCTGTCATATGCTTGAACCTGCCCTGTGTAACAAGATAATCTTTTACAGGAATCTTGTTTGCTGGCTTCTTTGAAATAGATAATATCCCATTTTTAATCTCATAAAGAGTAATCACATTGGATTGGAAAGCAAGTTTTCCAATTTCTATTGTCATATCATTAATAAACTTCCAGCCTGTTGGGCAAGGGGTATAAGTTTGTATGTAAGCTGGGCCATCAAATGCAAGGCCTTTCTTTACCTTGTTTATAAGGTCTAATGGAAATGCTACATTTGCTGTTGCAACATAAGCTCCGTGAGCTGCCATTATAAAAGGCATTGGCTTTTTGAACTCTGTTTTTCCATGAATTATTTTTCCTGCAGGGCTTGTAGTTGTTGAGGCATATTTTGGTGTTGCCCCTGAGCGCTGTATTCCGGTGTTCATATAAGCTGCATTATCAAGGCATACATAGCAAAAGTTTTGGCCTCTCTCAGCTGCTCCTGAAAGTGCCTGAAAGCCAATGTCAAATGTTCCGCCATCACCACCAAAGACTAAAAGATTTGTATCTTTTCTTTTTCCAAGTGTTTTCAAAGCCCTATCAATACCAGAGGCAATTGCTGCTGCATTTTCAAAAGCACCATGTATCCACGGAACGCGCCATGCAGTTTCTGGATAAGGTGTGCTAAATACTTCCAAACAGCTTGTTGCATTTACAACTATGGTATTTTTTCCAGCTGCCTTTAAGGCATACCTTGCTGCCAGAGCAACGCCGCATCCTGCACATGCCCTGTGGCCTGATGCAAACAATTCTTCTGTTGAAATTTCTGCAATTGTTTTTTCCATTTTATTGATTTTTAATTTTCTTTTCTAATTTTCCTTTTGTTTTTATTCCTTTTTTATGTTTAATCTTTTTTTCCAAGTTTTCTTTTATTTTAAAACCATTGCCATCCCAATGGTCATGACCAGAGCCGTGAAAATCAACTTTAACCCTGTTCGTTGATTTGCATTCAGGGCATACAATTGTTTTGTAATGGATCTCTGATTCAAACTCTGAATCCCATGTTTTTCCTTTGAGACTGTTTCCGCAATACAAACATACTTCCTTTGTATCTATCTCTTTGATTAAATGATGTACCGCTGTCATTTCTATTATCCAAAAAATAAAAAACTAAAGCAACCATTCAATGTCATTGCTGTTTTCTACTTTCTTAAAAGCTGTTTTAATGTGGTCAGGGGTTATGTCCCTTCCACCAAGGCCAGCAATAAATCCATTTATTACTGGTTTTTCTTTTTGGTTGTAAAATGCTGATTTAAATTCTGTCAATAATGCTCCTTCATTTCCAAGCGAGATATTCTTATCAATAACTGCAATTCCTTTGATGTTTTTGCAACAACTTATTATTTCTTCTTTAGGAAATGGCCTGAATGATTTTATTTTTATCAAGCCAACTTTCTTGCCCTGTTTTCTTAGCTCGTCAACAACAACTCTTGTTGTCCCGCATGCTGTTCCCATTGTTGCAACAGCATATTCAGCATCATTTATTTTATAAGTTTCAATTAGACCGTTTCCATAAGGCCTGTTAAAAGATTTTTTAAACTCTTTGTTAGTATCTTTAATTACCTCCATTGAGTTTAGCATTGCCTCGTGCGTTTCCTTTCTGAAATCCATGTAAGTGTTTGGAAATCCGATTGGTCCCATTGTAACTGGCTTTTCTGGGTCAAGCTTGAATAAAGGATTATATTTTGGAAGAAATTTGTCAACATCTTTTTTCTCAGGAATATCAACTGGCTCATAAACATGGCTTAAGGTAAATCCATCCAAGCAGACCATAACAGGGAGTAAAACTTTCCTGTTTTCTGCTATTTTGTATGCCTGAATTATTGTGTCAATTGCTTCCTGTGCTGATTCAACATAAAGCTGTATCCATCCTGCGTCTCGTGCTGATACAGAATCCTGGTGGTCATTCCAGATGTTTATTGGAGCACTTAAAGCACGATTTGCAACAGCCATTACAATAGGAAGCCTCATTCCTGAAACTACAAAAAGAATTTCATGCATTAAAGCCAATCCTTGCGAAGCAGTAGCTGTGAAAGTTCTCACACCTGTTGCCTCCGAGCCAAGGGCAGCAGAGATAGCACTATGCTCTGACTCTACATGAATCATCTCTGATTTTAATAGGCCATCATTTATGTAATCTGCAAGACGCTCTACTATGTGCGTATCCACTGGTTAAGTATTTACTTAGACCAACTGTGGGGTAATAGGGTACATAGGAATTACCCCTGGCTCACATAGCTTAACACCCAATGCAACTGCAGTTGATGCCTCAATTACTTTTTTCACCATTTCTGTCTCTTACTTATTGAGGAAATATTTAAATATAACCTTTTTTATTATGTGTAATATAGGGTGTTAATAAGTAAATGGAAAAAATAAATCTTAATAAACTATTTAATAAAAGAATTTATGTACAATTAAATGGAGAAGCTATAAATTTTATTATAAATCTTATAAAAAAATCAGGCTTGGTTTTGGATGATAAAGTAAAAGAAAATTTGTATAGATTATCAAAAAGGCATAAAATTTCTTTTGTATTTTTGAGAAAGATTTCATATATGCTTAAAATCCCCCTTTCATATTTTTATAAACATATTAACTTAGTAACAAGTGTGAAGAATACTAATGTAGGAATAAAGGATCCTAAATTACCTTTTAATTTTGGAACGAAAGAAGGAGCAAGATTTATAGCAGCTATAATGGGGGATGGGGAAATTAATAATCAAATCCAGGTTAGGTATAATAATCAAGACAAAAAACTTATAATGTTAGTGCTTAAATCTGCTAAAAAAATTTTTGGTAATGTTGATTATAAAATTTATTATAGAAAAGACAAAACTTACAATCTACACTTTCCTAAAATTATAGGTTTGGTTATGCTTGAATTAGGATTAAAGCCTGGTTATAAATCAGAAACAAATTATCAAATACCTGGTTTTATTTTTAACAAAAATAAGATAATTAAATCATCTTTCATAAGACAATTCTTTAATGATGAAGGAAATGTTAGATTAAAGGATAGGAGAATTCAGGTTAAACAGACTACAAAAATCAATGTTTCAAAAGAAGAATGTGTGAAAAATCCTAATAAGTATTGCCATAATGTTCTCAAAGGAATTAAGAGATTATTTTATTCGGTAGGAATTGAATCTAAAATAAATCTAAATTCTCATAGAAAAAATAAAGCAGATTTTGAACTTTCTTTTTATGGAAAAGAAAACCTTGAATTATTTAAGAAAAATATTGGCTTTGATTTAGATTATAAAAACAAGGGATTAAATCAATCAATTAAGAGTTATAAATTTCCTTCAGCTCCAAGAAACAAAAGAATAGAGTTTGCAATGAAAAAATTCAAACATGTAGATGAAAGAGAGGGTTTTGTAACAAAATATTCGCTAGCTAAGGAGTCTAAAAGATCAATAAAAACAGCAGTTTATTATTTAGTGGACTTAAAGAAAGAAAGAAAAATTACTGAAATTGAAAGACCAAGGGATAAGAAAGGGTATTTTCTACCAAGGAAGTACAAGGCAATTTAATGATCATTTCTCCTCTTTTACCATCTTTATTGCCTTAACAGGGCATTCTTTTGCGCAGATTCCGCAACCCTTGCAGTAATCATAGTTAATTTCAAACTCGCCTTTCTCATTTTTTCTTACTGCATTATCTGGGCAGAATTTCCAGCAGGTTCCGCATTTTATGCATTTTGTCTTATCTATAACTGGCCTGAAAGATCTCCAGCCGCCTGTCTTGTTTTTTATTGTTGAGCCTGGCTCTTCTATTACTGCTCCAACACTAATTTTTGGTTTTGTCATTTTGTCTGATTATAAACAGCTGTTATTGCCTCTTTATTAAGCTCAGCTATTTTTTTTCCTTTTGTTTTTAAAAATGTTTCATCGATTGCTTTGATTAATGATTTTAATGAAATTTCCCTTGTTATTTTTGAAAATGCTCCAAGCATTGGTGTGTTTACAATTGGCCTTCCAAAAATCTTTAATGCAATTGATGTTGCATCAACAGTATGAATATTGAAGTTTCCCTTTATGCTTAAATCAGCTGGCTTTTTGTTTGTGTTAATTATTAATGTGCCTTTTTCCTTTAATCCGGATGTTACATCAACTGTTTCAAGCAAAGAAGCATCTAAAACAATGACTATACTTGGGTTATATACCTGGCTTCTTATATTTATTTTTTCATCAGAAATCCTTGCAAATGCCTGGACAGGTGCTCCTGCTCTTTCAACACCAAACATTGGAAATGTCTGGCTTTGCTTGCCATCATCAAAAGCTGCTATTGCCATTATCTGGCCTGTTGTAACAGCTCCCTGGCCACCCCTTCCATGAATTCTTATCTCTATCATCCTCTTTCTAAAGTTTATAATTATTAAAACTATTTATATCTTTTTGTTTTAATTTAAAAAGAGTTTAATATCTTAAAAAGGTTTATAAAGCCATAATCTACTCTTGGTTTATGAAATGCGAAATATGCAAGAAAAAGATTGAGGAGACTTTTTTGAAGAAAATCTTAGGTACTTATGTAAAGGATGAGAAAGCCAAAAAACATGCTATATGCTTTGAGTGCCAGAAAAAGTTTCCAAACAAAGAAGAACTGCTAAAACATCTTTAATTATGTAATTGCCTCGGTA
>Ga0307992_1001312_pt1 | contig 14796 bp, 13 predicted proteins | sample EllFjometagen133_FD_203162 | JGI IMG/M metagenome (GOLD analysis project Ga0307992, IMG submission 203162) | Marine microbial communities from Ellis Fjord, Antarctic Ocean - #133 | ecosystem: Environmental > Aquatic > Marine > Unclassified | place: Southern Ocean | collected 2014-10-08
AATCTAAAGAAATTCTATAATAAGCAGTTTCGAGAGATTAACTAAAAATTAAATAAATAATAGAAAACCTACTTCTACAGCGAAGTGTATTTCTTTATACTCAAAAAGGCACAAACATGTGCCTTTTTCTTTGATTTATAAAGAAAGAACCTGTAGTTCTTAAAAATCTTGTGAGATTCTTAATTCTTTACAGGCTCTTTTTTATTTATTCTAATATATTATACGTGTTTTTTAACTATTCTAACTAATTCTGGAATGTCTTTTAAGCATAAAGATGATATAGCTACTCTTATTAGTCCTTGCATAGGAATAATAAAAACGTGATCATCAACTAAATCTTTAAATATATTCTTGTTTTCAGTTACAATACTGATAAAGAATCCACCACAATAAGGCAATGTTTCTAAATTATTCTTTTCTGCTTCTTTCAAAAATAAAACAGATCTATCTTTTAATAGCTTTCTTCCAATTTTTAATTCTTCTTCAAATCTTTGTTTATAAATCGGGTCTGTAAAGATTTTTTCTATGATACTCATACCTGGTTGAGAAACGCTTGAGAACCTTCCTCTAACAGAATAATCACCTACTCTGGTGAAGTTATCGATAACATCTTGTGATTTAGATAAACCGATTTGAGCTCCAACTCTAAAACCATATAAAGAGAACGTTTTTGAACCCGAGAACACTACTACCACTAAAATTTCAGGATCTAAATTAACATAAGTTGAAAAGATATCTCTTGATTGTTCTGTTGGGATCATTTGATAGTCGATATAAGCAATATCATGAACCAAAATAACAGGTACACCAGTTTTTTTAACATCATTTAATATTTTTATAACTTCTTTCCAATCTTCTACCTTCATACATAATCCGGTTGGATTATTACATGGGTCATTAAGCAATAAACATAACCTACCTTGTTCAGCAGCTAATGCTTTAGCTCCTTCTTCAAACGCTTTAAGATTAAAACCGAAGTTTTTATCATACATTAGGTATGTTTTTAAATCAATGTTAGCTTCTAAAGCAAAATTTTTGTAAGGAGACCAATGATAATTAGGAAGTAGGACTTTTTGGTTAAAATCATTAAAGTTATAAAAAGTATTACTAATTGCACCAGATCCACCTGTTGTTGGTATTATGCTTGTCTTAAAATGTTTTCTTAATGTATCAGCATATTTACCAAATACCCAATTAAAGATTCCTTCTCTGAATTTTTTTGTTCCGCGAACAGAAGCATAATAATATGTTTCTGAATCACTTAGATGATAAAGTAAATCCTCTACTACTTGATACTTAAATACATTTCCTTCTTCTTGATGAAGCATACCGATAGTAGCGTCAATAACATCTTTATGTATTTTCTTCAAAGCTTTTGCTTCTTGAGAAATTTGTAAGATGTTTGACTCTAATTTTTTGTGTTGAGCGTGCTTACCAACGACTGAGTTTTGCATTATTTACACCTTTTCCTTCTAAAATATATTTTTTAAAGTTACTGTTTGCAATCTGTCAGGTCCAACAGAAAAAATAGTAACATTTATTCCTAAATGTTTTTCGATTGTTCTTAAATAATTTTGACAATTTACTGGTAATTCATCAAATGATTTAACGTTTGTGATATCTTCTTTCCAACCTGGATATATTTCATAAACAGGGATGCAATTTCTATATTCATCGTAATCAGCTGGAATATAATCTATTATATTATCGTTTAGCATGTATCCAGTACATACCTTTAAATATTTAATATTTGATAGAACATCTAATAACATAATACATAATCCATTAATCCCATTTATTCTGATAACATGTTTTAAAACTACTAAATCTAGCCATCCTATTCTTCTAGGTCTTTTAGTGGTTGTACCAAATTCATTACCTACAGTTCTAATAGTTTGTGACACTTCATCTTCAAATTCAGTAGGAAAAACACCAGCACCAACTCTTGTTGTATATGCTTTGGTTACCCCAATGACTTCATCTAACAATTTAGGAGAAATTCCTGAATTTAATGGGATTGAAGCTGCTGTAGGTGATGATGATGTAACAAATGGATAAGTTCCGTGATCGATACATAACATTGATCCTTGAGCGCCTTCAAATAATATGTTTTTTTCATTTTTAATAGCTTCGTTTAATAGAATTGAAGTATCACAAACGAAAGGTTTCAGTTTTTTACCGATTTCAATATATTCTTCATATAATTTTTCAGTATTAAATAAAGTTTTGTTTTCAGATTTTAAAAATACATTAGCAAATTTTACTGGGATTTCTAATTTTTCCTTTAATGTTTTAGGGTTAATTAAATCACTAATCCTAATACCAATTCTTGCGATTTTATCTGAATATGCTGGTCCGATTCCTTTTTTTGTGGTACCAACCGCTTTATCACCTTTTAAAATCTCAAATAATTCATCTAATTCAATATGATAAGGCATAACAACATGAGCTCTATTTGAAATAAAGAGCTTATAGTCTGTTATGCCTTGATTTTTTAATACATTTAGTTCTTCTAATAAAGCTTTTGGATTTATTACCATTCCATTAGCCATTATATTCATAATTTTGGGGTTAAAAATACCTGATGGTATCAAGTGAAGTGCGTATTTATTTCCGTTGAATTTAATAGTATGTCCAGCGTTGTTTCCACCTTGGCTTCTAACAACTACGTCTGCTTGGTTTGCTAAATAATCGGTAATTTTACCTTTACCTTCGTCTCCCCATTGAGTTCCTACTACTACAACTCTTTTCCCCATTTATTGCACCTCTTTAAAAACACATACATTATAACATAAGTATCATTACAAGAAAAGACTATAAAACTCGTTTTTATAATTTATTTGTAGTTTTTATTATGATATCTCTAGCTATCCAAATTCCATTAGCGTTCGCTTGAGCTAAACCTCTTGTAATTCCCGCTCCATCCCCACCAAAATAAAGGTTTTTTATTTTAGATTCGAACTTTTTATTTACTTCAGGTCTCGCAGAATAAAATTTAGATTCAACACCATATAACAATGTGTGTTCTGAAGCAACACCTGGTGTAATATTATCTAACGCTTCTATCATTTCGATAATTGATTTCATAGTTTTATAAGGTAAAACAAGCCCTAAATCTCCAGGTATAGCTTCTTTTAATGTTGGTGTAACAAAACCTTCATTAATTCTTTTAACTGTGGATCTTCTACCTTTTTGTAAATCTCCAAATCTTTGAACTATTATAGATCCATTACTTAACATATTAGCTAATTTTGATACTCCATGAGCAAATTCGTTAGGTTGATTAAATGGTTCTGTAAAACGATGGGATACTAATAGAGCGAAGTTTGTATTTTTTGACCCTCTATTCGAGTCTTTATAAGCGTGACCGTTCGCTAACATGGTTCCACTATGGTTTTCGATAACAACATGTCCTTTTGGGTTAGAACAAAACGTTCTTACTGTAGATCCAACCCTGGTTCTATAGATAAATTTACCTTCATATAGATTTTCGTTGATTTCTTCCATAATTTCGTTGTTTGTTTCTACTCTAACACCTATATCAACATGATTTGATTTCATATTTATGTTATGTTCGATAGCTAAATTACTTAACCATGTAGATCCATCTCTACCTGGAGTAATAACTACGTAATCAGAATATATTTTTTTATTTTTTTCTAAAATAATACCTTTAATTACGTTGTTTTCAGTAAGAATATTTTTTACTTCGGTTCTATATTCCATATCAACTTTAGTTTTTAGGTGTTCAAATATATTTTTTAATACTTTTAGGTTAACTTCGGTACCTAAATGTCTAACTTTGCCTCTTAGAAGTTTTAATCCAACCGCTAAACCTCTTTTTTCGATATCTTTTACTTTTTGAGTTGTTGGATCTGTAATTTCTGTTGGGGCTCCAAATTTTAAATTGATTGAATCTGCGTAATTGATTAAATCTAGTATAGTATCATCATCTAAATACTCATTCATCCAACCACCATATTCACTTGTTATATTAAATTTACCATCCGAATAAGCGCCAGCTCCTCCGAATCCACTAGTTATTGAACAATTTGGTAAACAACCTATTTTTCCGTTTTTTTGTACAGGGCATTTAAGAATTTTTTTGTCTATAATTGGACAATTTCTGTGATATATATCATTTCCTTTATCAAGTAACAAAATAGATAAATTTTGATTTTTTTTTGATAATTCATAGGCACACATCAATCCTGCTGGTCCAGCACCAACAATTATTACATCATATTTTTCTTTCATATCGTTACCCCTTTTTAAACCGTTAAAATTTTAACACTAAAAGTAATTTAAATCAATCATATCAAAAAAAATAATGGAGATAAACTCCATTATATTTTTATTCAGTTCTTACTGGTAAAATTAATTGAATTAATCCTACATCATCATTACCTTCAATTACAAAAGGTCTAATTTCTCCGGTAAATTTAACATATATTTCTTCAGAATTAAATGTTTTTAATGCATCTAAGAAATATTTTGAGCTAAAAGCTATTTTTAATGGTGTTCCTATAGCTTTTTCAACCGGATAGATTTCTTCTATTACTTTACCTATTTCTGGTGAGTTAGAAGTTATTTCTACAATATTATCTGGTTTCAAATATAATTTAACAATACTATTTAAACTATCTTTGAAAGATAATAAAGAAGCTCTTTCAATAGCTACAAATAGATCATTTGTTTTAAATTTAATAATAATTGGAAAATCATTAGGTATTAATCTGTTTGTTTCTGGGAAGTTTCCTTCCAACAATCTAGATTGGAAAAGAATGTTGCCATATTCAAACAAAATAGTTTTATGATTTAAATGAATTAATATTTCATCTAAATCTAATTCTAGTACTTTAGATAATTCATCTAAACTCTTTCCGGGTATTACAACATTCATATTTTCAAAATTAGTAGGTATTTCAATAAATTTTTGACTTAATCTAAAAGAATCAGTAGCAATAGCTATCAACTTATTATTTTCTACTTTAATATTAACTCCAGTAAGAATAGGTCTATTTTCAATATTAGAAGTAGCAAAAGTGGTTTGTTTTATAACAGACCTCATAATTTTAGATTCAATTTTAATCGGAACATCGCTCATAACGAATTTTATTTCCGGATAATCATCTACGTTTTGTAGATTCAAAGATAAATCTGTATTATGTGAATGAATTTTTAATACATTGTTATCTAAAACTGAAATTTCAACAATTCCTTTGTCTAATTTTCTAATGAAGTCGACAAATACTTTCCCAGGAATTAAAACTTCTCCTGTGTTATCAATATTTAAACTTTCATCCTTGATTATAATTTTAATTGCTATATCAGAATTGCTAGTAATTAAAACTAATTCACTTTTCTTAACTTCAAGTTTAATACCTTGAAGATATGGAGCAGGAGTTTTAGTTGATAACGCTTTTTGTGAAACTAATAAATTATTTAGTAATACATCTGTGTTAATAGAAAAATTCATAAAAAACCTCCAATGTTATTATTTATATTAATTTATAAATCTTTTTATATTATTATTGTTATTAGGGGTGTTGAAGAGGGGGAAAACTTTCTTTAAATATACCCGTATTATACCATATCTAGAGAAAAAAGTATATATAAAACAGTGTTAATAACTATAAAAAACCGTTATTTTTTCCACATTTTACCAACAATTTATCCACATCATTTTTTTTGGTTTTATCTACTTGAATATCGTTTGAAATTTGTTCTATACTATAAATAACAGTTGAGTGATCTCTGTTGTTAAATATTTGTCCGATTTTTTTATATGTTAGGTCATATAAATCTTTTAATATATACATTGCTATCTGTCTTGGAAAGACATATTGCTTCCTTCTATTTTTAGATAGAAGATCAGTAGTAGATATATGATAATAGTTACTTACTATATCTAATATATTAGTATAATTGGTTCTATCTAATTTATGATTTGAAGCATTTTTAGAATTTACTAAACTTTTTAAAGCTTCTTCTGCGTTTGCTACAGTGAATTTATAATCAAAAGCGGTACAATAGAATAATACTCTTTTTAAAGCACCCTCTAATTCTCTTACATTATTATCAAATACACTTGCGATATATTCTAATATTTCATCAGAAATTAAATCGGGATCTTGAGTTTCAGCATGTAATTTCTTTTTTAAAATTAAAATTCTGTGTTCTAGGTTAGGTCGATTAATATCTACTGTTAGTCCCCAATCAAAACGACTGGTTAATCGAGACATAATGTCATATAACTCAGAAGCCTTTCTATCAGAGGTTATTACAATTTGTTTATTACTTTCTTTTAATCTTTCAAATATTTTAAAGAATTCTAGTTGAGTTTGATTTTTTCCTGATAGAAATTGGATATCATCAACTAATAAAACATCAATTTTCTCATATTTTTTAGAAAAAGCATCATAGGACTTCTTTTGTGCAGCTCTACCGTAATCTTCAATAAATTGATCGGTTTTAACATATAATACTTTAATATTTACATCATTTTCTAATATATAATTACCAACACATTGCATTAAATGGGTTTTTCCTAACCCAACATCTCCAAAGATGTATAAAGGATTAGCAAAAGCTCCAGGTTGATCAGCTACTTTCATGGCTGAGGTATAAGCAAGTCTATTACTTGTTCCAACAACGAAGTTTTCAAAGGTATAAGAGTTGTTTAAACCAGTTTTGTATTTATCTTCTAAGTCTTTTTCTGGTGTATTAATAGTATATGTATCATTTTTAGTTAATTCTTCAGCTGCTTGTTCTTTGGTTATGATTTTAAACATGTGTTTTTGTTCAACATACTCATTTAAGAGTACGTTCAGCCTATTTAAATAAAAGGATTCAATTTTGTTCTTAACAAACGAGTTAGGAGCTATTAAATATACATAATTATTTACTACTTTAAATATATTAGATATATTAGAAAAATGCTCATTGTAAACGTCATCATCTAAACTAATTTGTAGCCTAGATTTTATCTTACTCCAAATTCTTTCAAACTCTTCCATCGGAATCCCCCTTTATGATAGTAATAATATAACATATATTTTATAATGTGGATAAGTTAGTTTTCCACAAATAATGTGGATAACTCTAAGTTAAAAAAAGTTATTAACAAACTAATTGTGGAAAAGTTATGTCTATATTTAGGGGTAATATATAGTTTTCCACATATTAACAATGTGATTTGTCAACACGAATGTGGATAAAGATATATTTAAGATTTCTGTAAAAAAGCAGTAAAAAAATTATAGGTAAATAATAGTTGACATAGAATACAAAATTAAGTATAATTAGTTAGCATGGTTTTTGAATATCAATGAGGAGGTGTTGAATGTGAGTAGAACATATCAACCGAGTAAAACAAAAAGAGCTAAAACTCATGGCTTCAGAGCTAGAATGGCTACTGCAAATGGGCGTAAAGTATTAGCAAGAAGAAGAGCAAAAGGCAGAAAATCTTTAACAGTTTCTGACCGTTAAAAATTAAATAGAATTAACACCAATAAATATATTTGTACTTGAAATCACCGGAATAATATATACTGGTGATTTTTTTGTTTTCTTAGGAGGACGTTTTGAAGAAAGAATATCGAATTAAAAAAAGTGCTGAAATTGAACGAGTTATGAAAAATAGAAAAACCGTTGGGAACAGTTACTTTATCTTGTATTATCAAAAAAACCATGAAAACAAGAATTTCAGATATGCTTTGAGTGTTCCAAAAAAATATGGAAACGCAGTTTACCGAAATTTAATGAAAAGAAGATTAAGAGAGATTATCAAAGTTAATTCATTTGATGAAACAATTGACTTCTTTATTGTCGCAAAACCCAAATCCAGAGGATTGAGTTTTGTTGAGATCAAAAAATTGTTAGAAAATCTATTCGCTCAAGCGAAAATATTAAGAAAGTAGGGCAACATGAAATTTAAAAACAAAATCTTAATGGCCGGATTAATGGTATTACTACTATTTGGTGTAACATCATGTGGATCTAAAAGCGGAGAAGTATCTTATGGTAATTTTACAAAAATTGTATCCGTAGTAGATGCGGAAGAAGGTCAAGACCCGTCGACATACAACGATACTATCGTATTATTGGGTTCAGCTACTGATTATACATTCTATGATAATGTAACAGGAGATGGTTACGTTGAATGGGATACTGAAGAAGGTGCAAAAATAATAATTACATTTGATGACTATGATGTAATAGTTAAAGCACAAACAGGATTATATGATTCAGTTTATACAACTCCAATTGGGGTTAAAGGTGGAGCTTGGGATTGGGTAATAACTCAGTTAGGAATATTTACCTTATACGCAAGTAATTTATTTGGATTATTAGGTAATACTTACCTTTATTGGTTAGGGTTATTAATTATGACATTATTAATTAGAACTTTAGGATGGCCAATATATGCTAAAACTAATGATATGTCATTAAAAATGCAATTAGCACAACCGGAATTAAACAAAATTCAAGAAAAATATCGTAATCGTCAAGATCAAGCTTCTCAACAAAGAATGCAGATGGAAACGATGGATATTTATAAAAAGTACAAAATCAATGTGTTTGGTTGTTTGATGCCATTAATGCAAATGCCAATTTTTATCGCTATGTATCAAGTTGTACAAAGATTCCCTTTAACACCTACATCAACGTTTTTAGGCGGATCAAACGTAGTAATGAATACAAATTTCCTGTGGACAACACTAGGAAACACGGATTGGTTACCTAACTTACCATTAGCTATATTAGTTGCTGTATTGATGTTCTTAAGTCAATGGTTAACACAACACAGAACAAAAGTACAACAAAAACCTAATCAACTTCAAAATGCTAAATCACAACAAAGCGCAAAAACTATGAAATACATGATGTACTTCATGGTAGTGTTTATGGGATATATTTCATTACGTAACGCTGGGATAGCATTCTATTGGGTAATCGGTACTTCTTATCAATTATTCCAAAGTTACATTAGTTTTAGAAACATGAAAAAACGACAAGAAAAATTACGTAATCAATTTTAAGGGGAAAGAATCGATGAAAACAATTAAGTTTGAAACAAAAGCATTAAACGATTCAGCAATTCAATATGCAGCTAAAGAATTACGTGTTAACAAAGATTTTATTGAACTAAATATTATAGAAGAAAAAAGATCGATGTTAGGATTGAATAAATCTTACGTAGTTGAAGCAACAGTAGACTTTGATGTAATTAAAGATGGAATTGAATATTTAAAAACATTATTAGAAAATATGCAAATTGAAGCTGTTATCGAAGCTAAACAATTAGAAAATAGACAATTGTTATTTAGTATAGAAGCTAAAGAAAATCCAATCCTGATTGGTAAAAATGGTAAAACTTTAGATTCTATTCAAACATTACTTAAAAATTATATTAACCTATATGTTGAAGAGTTTCATGTGGTACTTGTTGACATAGGTGGTTATAAAGAACAAAGGAAAAAACAACTTGAAATTCTTGCAACAAAAACTGCAATGGAAGTAGTTAAAACAAAAGTAGCTACACGCCTTGGCAGAATGAACGCATACGAAAGAAGAGTAATCCATACAAAACTATCTGACTGGAGAGATGTTACAACAGAATCTGAAGGTGATGAACCAAATAGATTCGTTGTTATCAAACCTACTAGAGCAAAATGAAATTAGTAGTAGGCCTTGGTAACCCAGGGAAGAAGTATAAAAATTCTAAACATAATATTGGATTTATGGCTTTAGATTCGTATGCTATTACTAATAAAATAAAATATAGGAAATCAATTAGATTTACTTCTGAAATTGCAAAAACAGAAAAAGCCATATTAGCAAAACCTAAGACGTATATGAACAATTCTGGGTTAGCTGTAAGGAAAATAATGGAGTATTATAAGATTTTACCAAAAGACGTGTTAATCGTGTTCGATGATCTAAATTTACCTTTTGCAAAAATAAGATTAAGACAAACTGGCAGCGCCGGTGGTCACAATGGAATCAAGTCTATAATTTCACATCTAAGCACTCAAGATTTCAAGAGACTTAGAGTGGGAATAGGTAGAGACTCCAACAAAGAAATGAAGGTTGATGTACTATCAAACTTCTCAAAAGCAGAGGCTCAAAAATTAACAGAGTTGGAAATAGATTTCAACAATATTATTGAGAGTTTTGTTAATGAAGAAGATTTCGAAAGAATAACGAATAGGCACAACTAACCAGTAATAAAATGTATAAAAATAAAACGACCTATTAGTGCTAATTTAGGTCGTTTTTATATTGTTTCAATTTTTCAACTTTGCAGTAAATAGAAACCATAAGATGGTATCAATATATTGGTGCTTAGGTCAATTTCAGCTTCATTATACAAATCAGACAACCTTTGGTTTTCTAGGTCTTTTGGTAAAAGGATGTCCTTGGCTAGTTCATTGTTGTTGAGTAAGAAATACGTTCTACCCTTCTTGTATATTAGGACGTTGTCATCTGTATACAACCACTTAATATTGATAGATGATAAATCCTTGTTATTCTTTCTGATTACTATCATCTTCTTGAAGAATTCTAACATACTTTGGTTTTGTCTATCATCCCAAATCATTGGTCTTCTGAAATCTTTGTCTCTTAATTCCCCTAGTCCAACCTCATCTCCATAGTATAATGCTGGAGAACCGCTAAAACTAAACAAAAACACATGAGATAATTGTACTAATTTATAGTTATCATTACATTTTAATAATATTCGGGTAGTATCATGTGACCCAATCATGTTAAACATATTCATTGTTACATTCTCGGGGTAGGAAATAAGTAGTTTATTTATTCTATACATGAAATTGGTTGAGTCTATATTAATTAAATCTTTGTCTCTCCCAAAGAATTGCCAAACGGGATACGCAACTTCATAATTCATAACAGCATCAAACTGATCTCCTCGTAGCCAAGCTGTTGAGTCGTCCCAATTCTCTCCTAATATGTATACATCAGATTTAACAGATCTAACTGCCTTTTTAAACTTCCTCCAAAACGAATGAGATACTTCATTTGATACATCAAGCCTCCATCCATCTATATCATATTCTTTAATCCAATAAGTAGCTACTGATAATAGATACTCTTCAGCTATTTTATTGTCTGCGTTCCATTTAGGCATCATTGGTGTAAAGCCAAAAGTTTTATATTTTGGTCTTAGATTTAAAGTTTTATATATTGGATGATTCAATTCATCTAGATTGAAATTAATAAAATTTTCATCATCTAAGAAAAAACAATCCCAATACTTTGATGCTTTCTTATTTTTAATTACATCTTGAAAATATGGATGATCGTACCCACAATGATTGAATACAGCATCAAGCATAACTTTGATTCCAACTTTATGACATTCATCAACGAGAACTTTAAAATCTTCGTTTGTTCCAAATGCGGGATCAATTGTAAAATAATCTTCGGTATCATATTTATGAGGAGAATAAGCTTTAAAGATAGGAGTGAAATAGATTCCTGTGATTCCTAAATCGCTAAGATAAGATATTCTATTAGTTATACCTTTTAAAGTACCTCCGTAATAGTAATTATTAGAATCACTATATTCAAAATACTTACTTTCAAGATCAATGTTATTTGTGTAATCGTTTCTACTAAAACGATCAGGGAAGATTTGGTACCATATCATATCTTTTGCCCATTTAGGAGAATCGTTTAAGTCTCCGGCGTTTATATATGGATAGTTGAAATAACCAAACAAGTTAGAAATGTATGTCTTCCGGTTTTCTTCAGTTAATTTAACTAAGTCTCTACATCCATAGAAGTATTCATTATCCCCATCATTTATTATAAAACTATACTTTGATCTTAGATTCATAGTTTTAACTTCGATAAAGTAATAATCAAATAAATCAGTTGAATATTTTAAAGTCATTTCTTTATGTCCTAAAGAATCACCACTCCAAACATACTTTCCTTCTGAATAATACCATTCAAAAGGATCGCCAATCATAAGTTTGATACTTTTTACATCATCTTTGGCTGTTTGAATTAGTATATGAAGATTATCTTTATCTATAGCATAGGCCATATGGCTTTTTGGAATGTGGTTTATAGCTTCAAAATTCATAGGAACAACTCCTTCTGTCTCATTTTATTTTATTTTACCATCTTTTATAGGCTTTTTAGCAATGATGTAATATGGAAGGGCTTACACAAAATCTAGAGGGGATTTATATTTTTTATAAATATCAATGTGTAGTATAATGTAAATAAATATAAAGTTAGGTGATTTGTATGCATAATTTTGAAAGAAGAATTAGAGGCTTTTCGATAGATATATCGCTAGCAATGGTGATATTTTTTCTCATATTTATGATTTTTAATGCTTTTGAGACTGGGACTGACACAATTAAATTATTAATTGCAGCCACAGTTTCATATTTTGGCGCTTTAATAGTCCCAAACTTCTTTAGTAGGGGTCAATCTTTTGGTAAAAGAAACCAAAAAATGATGGTTGTTAGTACAAAAACTAATAAAGCTCCAAAATTAATTGTGTTAATTCTAAGAGAAATATTTAAAGGCGCATTACTAATATGGACCTATGGTGTTTATATGGTAATAAGCGGTATAATGGTTAATTCTCGTAAAGATGGTAGAGTAATACATGACTTAGTGTTTAAAACAAAAGTTATTTGTTTAACAACTTATGTATCAGATAAGGAACAAGGCTATGTTTTAGGTAAAACTGAAACAGCTAAAAAAGGTTTAGAAGGATCAAGTTATGAATAGAAAGATAATACTGTTAGGAATAATGATTGTAGCATTTTTAGGTTTAATGGCTTGTGGAAACCCTCAAGAGGCAATTGCACAAGCTTATCCAGAAAATGATACATATTATGAAATATTTGTAAGAAGTTTTGCTGATAGTGACGATGATGGAGTTGGAGATTTCAATGGAATTACCGCTAAATTAGGTTATTTATCAGATTTAGGAATTAGCGGTTTATGGTTAATGCCAATTCATCCATCGCCATCATATCACGGATATGATGTTAGTGATTATTACGGTGTAAACCTTGATTATGGAACAATGGAAGATTTTGATAATCTTGTAATTGAAGCTGACAAAGTTGGGATTAAAATCATGCTAGATATGGTGTTTAATCATAGTTCTAATGAACATCCATGGTTTCAAGCGGCTTTAGAGGGCGATGAAACCTATATGGAATACTATAACTTCATTGATAATACTGTAGATACATCTAGTAAACTTGGATCTTGGAATCAATCAATATGGCATTCTACATCTGTAGGTAAATATTGTGGATACTTCTCTTATACAATGCCTGATTTAAATCTTAATAATCAAGTTGTTGCAGATGAAATAGTTAATATATCTAAATTTTGGATTGATAAGGGTGTTATGGGCTTTAGATTAGATGCTGCTCATCATTTCTTTGGTGAAAACGAGTTTATAGGCGAAACTACTTCATATTTAGACAACATTGTATTTTTAAAAAGTTATACAAAATCAATAGATGAATATGCAGAAAACATATATATCACAGCTGAAATTTATGAAGAACAATTATATCAAATAGTTGGAGATTACTTTGGAGCTGTTGATTCGCCGCTTGATTTTCCAGTAGCTGCTCAAATAAGAACGGCTGCACAAAACAATTCAAATCGTAGATATGCTACTGTTTTAGAGGATATGTATGATTACTACCGTAGAATAAATAGAGACTTCATAAGCGCTCCATTTATCGTTAATCACGATATGAATAGATTCGCTTCACAAGTTCTAGGTAACGATGTTACTTTAAGATTAAGCTTAGAGATGCTGCTTGTTCTACCGGGTAATCCAATTATCTATTATGGTGAAGAAATGGGAATGTACGGTTACAAAGCGTCTGGTCCTGATATTTGGGATGAAACAAGAAGATTACCGCTATTATGGGGTGATGAATTTACTGCTGATTGGCTGGTTTCAGCCCACCAGGACTTAATAAATGTTAATAATTCAAATGCAACTATAGATACAGTAGTTAATCAATTACTTGATGGAGAATCATTACTTAATTATTACACAACCATGTTAAAATTGAGAAACGATAATATTGCTTTAAAATATGGTAATAGTTTTGTTAGATATGCAGATTCAACATCTTCATTACAAGGATTTTATCGTGAATTCGAGTTTGAGAATCAACACCAAAAATTACTGATTCTACATAATTTTAGTGAGACTGAATTAGATATGTTTGTTTATGATGGAACAATCATCTATGTTAGTGGATTAACTGATTTAACAGATATAACTAAAATACCAGCTAGATCAACGGTAATTATTGAGATAAACGAGGCAGGATAAGATGATTAAGTTCTTTGTAGATAGTTTTCGTGTTAAGAAAATCTATGGATTAAAAAATACTAAAGGAGGAATTATATTATTTTACTTCCTTTTGTTAATATTAATCATTAGTTTTCCACTTAACTTACAGATAATTAGATCTGGTGGTTGGGATTTATATAATTTCACTGCTGGCATGAGAGAAACATATCCGGATTGGTTACCGGAGGATTTACCTGAAGATATAGAGATATCTAAATCAGGTATGTACTATGAAAACACTGAAAATTCAGTATTTCTAACAAGTAATCTTGCTGATGAAGATTTATATATAGCTTTTTCTCCTTTAGCTGACTATGTTCCGACAGATAGAACTTTGATGTTTGAAGAGGATAGAATTAGTTATTATAACGAAGTAGGTGAGTTTCAATTCTCCGCAAATTATTCAA
>Ga0307992_1001314_pt1 | contig 14782 bp, 21 predicted proteins | sample EllFjometagen133_FD_203162 | JGI IMG/M metagenome (GOLD analysis project Ga0307992, IMG submission 203162) | Marine microbial communities from Ellis Fjord, Antarctic Ocean - #133 | ecosystem: Environmental > Aquatic > Marine > Unclassified | place: Southern Ocean | collected 2014-10-08
GACTATTCATGGGGCAAAGGGGCTTGAATTTGAATATGTTTTTATTCCCAACCTTGTTGATAAACGATTTCCAACTATCGAGAGGAAAGAACAAATAGAGATTCCTCAAAAATTAGTAAAAGAAATTTTACCGAAAGGAGATATTCATCTTCAAGAAGAAAGAAGACTTTTTTATGTGGCAATGACAAGGGCGAGAAAAGGAGTTTTCTTTACTTCGGCAGATGATTATGGAGGGATTAGAAAGAAAAAACTTTCAAGATTTTTGAAAGAATTAAATTTAGATTCTTCTACGCTAAAGAGAGATGAAACTTTTTTAACAGATCCAGTCGTTGCACAAGACAATTGTATAAAAAAAGAGAAAAGAGAAAAACTATCTCGTCATTTTTCTTTTTCCCAGTTTACTGCTTTTGAGAAATGTCCATTGCAATACAAGTTTGCCCATATTTTAAGAGTGCCTCACAGAGGAACAGCTGTTTTTAGTTTTGGTAAAACAATACATCATTCTTTGTATGAATTTATCAAGTCATTTATTGAAAAAAGAGACATAAAGCAAATAGATTTATTTCAGCCAAATTCCGTTACTCTATTAAAGATAGATGCTAACAAGGAATTAAAAAATCTTTTGGAAATTTATGAAAATAGTTGGATAGACGAATGGTATGAAGACAAAAAACAAAAACAAGAATATTATAAATTAGGAAAGGAAATTTTAAAGAATTTTTTAAAGGATTTTATTAAAGATCCGCCGAAGATTATAATTGCTCAAGGCATACTTGGGTTAGAAATGGATTTTCGTTTGAAAATAAATAATGATACAATAAGAGGCAAGATAGATAGGATAGACGAATTACCAGATGGAACTTTAGAAATTATTGATTACAAAACTGGAGCAGTAAAAGAAAAACTTCAAAAGAAAGACAGAGAGCAACTTTTAATTTACCAATTAGCAGGTAAGGAGATATTAGACCAGATGCCAGAAAAGATGAGTTTTTATTATTTAAATGATAATAAAAAACTATCTTTTACCAGTACGGAACAAGAAAGGGAAGAATTTAAGTTAAAACTTATAGATAAGATTGAAAAAATAAAAAAGAGTGATTTTAAGGCAACACCAGGTTGGCATTGTAAGTTCTGTGATTTTAAAGATATTTGTGAGTTTAGAAAACTTTAATAATTAATAATCAATTATAATTAATCATTGATAAGTTATATGGCTGGTAATAAAATTTTTGGTGGTATTCTATTGGTGTTAGGTATATTTATTATTCTATGGGGGCTTTATTCCTCATATAGCATTTTTAAGGGCAATGCTGTTTTACCGCAGGTTTTTAGATCTGACGAATTAATAACAGAAGAACCATTAAGCGAGGAGAGTGGAAAAGATCCATTAGGATTAACGCCAGAGGAAATTCAAAAGAATATGGAAGAAGCAGTAGGGGATCAATTGGCCAAAATATTTCCTCCAGGTGTTTTTCTAAAATTATTAAATCTTATTAGTTGGTCTATTTTTGCTTGGATTCTTATTCTGGGTGGTGGTAAAATAGCTTTTTTGGGAATAAAAATGTTAAAATAGTTTGACTAAACAAGATATTTAAGGTACAATAAAATCGCTGCACATTAAAAACAAAACAAAAAATCTCCAAAAGGAGAGACCATGAATGTAACAGAGAATGTAACAGAATACAATCTTAAGATAACAGAACGGGGGACAGAAAAGGTGGAAATTGAGATTGGCAAGGGCGATTTTCCATTAACGCATTTTGTGTTTAAAGATACGGGAACAGAAGGGGTACAAATATCCACGAAAGAAAAGAATGGACAATCTGTTCCTCCTGACGTTATTGAACAGGCGAGGAAGCTTGCTATTGATGTAATGTTAAGAGAAAGGTTTGGGGGGTAAGATGGAAGATCTAATTAGTGGATTGATACATGTGGTAGACGTGCCAGTTTCTAGTACCGAAATAAGAGTATACATAATCTTCGAAAGAGAGGCTACAGATAATCGTCCTCCCGTTACTCTTGTTTTCGAGAAGAAAAGGGGAGGAAAAGCTAAACACATAAGTAGTCGTACTGAATCCGAAAAGGCAAAACGTGGGGACACATATATTCGCCCTAAATATTACGACAAGATAGTAGAGCAAGCCATGGCAATCATCCGAGAGAAAGAAAGGGATTTTTGGGAAAAAGATACTAACACGGATTAATCAGGGCTCTTCGAAAGGATATAAAAAAGGAGGCAAAGATGTTAGAATTTAAAGCTGGAAGAGTCCAAGTAAAGGGCGAAACAGCGAGAATTAAAATAACGGTTTATAGGGGGATCCTTCCGCAGGGTGTTCCCGCGCCAACGATATTAATTTTCGAAAAATCTGGTAGTGGTAAAGTTCGATGTGTAGGAAAAAGAATAAGAACAAAGAACCCAGTTTTCAACGATCCAGGTCTCACAGAATTCGAGATGCACCTGGCTCAAAATTGGGCCGGAGCAGAAATAATAAAGTGTAGAGAAATACCCAATATGAGAACATAGAAAACTCAACCGAGGCTCTTCTAACGAAGAGTCCTTTTTTTGTTTTTTGAGCAAAATATGATAAGATGATTGAATTATTAATTAGTAAAAATCATGGACTATTTAATTATTCTAATTGCTGGGTTTGGAGGGGGTCTTGTCAGGGGTTTGGTTGGCTATATTAAACATCAATATTCTTACAAAAACGTGGGTTTTAATACCCCTTATTTTTTTACAATGATGTTTCTTTCTGGAATCGTTGGACTTTTATCAGCTGTAGCTATAAAGGAATTGGGTCAAGAAATTATTACTATTGGATTTTCTTCAACAGTTGCTTTCGTGGCAGGATATGCTGGAGGAGATTTCTTAGAAAACGTATATAAAATAATTATTAAAAAACCGGAGGAGAAATGAATATAGAGGCGTTTAAGATGCAAAATGGCTACGAAACAGAGGGTTTTTGGCTGCCAAGAGTAACCACTATAACTAGTATTATTTCTAAGCCAGCTTTTTTTAGATATTATGCTCAACATAGTAATTTTATGTCTGCTCAAAATGCTTTAAATCATTCTGCTAGCTGGGGAACTGCTGTGCACAAAGCTGTAGAAATGCTTTTAAAGAATAAAAAACATCGACCAGATGAAAAAATTTTAGATTCAGTTGGTGCGTTTCGAGATTGGCAGGGCCAGAATAAAGTAAAGATTCTTGACCCTGAAAACGATGTAGAAAGAACCATTTTTGATTTAGATAATTTTTATGCTGGCACTTTGGATATTTTAGCCGAGATTAATGGAGTTTTTGGAATTTTAGATATTAAAACAGGAAGCGGAATATGGGACGAATATGGATTGCAATTAGCCGCCTACATGAATGCCTATAATAAAAATGCTCCTGCCAAACGACGGGCTAAAACTCGTTGGATATTGCGTCTGGATCAATTTGAAAAGTGTACTATCTGTGGAGCAAAAAAAAGAATAAAAAGTGGCAAACCAAAAATCACTGGAGGAAAAAGAGGTTGCCTTCATCAGTTTTCTCAAACCAAAGGAGCTTTTCAATTTAAGGAATTAGATGGTTTCAAAGAAGACTTGCAAGGATTTCTAAGCGCCAAAAAACTTTGGGAGTGGTCTAATAGAAATATTCTAAAAGAAATAAAGAATTATCCTGAAAATAAAAAAACAAAAGCGTTATTTTAAACATGGAAAGAAAAGAGGCTTTAAATTTACTTAAAGAAAACTTATCTAATGTTAATTTGCAGAAGCATTGTTTTGCCGTTGAGGCAATAATGCGGGCCTTGGCAGAGAGATTTGATGAGAACGCAGACGAATGGGCCATAGCTGGATTGTTGCATGATATTGATTATGAAAGTACAAAAGACAATATACAAGCTCATTCTTTAATTGGCGCAGAGATGTTAAAAAAAGCAGGATTGAAGGACGAAATAATTGAAGCAGTAAAAACTCACAACGAGGCACACGGTATAAAGCCAGAATCATTAATGGCTAAAGCTTTGTTTGTGGCTGATCCAACGAGCGGATTAATCGTAGCGTCTACATTAGTACTACCGTCTAAAGAAATTAAAGATTTAACTGTTGAGAATATTTTACACCGATTTAAGGAAAAATCTTTCGCTCGCGGAGCAAATAGAGAAATTATTAATAAATGCAAAGAACTACTTGGACTATCGCTGGAAGAGTTTATTGAAATTGCCCTGATTGCGATGAAGAAAATTAGCAGGGAATTAGGATTATAGTTTCAATAAAAATATTTAAATGTTCAGTTGTTAAATTGTTAATATGAATTTTATTGGCGATTTCCATATTCATTCTAAATATTCCAGAGCCACTTCTCCGACTGGAGACTTAAGACATCTTGCTGAATCAGCCAAAATTAAAGGCATTCAGGTAGTCGGCACCGGTGATTTTACTCATCCTCAATGGCAAAAAGAAATTAAAACAGAATTAGAGCCTGCTGAACAGGGTCTTTTTAAGTTTAAAAATACAAAAGAGAAAATTCGTTTTATTTTAACTTCAGAAATCAGTTGTATTTATTCTAAAGGAGGAAAAGTGAGAAAGGTTCATATTGTTATTTTTGCGCCATCAATGGATGCTGTAGAAAAAATTAGCAAAAAACTTTCTATAATTGGAAATTTAAAATCTGACGGCCGACCGATCCTTGGATTAGATGCTAAAGAATTATTAAAGATTGTTTTAGATTCTGATAAAGATTGTTTTTTTGTTCCCGCTCACATACTCACGCCTTGGTTTTCTGTCTTTGGTTCAAAATCAGGATTTGATTCTTTGGAAGAGTGTTTTGAAGATTTTACAAAATATATTTTTGCATTAGAAACGGGACTCTCGGCAGATCCTGCTATGATTTGGAGAATTCCTGATGGAAGAAGATTAACTTTAATCTCAAATAGCGATGCGCACTCACCGAGCAAGCTTGGCAGAGAGGCAAATGTTTTTGACACCGACCTAAATTATGACTCTATAATTAGCGCTATAAAAGAAAAAAACAAGACAAAGTTTTTATACACAATTGAATTTTTTCCGCAAGAGGGGAAATATCATTATGATGGCCATAGAAATTGCGATATAGTTTTGTCTCCAGAAGAATCGGCAAAATACAATAATGTTTGTCCCGTTTGTGCAAAGCCGTTAACCTTGGGCGTGGCGAACAGAATTAGACAATTAGCAGATAAGGATGTGGGATTTACTCCTAAGGACGCGATCCCTTTTAAGAGCTTGGTTCCATTAAAAGAAATTATTGCTGAAGTTTTTAGCTGCGGTCCAGCAACTAAAAAAGTAGAAAAAGAATATCAAAAATTAATTCAAACATTTGAAAATGAATTTAATATTTTATTAAATGTTTCAAAAGAGAATTTAGAATCTGTTATTTTGTCAGAAATTGCAGAAGGCATAATTCGCGTTCGAGAAGGTAATGTGATCATTGAGCCGGGTTACGATGGAGTTTATGGAAAAGTAAAGATTTTTTCTCAAGAAGAAAAGAAAAATATTATTAGACAAAAGATACTGTTTTAACATTGACGCAGTGCCTCAAAAGTTATAAATTAAACTAATATGGTAAAGAAAAAAAATATTTCTAAAAAGAAAGTCAATACCAAGAAAAAAATAGTTAAGTTAACGAAAAAGAAAATGCCGATTAAAGAGATGACATCTTTAAAGTCGCAAAAAGAAATTTATCAACCGAAGATTGGAGTTATTGGAATTGGCGGAGGTGGGGGCTCTATTGTTGGAGAAATAGCCAGAAGTATTAGTAAAAAAAGAATCCCTCATTCAAATAGGGTAAAATTTATAATAGCCAACGTAGATAATCAGGCGATTAAAGCGGCTCCTAAACAAGCAGGAGTTTTTTATTTTGGTCAAAAAACAACTCATGGTTTGGGTTGCGGAATGAGTGTTGCATTAGGAGAAAGTTCAGCCATTCTAGAGAAAAAAAGAATTAAAACATTATTAAAAAAATACGATTTTTGTATTTTAATCACCTGTCTTGGGGGTGGAGCTGGGTCAGGCGCTGCGCCGATTTTTGCAGAAGTTAGTAAAAATTTAGGGATTTTAACAATGGGTATTTGTACTCTTCCTTTTGTTTTTGAAGGCAAGGAAAGATCTAAGATTGCTAAAGAATCATTAAAAAAAATAAAAAACAATCTTAATGCTTTTATGATTGTCCCTAATCATAGAATATTCAGAATCATTAACGAGAAAACTCCGATTCAAAAGTCTCTATCTGCTATGAATAATATTTTAGTAGAAAGCATAGAAGGTTTTATTGAAACACTTTATTCTCCCGGGTTAATCAATCTTGATTTTTCTGATTTTCGGGCGATATTAAATCAGGAAGGCGGCCTAGCTTATCTTTACAGCCAAGAATTTAGTGGTCTCGATAGAGCAGAAAAAACTGTTGAGTCGGTTCTTAAAAATCCTTTGATTGATTATGATATTGCTGGGGTAGAAAGAATGCTTTTCAATATCGCTGGATCCAAAGATATGAAAATGAGAGAGATTGAGACTATCAGCAAGACAATATCTGACTTTAATCCCGATGCAAAAATTATTTTTGGAGTTTCACAAGAGAATCAGCGCAAGAATAAAATTAAGATTACCTTATTAGCAGTTGGCTGCGAGTCAAACGAAGAACGGAGAGCAAAAATTATGAGAGAGAAAAAGATTGAAAAAGAAAAGGAAAAGACAAAAATTGAAGAAGAAGCTAGAATTAAGCTAGAGATAAGAAAAAAGAAGAGACGGGAAAAAAGAGAGGCAGAGATTATTGAAGAGAAAAGAAAGGAAAGGTTAAAAGAGATAGAAGCAAAGAAGATAGAAAGAGAAAAAGCCCGGGAAAAAGCAATAGAGAAAGAAGAAATAGAGAAAAAAGCAATAGAGAAAGAAGCAAAAATAGAGCAAGAGAAAAAGAAAATCATAAAAAAGAAACCAAAGGTTATAAATAAAACGACTGTTCGGCATAATGCTCTTGATTTACACAAACAAGCCGAAGAAGACGAGAAAAAGATGCTTGAGGAAGAAAGTAAATGGGATGTTCCTGCGTTTTTAAGAGGAAACAATAATGAATAATATGGAAATTGAAGTTAAAAAAGTTATTTTACCTATTGCTGGTTTGGGAACTCGCTTTTTGCCGCTTTCCAAAATAATAGCAAAAGAAGTTTGGCCATTGGTTGATAAGCCGATTATCCAAAAACTTGTTGAAGAGGCGAGGGATTCTGGTATAAAACAAATAGTTTTTGTTACTAATGCCAAGAAAAGCGGAATTTTGGATTATTTTAAGGCAGACTTGTCTTTAAAAAAGATTCTTCAGCAAAGAAAAAAACAAGATATTTTGCAAGAATTAGAAACTCTAGAAAACCTTGACAAGGAAATGAGTTTCTCCTCGGTAATTCAAGCCAAGCAACTCGGAGACGGTCACGCTGTTTTGCAAGCCCTGTCTAAAGTAAAGAAGGAACCCGTAGGCGTGCTCTTCGGTGATGACATTGTTGATTCTAAAACTCCTTGTTTAGAGCAGCTAACCAATATCTACAAAACCTGTCAGAAGCCAGTTATTGCTCTTTGTCGTCTTCCAAAAGAAAGATTGTCTGCTTACGGAGTGGTTAAAGTAGAAAAAATTGCTAATAGAGTTTATAAAATAAAAAAGATAGTAGAGAAACCAGCACCAGGAGAAGAACCGTCTGATTTGGCAATAGTTGGAAAGTATATTTTAACTCCAGATGTTTTTGATTATTTAAAGAATGCGAAGCCGAATACTAAGGGAGAAATTATTCTAGCAGAGACATTCGATAAAATGTTGGAAGCCGGCAAAACTATCTACGGTTACGAATTTGAAGGAAAATGGTTAGAGTGTGGTACAAAACTTGAGTGGTTAAAAACTCACCTTTATTTTTCTCTTAAAGATGATCGTTTCAAAGAAGATCTCAAAAGTTTTATAAAAGAAAATAATTTACTTTAATATGACTGATATTTACGATTTAATCATTATCGGCGGAGGACCAGCAGGGATAACTGCTGGGATTTATGCTGCTAGAAAAAAATTAAAAACATTAATAATATCTAAAGATTTTCAAGGTCAAGTAAAATTTGCAGTTTCAGTAGAAAATTATCCTGGTCTTCAGAACACTACAGGGATAGAACTCGCTAAAAAATTTGAGGAACATTTGAAAGAACAAGAGATAGAAATTATAAATGGCGAGGCAGTGAAGATAAAAAAAGAAAATCAATTTTTTGAAATTATTACGAATAAAGAAAAAAGATATATATCATTTTCAATTATTATTGCCTCTGGAGCTGATCCGCGACCACTAGAGGTTGAAGGAGAAAAAGAATTTATTGGTAGGGGAGTAACTTATTGTACAACCTGTGATGCTCCTTTGTTCAAAAATAAAACAGTTGTTGTTATTGGAGGAGGAAATTCTGGCGTTACCGCAGCGATTGAACTTACCAATTATGCAAACAAGGTTTATTTAATGGAATTTATGCCCGAATTAGCTGCTGACGAATTAGAGCAAGAAAAAGCAAAAAGTAATGAAAAAATAACTATTTTAACTTCATGTGCACTTAAAAAAATTGAAGGGAATAATTTTGTAGAAAGAATTATTTATGAAGACCTCAAAAGTAAAGAAAAAAAGACCTTAAAAGTAGATGGGGTGTTTGTTTCTGTTGGTACCCAGCCAGCAACATCTTTCATAAAAGAACTAGTAGATTTTAATGAGAAAGATGAAATTATTGTTGACCCAAAGACTTGTGAAACAAAAAGCGCTGGACTTTTTGCTGCCGGCGATGTAACGGATGTGATGTTTAATCAAATTGTAATTGCCGCAGGAGAAGGTGCTAAAGCCGCACTTTGTGTTTACGATTATCTTAAAAAAAATAAACAATAAAACTGTTTAAATGGCTCAAGAAATAAAATCAATTGAAGCGAAGGAGATTAAGGATTCACGCGGAAAACCGACCATAGAAGTTGAGGCAAAGACAGAGGATTTTTCTGTTAAAGCAGGAGTGCCTTCTGGCGCTTCAACGGGAAAGCTGGAGGCAAGAGTGATAGATACGGTTCAAGCAATTAAGAATGTCAATGAAATTATTGGACCTCAACTGATCAATAAAAATCCTTGTGAACAGAAAAAAATCGATGATTTTTTAATTAAATTAGATGGAACAGAAGACAAATCCAATTTAGGAGCAAATGCAATTCTTGGTATTTCCATGGCTATTGCCAAACTTGGTGCCCAATCTAAGAATTTATCGTTATGGAAGCATATCAATGAGATATCCAAATCTAAGCCATCTGTTCCATTTGCTTGTTTTAACATTATTAATGGTGGCGCTCACGCTGAAAATGATTTAGATATTCAAGAGTTTATGATTGTTCCGCAAAATCAAACTTTTACTGAAAATTTTCAAATTGCTAAAAATATTTATCAATCTCTTAGAAATACTTTAAAAGATAAATTTAGAGAAATTGAAATAGGGGATGAGGGCGGTTTTGCTCCATTGATTTTTTCTACGGAAGAGGCATTAGATTTAATCACTAGAGCGATTGAGCGAATAGACGTAGGTTCGAAAATTGTAAAAATTATTCTGGATTGCGCTGCTTCACAATTTGAAAAACATGGCAAATATCAAATAGATAATTTTAGTTTCTCAAAAGAAGAGTTGCTTAATTTTTATTCTAATTTGATTTCTCAATATCCGATAATTGGCCTAGAAGATCCCTTTGAAGAAAACGATTGGCCAGGATTCCAATTAATACAAAAAGAGCTAGGAGATAAAATTACTATTATAGGAGACGATTTATTGGTGACAAATCCTAAAAGAATCCAAGAAGCGGCAGAAAAAAAAGCTTGTAACGGAACAATTATAAAAGTTAATCAAATTGGAACTGTTAGTGAGGCGATAGATGCGGTTAAATTAGCTAAATCGTTCAGCTGGAAAATCATGGTTTCTCATCGTTCTGGCGAAACACTTGATGATTTTATTGCTGATTTTGCAGTTGGAGTTGGTGCTGATTTTATTAAATCCGGAGCGCCTGCAACGCCCTTCCGCCTCGCCAAATACAACCGTCTCTTAGAAATAGAGCAAGAGATAGTCGATAATAAAATTTGACATCTAATAAGTGATTTATTAGAATAAAAACGTATGGCGACTTCAACTAAAAATTTAATCCTCTCAAAACAAGCCATCCAAGAAGGGGTGGTGATTTTACCGTTAAAGGAATATGAAAAAATGTGGAAGAAAATGAGAAAGTTAGTAGAAGAGAAAAAGAATTCAGTAGAAGAAGCCAGAGTTTTAGAGATTATTACAGAGGGAGAGAGGGAGTATCGAGGGGGAAAAACGATAAAAGCACCGTCTTTAAAGAAGGCAGTCAAAATTTATCAATCAGAAAAATAATGGAGATTGAATATTCAAGAGGATTCTTAAAATCTCTTGAAAAATTGCCAAAGATTATTCAAGAGAAAGCTCAAAGAAAAGACAATATCTTTCGAGAAAACATATCTCATTTCTCACTAAGAACTCATAAACTCAAGGGAAAATTAAAAAATTATTACTCTTACTCGGTAGATAAAAATCATCGAGTTCTTTTTAGATTCGAGAATAAAAATAAAGTGATTTATTTTGATATTGGTACTCACAATATTTATAAATAAAAAGTTGTAGAATATGTATAAATTAATTTTACTCCGTCATGGAGAAAGCATCTGGAATAAAGAAAATCGATTCACAGGATGGACTGATGTTGGGTTAACTAAAAAAGGAGAAAAAGAAGCGATTGAAGCAGGAAAACTTCTTAAAAAAGAGGGATATGTCTTTGATATTGCTTTTACTTCAGTTTTGAAAAAGGCAACCACAACATTAGATCTGGCTTTAGAACAAATGCATTTAACGAATATTGCTATTAAAAAATCATGGCGTTTGAATGAGAGACACTATGGCGCTTTGCAAGGATTAAATAAGGCAGAAACAGCCAAAAAACATGGAGAAGAACAGGTCTATTTGTGGAGAAGAAGCTATGATGTTCGTCCTCCAGCGTTAACAGAAAGAGATGACCGTTATCCCGGGAAAGATCCTCTTTATAAGAATTTAAAAAAAGAAGAAATTCCTCTGACAGAATCGCTTAAAGATACAGAAAAGAGAGTTTTGTATTATTGGCGCGAGGAGATAGCCCCAGCAATAAAATCGGGGAAAAAAGTTTTAATCACAGCTCACGGAAATAGTTTGCGAGCATTAATAAAGCATCTTGATAATATTTCAATAGAAGAAATCCCTAAATTAAACATTCCTACTGGTATACCTCTAATTTATGAACTTGACGAAAATCTCAAACCAATAAAGCATTATTATTTAGGAGATACAGAGAAGATAAAAGAAGCAGCGGAAAAAGTTGCAAATCAAGCAAGGGTTTCTCAAAATTAAAAATTGTGCTAATGTGAAATATCTCCTGCTTCAAGTTTATTGATTAAATTATTTATTTTCTATGAAAATTCAGTTTTTTGATAATTCTATAGAACAATTTATTCTATCTCTAGAAAAGTCGACCATTGCAAGAACACTTAGAACGATTGATTTATTAGAGGAATTCGGTTATAAGTTAGGTATGCCTCACAGCAAGAAGGTTGACAAAAATCTATTTGAATTACGGATTAGCAGTACTCAAGAGATTAGAATTTTTTATACATTTCATAAAAATATAGTTGTGCTTTTACACGGTTTTGTTAAAAAATCTCAAAAGATTCCTAAAAGAGAATTGCTTACAGCATTACGAAGACTAAAGGTCTTGACTAAGTTATAACGCATAAGTTATAATAAAATTATATGAAAAATTATACTCAACTTAAAAACAAATTACTTCAAGATAAAAAAATAAAAAATGCCTATGATGAATCAGGGTCAGAGTTTGATTTTATTCGTATGCTTATTAGAAAAAGAATTGAAAAAGGATTAAGCCAAGAAGAGCTTGCCGAGAGAGTCGGGACAAGACAATCTGCCATTTCTCGCTTGGAGTCAGGCAGGTATAATCCAAGTTTTAAAGTTCTTAGAAAAGTTGCACAAGCGCTGGATTCGGAAATAAAAATTTCTATTTATTAAATTAAAATTAATTAATCATTAAATTAAAAAAATGGATAAAAATTTATTATCTTTTGTCCTCGGAGGAATTGTATTAGCGCTTTTAATTTTTATTGGTTATCAAAACTATGCTTCTTCCGAAATCCAGAATATCGTTCCTGAAAATGAAATAGGAGAAAAAACAGTTGATTTTATTAAAAATAATTTAGCTAGTCCAGACACAGAATTTTCTGTTTTGGGAGTTGGGGAGGCTAATGGAGTATATGAAATAAAATTTAATGTTATGGGTCAAGAAGATACTGCTTATGTCACCAAAAATGGCAAGTATTTATTTTTTCAACCATTTGATATGCTTCCGCCAGAACCTCAAACATTCAATAAAACAGACAAACCTGATGTAGGTTTATATGTAATGTCTTTTTGCCCATATGGTAATCAGTCTGAAGAACTAATGATGCCAGTAGTAGAGCTTTTGGGAGATAGGGCAAACATAGAACTTCACTATGTGATTTATAGTGATTATAGTAGCGGTTATCCGGAATATTGCTTGGATGAAGAAAGTAAATATTGTTCTATGCATGGTGTTCAGGAAGTGAATCAAGGAATAAGGGAGTTATGTGTTCAAAAATATCAAAAAGATAAACTTTGGGGTTTCGTCAAGGCGATTAATGATAATTCCACTTACGAGGACGTAGATAGCAAGTGGGAAGGCATTGCCCAAGGACTTGGTATAGATGTTGCTCAAATTAAAACCTGCGAACTGGACGAAGGAATAGCCTTGCTATCAGAAGAATTAAATTTGACGGAACAACAATATCCAGTTCAAGACCCAAGCAAACATGAAAGTAGTGAATCTGCAAAAATTGCTGGATCGCCTACAATAACTATTAATGGAATGATTTTTGACGGCGAAAGAAGCGCTGACGGATACAAAGAAGCAATTTGTTCAGCTATGACAAATCCTATTTCCGAATGTGAACAAGTAATAGAAGATCAGAATGCAGCTGCTGATGGCAGTTGTGAATAATAAGAAATAATTATTTATCATTAATTATTATCTATGCCAAAAGTAAAAATATTTTCTACTCCAAGTTGCGCGTATTGCGAGCTATTGAAACAATTTTTAAAAGATAAAGGAGTAGAGTTTGAGTCAATCGATGTATCTCAAGACGAGGAGAGTCAAAATTATATCATGGAAAAAACTGGCAAAATAACCGTACCAGTAGCAGAAATAGATGGAGAAATTGTAATAGGCTTTGATAAACCCAAAATTATGGAATTGCTTAATCTTAAAGATTAAGATGAGGTGTCAATAAATTCTCCCAGCCGCATGATCCAAATTATAATTAATATAATTTAATTATGACTAAAATAGCTATTAATGGATTTGGCCGCATTGGACGGCTATGCTTAAGACATATTTTAGAGAATCATCCAGAGATTGAGGTGGTGGCTATTAATGATTTGGCGCCAGCAGAGACATTAACCCATCTTTTTAAATATGATTCCTCTTATGGAATATATGAAAAAGAAATTAAATCTAAATTTCTTTGCGAAAGAGAACCTGAAAAACTCCCTTGGAAAGAATTAGGAGTAGATATAGTATTGGAATGTACGGGTGCGTTTAGAGATAGAGAGGGCGCAAGTAAGCATCTTAAAGCTGGAGCGAAAAAAGTTATTATTTCTGCGCCAGCTAAAGATGATGATATCCCTAGTTTTGTTTTGGGTGTAAATGAAAATGTTTATAATCCAGAGAAAGATGATATTTTAGATATGGGCTCTTGCACTACCAATTGTTTAGCTCCCGTAACCAAAGTGTTGGATGATAATTTTGGAATTGTCAGCGGTTATATGACTACGATTCATAGTTATACAAATGACCAGAAAATTCTTGATATGGTTCACAAGGACTTCCGCAGATCCAGAACAGCTGGAGCTAATATTATCCCAACTACCACAGGAGCAACTAAGGCGATTGGAAAGGTTATCCCCAAATTAAAAGGGAAATTAGAAGGAATGGCGATGCGAGTTCCGACTCAAGTAGTTTCTTTAATCGATTTGGTTTGTTTGCTAGAAAAATCTACTACTGCTAAAGAAGTAAATTCTTTATTCAAAAAGGCATCCGAACAAGATAATTTTAAAGGAATTTTAAAAATTGAAGAGGCACCATTGGTTTCAATGGATTACAAGGGAAATACTTTTTCAGCAATAGTTGACGCTGAATCAACTAAAGTAAACGATAAATTAGTTAAAATTATTGCTTGGTACGACAATGAATACGCTTACGCTTGCCGTTTGGCCGAGTTTGCGGAGTTTATAGGTAAACAAATTTGACACATAATTTGAGGCATTTATAATAAAATCACGTTAGAGAATCAAGACATCGAAAAACTCATAAATGTATTCGCTACTAAAGAAGATTTGAAAGAAGTTGTGAGAAATCTTTCCACAAAAGATGATTTTAATAATTTATTGAATGCTGTTGATGCATATGGACACCTACTTTCAAGAGACGGTAATGCTTTCTCATAAGGTGGATCGTTATGAAAAACGGATTCAACAAGTAGCAGAAAAGCTTGATTTGAAATTAGAGTATTAATAGTTAAATAAAGTTTGTCATAATATTCTTGAAGCCGCTCGTGCGGCTTTTTAGGTTAAAAAAATTAACTTGCTTATTTTCAAAGGAAAAAAATGG
>Ga0307992_1001316_pt1 | contig 14777 bp, 21 predicted proteins | sample EllFjometagen133_FD_203162 | JGI IMG/M metagenome (GOLD analysis project Ga0307992, IMG submission 203162) | Marine microbial communities from Ellis Fjord, Antarctic Ocean - #133 | ecosystem: Environmental > Aquatic > Marine > Unclassified | place: Southern Ocean | collected 2014-10-08
TTTGTTGTGTATTTTCGATAACTTTTCCATTCATCCACATACATATAAGATATATCTGACATTAAAAATTTAACTGTAGGATTTGTATTTTTAGTAGATGAAAAAGCAAAGGAATTCAAAGTTACAGTACCACCTCTACTATGCCCACTATTAGAATTGATGTTAAAACCACCAAGATAATATATTTGATAATAATCAGAAGTATTTTTTACCATAAAACATTTATTGTCAGTATTATTTTCCTTTATGTATTCGTTATAATTTTTCATTTTTCAACATTGTATCTTTCTGATTGATATTTTAATATATCAACATTATGATGTTCTTCTAAAAATTTAAACATCTCAATGGTCATATTATATGTCATTCTACAGTCAACAAGTGCATCATGATAACCTGTAGTATCTACACCTAAACTTGGTGCGATTTTACCCATCGATGATGATGTCAATCCATTATCTCTTGTTGAAGTTCCAATTTCATCAACAATAGATTTATATTTATTATCTGTTTCTGCTAATTTTTTTAATGTTGGTATATAATAATATTGAATAAACATCTTAGTATCTAACACTTTATGATTAAATTTTTTACCTGATCTCCCACCGATCATATCCATATCAAAAATTGAATTTTGGAAAACCATTATAGGATTATTAAAACTATTTATCCAATCGTAAAATAATTTTATAACTTCTTGTTCATCTTTATATTCCATATCACCTGTTCCATATCTTGTAAATGATAATACTTTTTTTACTGGTGTAGGTGTTATAAATTGATTACCCCATTTAAAAGATTTCTCATCATCAGTATTTGACATTCGTTTTTTAGTCTCGTCTGTTAATAATATTTTTTCATTAAATGTGTCTTTCTCAGTAAAATTAGGAAAACTAAAATCGGTTTTAACTCCAGCAATTTGTGTTAATTGTTGTCTTTTAGAACCCCCCAACCCCGTAGTTTCTGTATCAATAAAAATCCAATTATTTGATAAATCTTTAACATATTCAAGAAACTTTCTTATTGTTAAAAATTTATTAGCTGTACCTTCATTTAAAAATTCTGTTAAATTAATTATCTTCATTATCATTTACCAATCTTTTTCAGTTATTCTAATCCATTGTGTTTCAAATTCCTGATTCAATTTTTCAGTAATTTTAGGAAGTATATTATAATTTGCTAAAAAACAAACAACTTCTGGTTGATTACTTCGCCCAAATTGGGTTTCTGTCCATGAATCATCTTCTAAAAATAAACTTAAAATTTCTTGCATTTTTTCCGTATCATACGAATTTAAATCAAAATAAGAACTCCAAACAATGAAATATATTTTCTTTGAATTAGATTCTGTTAAAAATTGTGAAAATTTCATTAATTTTTCATCTAAAGGATTTTCAATATCATTAATAGTATCTTTATTAAAATCATTCACAAATACCATATCATAATATTTATTTAATATTTCTTTTGCCACAATATCTAAATCTACATTTTCTTTTGCAGTTGAATTAACATACTCTTCTATATCTTTACGTGCATCATAATCATCTTGTGTAAATATTGCATCATTAAATTTTTGAATATCCTCTGGTGTGAGTTTTTTATCTTGAGTTAACAATTCTTTTACCTTATCTTGAACTGCATTGAAATAACTATCAACATATCCTTGATCTTTAATATCACTCATTTTGGAACTTTTTCTTTTATATATTAAATTTTTAAATAGTTAAACTTCAAAGAAGCAATTTAATATATAATATATGCTTAAAAAATTCAAATTTTTTAATAAAGATACTGATGATTTTCATAATTTACTTCATTTAACAATGAAAGAGGGATTAATTGTTTCTGTTGATTATGATATGTTTATTAGTAAATTAAAAAAATTATTAAATAAATATAAATACAATTATAAAATAGAACACGATGATAATGTTATCAAATTAGTAATTAATATAAATGATAATAAAAAAAATTTTAATAAAGAACTCACAAGTTTATTGAATAATACTGGATATTTTATTTCAGGTATAATAGATAATCAAATTAAAATTAAAAGTGTATTATTATCTAAAAATAAAAAATTCGAAATGTTCTTTAATAAACGATTTGATGTACCTAAAAATGTATCTGATATCTTATATCATGCAACAACTAATCATTATTATCAAAAAATTAAAAAATCAGCACTATCACCAAAAACACAAAAAATGATATCTAATGATTTAGATAGAATATATCTAACTGATAATTTAGCCGAAGCCTTAGATTTTTGTACACAAAAACGATTTTTCATTAAAAATAAATATAAAAATATCACACTATTTAATATGGATATTAATAATTGGGTAGTTTTAGCAATTGATATAAAAAGTATACCTGATATTAAATTATACATAGATCCTAAAATGGATCACTCATATTACACCTATGATGTTATACCAAGTTATGCAATAAGAATTGAAAAAGAAGTAAATTTTTAAAAACTAAGTTAGTAACTAAGTTATTTTATAATTCATATTTTAATAAATATTTTAGATGTGAAATATAAAATTCTTTATATTTCTTTTTAAAATCATCATCTAATATAATAATATCTTCATTTAAAATTTTATAGAATTTTTCTAAAATTTTTATTATATAATCATAATCTTTAGTTGAATCTATACATAAAACATTTTCTCCATTTATAAAAGTGTAAATATCTATATCTTTTCTTAAAGAATCCCAAACAAAAATAGCATCTAAAGTTCTATCTAGTCTAGATGTTGATATATAGCCTATATCTTGCAATAAAGATTTATATATTTTCTTACCTAAACCAATACCCTTTAATATATATGGTAATCCAATAGGTATATGAATTCTATTTAAATAATTTTCCTCTATGTCAATTTCTGTTGAAAAATTAATTTCATTTGAATCTGGATATAATATTGAGAAATATTTATCATAAACATCTAATCCTTCACTTTCATTTAATATACTAATTAATTCATCAATTAAAAATTCAGATTTTTGTGTATATGTAATTTTTGTGTATATTTTATTGTTATCATATTCAAATTTTTTAAATTTAATAGTATTTGAAATAATATCATTTTTTAATTCCAAAATTTTATCCATCATATAAGTAGATACTATTTTATAGTTTTTTATATTAGAAAATATATTTTCTCTGGATCTTAATATTTTCTCATCAGAAATTGACATTTCTTTAAATAGTTTTAATTTTACCTTTATCATAATATTTATATATTAATTTGAATTGGGTACAAACTATATTAAAAATATTTTCTATATTAAAATAAAAATCACAAATGATTGAAATTGATGGTAAGAAAATATTTTTCCCAATAAAATATAAGCCAAGAGTTCAAAAAACAATTTAATATATAATATATGGTTAAAAAATTAATTTAAAAATGGAAATATTAGTTAAATTAGAACATTTTATAAAATATCAAACTAAATATAATACAACATATTTAGATAAGAAAAATAAATATAGAATTTGGTCAAGAACAAAAAATAACATTTTAGAAAAACTCAAAGATCATAATCTTATTAATGAAATGCTCGATGGCACAAAAACAAATTATAACGCATTTAAAGATGAAAATAATAATTTTAAATTGATTTTTAACACAAAAAATAATAAATATAGATTTGATTTACAATATGAAAAAAATACTAATATTTATCATTTAATGTTTAGTGAAAATGATTTCAAAAATGGAGAATATGAAAAATTAACTAATAAAAAAGAATCAATTCAAGTTTTTTCAAGATTATCATATATTTTAAAAGATTTTTCAAAAGGATTAAAAAATATAGAATTTTGTATTGGCGCAACTGGTGATAATGCTAAAAATAGATTATATGAATATTTTATGATTTATACTAAATCATGGGAAAAAAGAAATACTAATCAATATGATTTAGGTTGGGCTTTATATTTTAAAATCTAAATTTTAAGCATCATAATCACCTTGTGTAAATATTGCATCATAAATATTATAATTAATTTTCCAAACCCTAATTTTAATTAAATGGTAAACAAATTATTTTTATAAAACTATATTAAAATAAAAATAATGAATGATAGAAATTGATGGTAAGAAAATATTTTTCCCAATAAAATATAAGCCAAGAGATTATCAAATTAATGCGTTAAATTTTATAAAAAAATCTATACTCTCTAATAAAAAATATATTTTACTTAATTTGCCGACTGGAACTGGGAAATCATTCATTTCAGTTGCAATGTTTGCCAATTGGTATAGAAACTTTATAAATAAAGAAGATGCCAAATTTGACATCATAACCAACTCAAAAGTATTACAAGAACAATATCTAAGAGATTTTGAATTTATTAAAAATTATAAAGGGCGTTCTAATTACTATTGCCAACATTATGATACTGATTGTGCCAATGGTGGTGAATTAAATAGAATTTTAAAAAGAAAATGTGATTCCTGTCCTTATGAAAATGCTAAAAATAGTTGGATCCATGGAGATATATCTTTAACCAATTTTCATTTATTTAATACTTTAGCTTTACATCAAACAAATGTTCTTGAACAACGAAAAGGAAATGTATTAATTATAGATGAAGCACATGACTTTGAAAGTGTTTTTAGTGATTTTCTTTCAACTAAAATTAACGCTAACATATTAAAAAGATGTGGATTTACACTAAAAGAAGTAGAAATTCTTGATAATAGATTTTCTAAAATTAAAAAACTCATATCATATTTAGATTTTTTAGAACAGAAATTAGTACCAGATATGAAAAAAAAATTGGAAACATATGAAAAACGAATTAAAAACACATCAGATTTAACTAAAAAAAGACAATTAACAGGTTATATACAAGCACTATCAGGTAAACTTTTATCAATACATGGATTATTTGAAGGATATAAAGATGACCCAAATAATATGGTTTTAGATGTTGTGATTAATAAAAAAGAAAAAATGTATTCTGGGGTTGATTTGATAACACAACCAATTTGGGTGTATAATTATATACATGATTATATATGGAAAAATTATGATCACGTTATTTTTATGAGTGCAAGTATATTAGATAAAGATATGTTTAGTTATATAAACGGATTAGAACCTAAATTAACTTCTTATTATGAAATAAGCACACCATTTCCAGCAAAAAATAGAAAAATATACTATTTGAAAGTAGGAAAAATGAATTTTCATAATAAAGAAAAAACTTTTAAAGAACAAATTAAATGGATTAAAAAAATACTTAATAAATATAAAAATAAAAAAGGTATAATACATACAGTAAACTACGAAATAACAGAATGGGTTAAAGAAAATGTAGATGACGAAAGACTTCTATTTCATGATACAAGTAATAGACAAGAAATTTTAGATAAACACTTATATTCAAAAGAACCAACAGTATTAGTTAGTCCTTCAATGATGAGTGGGGTTGACTTAAAAGACGATTTGGCACGATTTCAAATTCTGTTAAAAATCCCGTATCCGAATATTTCAAGTCAGAAAATAAAATCTAGAAATAAAACAAATAAAAATTGGTACCAATTTAAGACATGCGTGGACATAATCCAGTCCTACGGGCGTGCGGTTAGATCAAATGAAGATTATGCAGACTTCTACATTTTAGATAGTAATTTTTCTGATGTTATAAAATATAGTTCACATTACTTACCTGAATATTTACAATCAGCAATTAAAACTTTAAATATTTAATATTTCTTTAAGTTTTTCATTTATATTTTCATCAAATCTAATTCTTAATAATTCAATATGATTATCTTCACAATATTTATCTTTAATATTATCGTGTTTTTTCCTTATTTCAAATCCTTCAATTCCACCAAAAATTTCAACAGGTTTGAAATGTTGCTCGCCATCATATTCGACACACAAATTATATTTTTTTAAGTAAAAATCAAATGGTAATTGATGTTTATCTACACAATCAACAAATTTCTTTTGACATTTATGTTTTATATTATTGTTTTTTAATATTCTTCCAATTTCAATCTCACCTTTACTCATATAACACTTTGAACAACCATTACCATTTCTATGATCTAGTGGTCGTTGAAAAAAAGAACCATGTTTTTTACAAATTACCTCAATTTTTGTGCGTTTATTAATATAATTAACTTTTGAATAATCAAATCTATCACCATGCATTTTTATAAAATCTTTAATCAAATCGTCTTGTTTTAATCTACGTTTTTTGCCTCGAATTTCACATTCACATTTATTACAACCATGAGCATAATGTGAATTTGCTCTTTGTTCAAAAATACCATGAATAGGACATATAATTTTAACTTTTGTTATAGCATCTATATAATTTACTAACGAATAATCAAATTTATCACCATGTATCTTTTTTGATTTCTCAATAAATAATTTTGTGGTTAATTTCTCATTACCTGAACATTTCATACAACCATTCCCTTTTAAATTAGAATCAGGAGATTGTTCAAAAATGCCATGTATAGGACAAATAAGTTTTATTTTAATTCGTATATTTTTATAATCAACTAAAGAATAATCAAATTTATCACCGTGTATTTCTTTTGATTTTTTAATAAAATTTTCAGTTGTGTCTTTTCTACTATCATTAGCACAATCAGGACAACCATGATTATAGTGAACGTTTGGAGATTGTTCAAATATTCCATGTATTAAACAAATAATTTTAACTTTTATTTTATCAGTTTTATATTCCACCAATGAATAATCAAACTTATCACCGTGAACTTTTTTAGCCTTTTCAATAAATTTTTCTCTTGTTAATTTCTTTCCCATTAAAATTTTATATTTTTTACATCAACACCAATTTCATCTAAATATTTAATAAATAGCCATTCAGTAAATTTTGACTTATTATTAATCATCTCATTTATTTTATTAAAGATTTCTTTGTTAATTGTTACAGATATTGTTTTTGTATTTTTTCTTTCAATTTTTTTCATAATAACTCTGTGTTGTTTTTATTATATATAAATATTTTAAAGTCAAAAAGTCATTTTTTTGAAAAAACTTAACTTTTTTTTTATCATATATAAAAATAAAAAACTGTGGGTAGACATAAAAAAGAAGAAATTGATAAAAAGAAAAATATTAGTTTATCGATAAATAATGATGTTTTAGATAAAATAGACAATTATTTAAAAAATAACAAAATTTCAAGATCTGAATTAATTGAAGAATTATGGAAAAAACATATAAAAATAAATGAATTATAAAAGAAATGAAATACACTAAAGGTAATATTTTAAGTAAAAAGAAAAATTCAGATATTCCATCAAATTCAAAATTTATTGTGATTGATTATAATGATAAAGAATATTTATTACAAACACATAGAAATAATAATGACCCTCAACCATGTGCTTGGAGTGATATTATTAAAATTGAAAATAATTATGAAAACATCAAATTAGATAGAAAACAAAAATTAATAAAATTAAGACTTAATGAATTATAAAAATTTATTTTATTTTGATATTGAAACTGTTTCCAAATATAAAGATATTGTGGAATTTGAAAACAAAGATAGTAGGGGATATAAACTTTTTCTACAAAAAATAAAAAGAAAAAAATGGGAAGGAGACACAAATACACTTTATAATGATAAAGCTACATTAATGCCTGAATATGGTAAAATTGTTTGTGTTTCTATGGCGATATATAAAGATAATGAAATAAAAGTAAAATCTATTTATGACGACAATGAAGAAATTTTAATGAAAAAGGTTCATAAAACATTTAGCAGCATTAGTGCTAAAACAATTCTCGGCTCTTGTGGCTATTATATTAAAGGGTTTGATATTCCATGGTTAAATAGGAAAATGATGAAATATGATTTAAAAATACCTAACTTATTAAAAACTTTTAATATAAAACCATGGGAAATGAATGTTTTTGATTTAGCTGAAATTTGGAGATCTAATGGAACTTTAGAATATGCTTCTTTTGATGAAATGTTAAATGAATTAGGTATAGAAAGCCCAAAAAATGATATAAGTGGTGGAGATGTAAATAAAGTATATTGGGAAGAACAAGATCTAAATAGAATTAAAAAATATTGTGAAAATGATGTTATAGCTTGTGTAGATGCTGCTAAAAAATTAAGTGATATTATTTAAAATATGAACATATTAAATGTATAAAGTAGGTGATAAACTAATTTTAATTAAAGAAGTAGAATCAAAATTTGGAACAATTACCAAATATACTTTAAACCATTCATATAGAATTATGAAAATAAATAACTTTTATTACCTTGAAAATGATGAAAGTAGTAACGATTGGAAAGATTGGGGAATTTGGAGTATCGAAAAATTAAATTTACATTTTAAAAATATAAGAGACGAAAGATTAAAAAAATTAAAACAATTAAATGAAAGTAATTTGTATTAAAAAAATTAAAAATTTTAAGGTAGGTAGAGCATATAAATCTGAATTATATAGTGGATTTATGCATATTAGTGTAATATGGGAAAATAATTATTCACCAAAAAAGTCACTTAAAATAAGATATAGCACACCAATAAAAAAAAGTAATTATCAAGAAATAAAAGTAACAAATTCAGGAGAAACTATGAAAACTATGAAAGTTTATTATGATGATGAAACTCATGAAATTTTCAATGAAAATGAATTTGAAGAATTTTTCGTAACATTAAAAAAATATCGCAAATTAAAATTAAATAAAATAAATGGTAATATTTGACAATTTTATACAAGAACATCAAATAGGACATACTGACATGGAAGATAATCAAACTATGTCAAGAAAATTGATTACAAAATTAGTTAAAATGAAAAATAAATTCACTTTAAATAATTTAAATCAATCTATAACAGATGTAGTATATTTAGTTGATTTTGAATTATATATGTTACTAAATGAATCAAGTTCATTGATAGTTTGGACAATTTCACACACATCACCAAATCCTATTCATTTAGAAAAATATAATTATGGTGGAATTTTAATGGGCGCTAAAATATATTATAATTTTAATTTAAATGACAAAATTTATTGTTCAGATAAATTAGAAAATATAGATAAACATTTAATAGTAAAACAAAGAAAAGAAAAATTAGAAAAAATAAATGAATTATGATGTTAAATACATATATTTCGAATTGTACTCTGAACCTGTAATTGGAGAAAAAAAGGCAGAACCATCAATTCAAAATGAAAACGCTCTAATGTTTAAACCACACACAAATAGTTCAGGAATTTGGGGATTTACAAATATAACAAAAAGTTATCGTTATAAAACTAAAGTTTCTTCAACAGTTGTTAACCAATATTGGATTGATTTGGTAATATATGACCCCTACACACATGATGGTGGGAAATTTGATATAATTGTTAATAAAGTTTTAAATAAACTCAACATAAAACTAAGAAAACCCAAATTAGAACAAATAAAATCGAATATATAGTCCACTATGACAAATAAAACAATAGAAGAAAGATTTAAAAAATTAACACCAAGAGAACATGTCCTAAAAAAACCAGGAATGTATATTGGTAATATTGAATCAGAACCTAATAATATGTTTGTTCTTGAAAATATTAATGATATTAAAAATAGCAAATTTGAATATAAAGAAATCGACTATAATGCAGGGTTTCTTAAAATTTTTGATGAAGTATTAACTAACGCATCGGATCACGCAATAAGATGTAAAGATAATAAATGGAAACCAGTCACACACATTAAAGTTACTGTACAAAAAGATAGAGTTATAATAGAAAATACTGGCACAGGTATACCAATTAAAATACACAAAGAACATAAAGTATATGTACCTGAACTAATATTTGGTCATCTTTTATCAGGCGAAAATTTTGATGATAGTGATCAAAGAATGGTTGGTGGTACACACGGGTTGGGAATAAAATTAACAAATATATTCTCTACAAAATTTATCATTGAAACGGCTGATGGTAAAAAGAAATATAGACAAAGTTTTACTAACAATCTTCATAAAAAGAATAAACCATCAATATCAACATCAAATAGAAATTACACAAGGATAACGTATTTTCCTGATTTTGAAAAATTTGGGTTAACCGAAATAACAAATGAAATGCAATCATTATTTTTAAGGAGAGTAATTGATATTGCAGCATATATACCTTCCGTTAAAGTATATTACAACTCTAAATTAGTACCAATTAGAAATTTTAAAGATTATGTTAAAATGTTTGGCGAAGAAATAGCAACTGAACAAATTAACGATAGATGGGAAATAGGAGTAGCAAAAACACAAATTGATAACTTCCAACAAGTATCAATGGTTAATGGTGTTGGCACAATATATGGTGGTACTCATGTTAATTATGTCACAAATCATATAATTAAGACACTTACTGAAAAATTAAACAGATCTCATAAAGGGTTAAATATTAAACCAAACTTTATTAAAAATCATTTATTTATTTTTGTTAATTGTAAAATACCAAATCCTTCTTTTGAAAATCAAACAAAAGAAAGGTTAATGACAAGATTAACTGCGGATATGGTTAAAAATTTTGAAATATCTGAAAACTTTTATAAAAAAATTATTGCTTCTGAATTAAAAAATGAAATTGTCAATTTTATAGCACTAAAAGAATTTCAAGATGCTAAAAAAGAAACTGGACAAAATTCAAGAAAATCTAAACTTAAAATTCAAAAACTTGATGATGCAAACAAAGCAGGTACACATGATAGTATGAAAACTAGTTTAATATTAACTGAGGGTGATAGTGCAAAATCTACAGCAAAATCTGGTATATCTATAATAGGAAATGATTATTATGGTGTATATCCACTCAAAGGCAAACCATTAAATGTTAAAAAAGTTTCTTTACATAAAATGATGGAAAACTCTGAAATATCTGATATTATTTTAGCACTTGGCTTAGAAATAGGCAAAAGATACACATCAACAAGAACATTAAGATATGGTAAATTGATAGTTATGACTGATGCTGATTGTGTTAATGAGCACACACTAATTTTAACCAAACGAGGTTATATACCAATAAAAGACATAACTTATGATGATTATGTATTAACACATAATAACATATGGGAAAGGGTAATAAATATAATCAAAACCGAAAAACAAGAATCAATAGACATAACAATAAATAATGAAATATTTTCGTTTGGACCCAACCACGAAATTCCTATATTAAGAAATGGTGAAATAAAGCTTATAAGAGCAAAACACATACAAAAAACAGATAAATTTTTAAATAAAAAATTAAAATAAATTTTTAGAATTCTTTTTTGAGTTATTACATCTTGTTGTGATACACAAATTATTAATATGTCCAATTTTATACGGATCAACACCATCTATAAAACCATTTAATATAGAGTATTTATGATCAATTGAAGGATATTCACCATTACTATGATGTAAATTTTTATTATAATAAATGAATGAATGATCATAATAGTCGAAACCATTCCAATTTTCAAATAATTTAAATTTGTGTTTTCTAGTCTCACATGCAACCAATTTTCGATATTCATTATAATTATTACAATTATCATAATCAACCATTAAACCTTTTCGTATCTTTGTTTTTATCGACTTTTTAACTGTTTCATCAATATGACTTAAGAATTTTTCTTTTATTTTATTATTTTGATACGAATATTTAACTCCATACATTTTTAACATAGTGTTATAAGATTTATTTTTAATTCTTTTGCTACATTGAGGAGACTTACCACCATACAATTTAATATTAGTTTTTTCTTGTTTCAATTTTATATCTGGATGTTGACTACTAACACAACCATATTTTTCATCAAATGTATTTAATAATTTATTCACAGCACATTTTTGAGAACAGGCATAATATGTGGTGTTTAATTTAGTATTTTTCATATATTTATAATAACCTAACATCTTTTCACAGCCACAAATATCACATTTAACTTTAATGTTATGATGACTGAATGTAGCCAAATCTATTATTTTAATTCTAATTTGTTTTTTATTTTCAACATCATACCCTTTACTAATAAAATAAGATTTAGTTTTATTAGTAACATTAACTAATGTTTCATAATCAACTATCATAATATAATTTCTTTTTTTAATAAATTATTTTCTTGTATATCTTTATATATTAAATATTCAATATATTTAGATTTATTTTCAAAATTTATACTTAGAAATGTGTGTGTTATATCATCCAAAGTAATAGACACCTTTCTTTTTGTTTTTTTCTTTGCCATAAATAGAGTGTTTTTATAGTATATATAAAATTTTTAAAATCAAAAAGTCATTTATAGTGTTTTTTTTTCATAAAAAATAAACAAAACTTCACAAAATAATATATACTGATTATGGGAAGACCAACAATAACAAATAAAAGAAAAGGTTTATCAATATCAATTAATATTGAATTAGATGACATACTTAATAAATATTGTGAAAAAAAAAATATCAATAAATCGAATTATATAGAACATTTAATAAAAAAAGACATCATTAAACGAGATGAAAATTAATTTAGATGATTTTGATATCTTAGATATTAATGATATACAAGTCAATTCAAAAAAGTCCACAATGTATGATATTGAAATAAAAAATGACAACACATTTTTTATTTCAAAAAACAAAAAAGATAATATTTTAATCCACAATTGTGATGGATCACATATTAAAGGTCTCATAATTAACATAATTGATACTTATTGGCATGAACTTTTAGCACAGGATTTTCTTTATGAATTTATCACACCAATTGTTAAAGTTAAAAAAGGCAAAATTATAAAATATTTTTATTCCTTAGATGAGTATGATAAATGGCAAAAACGGACAAATAATGGTCAAGAATATTTTGTTAAATTTATAAAAGGACTTGGCACAATAGAGCCACACGAGGCTAAACTCTTTTTTAAAAATTTAGATAAACATCTTATCAAATTTAACTCAGAAAATATAAAAAAAGAAAGAGAAAATATTGATTTAGTATTTAATCAAAATAGAACAGATGATAGAAAAAATTGGTTATTAGATTATGTAGATAACACCAAAATTGATAAAGTCAATAAAAAACAAACATATGATTTATTTTTTAATAATGAATTCAAAGAATTTAGTATGTCTGATAACATACGTTCTATACCATCTATAGTGGATGGACTAAAGCCATCACAAAGAAAAGTATTATATACATTATTTAAAAAGAATTATAAAAATGAAATAAAAATTAGCCAATTAAGTGGCGCAATAATGGAATTTTCTGCATATCATCATGGTAGCGTTTCAATTGAACAAACTATTATACAAATGGCACAAAATTTTGTAGGTTCTAATAACCAAAATTTAATATCACCAACTGGACAATTTGGTACACGTTTAAAAGGAGGTAAGGATGCTTCAGCCAGTAGATATATTTTCACAAATTTAGAAAAGATAACTAAAATATTATTTAATAAACAAGACGAGAATATATTAGAATATTTAGATGATGATGGTTATAGTGTAGAACCTAAGTATTATATACCAATTATACCTATGGTTTTAGTTAATGGTTCAGATGGAATTGGAACAGGTTGGAGTAGTTTTATACCAAAATTTAACCCCCAAGATCTTATTACATATCTTGAAAATAAAATAAAAAAGAAAAGAAAAAACATAAAATTTTTACCTTGGTATAAGGGGTTTAAAGGTGATATCACATTTGATAAAGAAAATAATAAATGTATATCAACAGGTAAAATAAAAAAATTTACAAACAATAGAATAAAAGATAGCATTTATCAAATAACTGAATTACCAGTAGGAGTATGGAATGATAAATACTGTATAATGTTAGATAAACTAATCGAAAACGAAGATATTGTTGATTATGATGATGATTCAACTGATTCAAATGTTGATATTAAAATTAGAATAACAAAAAGACCACCAGATTTTATTAAAAAATTACATTTGCAAAACTCATTAAGTTTAAATAATATGATACTTTTTAATGAAGAAGGTAAAATTAAAAAATATAATACTCAGTATGAAATTATTGATGAATTTTTTGATATAAGATTAGAATATTACAAATTAAGAAAAGAAAACATATTGAAAGTTTTAGAAGAGCAAAAATTATATCTAACAAATAAAATGAGATTTATCAAATCAGTTTTAAAAAAAGAAATTATAATTGAAAATAAAACAAGAGACATTATTGAAAAACAAATAATTAAAATGAAAATTGATAAATGGAATGATAGTTATGATTATCTATTAAATTTACCACTAATACAATTATCAAAAGAAAAACTCAAAGAAATGCAAGAAACATTCAATAAAAAGAAAGAAGATATAGCAAAAATAAAATCCACATCTATTGAAAAAATGTGGAATAATGATTTAAATGACTTAAAGAAAAATTTTTAAATTGTTAAAATGTAATAAATTAAATATAAGAAACCAACAATCAATACCCAACGAAGTATAACTTTAAATATATTTGATAGTGATTCTGAAAATCCTGATAGAAACCAAATTGAAGCATATCCAATAACAGGTGAGAGCACCCAAACCCAACTCCATTCTGAAACATCAATACCCAAAACCGTAATTCCCGTAAATTTTAAAACAAGAAACACAATCTGAATCATTATAAGTCCAGTATAAAACCATTTACCTAATGTTTGTAGTGAGTTCATTATAATTGAATTTGTATTTTAATATTATTTGTTGATAAAAATATAACTTTACCTTTATTT
>Ga0307992_1001318_pt1 | contig 14767 bp, 23 predicted proteins | sample EllFjometagen133_FD_203162 | JGI IMG/M metagenome (GOLD analysis project Ga0307992, IMG submission 203162) | Marine microbial communities from Ellis Fjord, Antarctic Ocean - #133 | ecosystem: Environmental > Aquatic > Marine > Unclassified | place: Southern Ocean | collected 2014-10-08
AGAAATAACTAGATCGCCTGAAATAACGACACCTTTATTCAAAACTCTATCCAGAATTTCCAGCAAAGTAACATCTTTAGATTTTGTTATCACATCATTCATATTAACTCCTTAAAATTTATTCCTTATCTTTAATATCAATAAAATTATAAGAAGGCCAAGGTCCGGAATAATCAAATTCCAAACCATAAGCTTCATATATATTTATTAGTTTTTCTATAATATTAATAAAATTCTTAACTTTATCTTTTGTAACTAAATATGCAGAATTGAGAATCATATCATTTTGTTTTTCTGTTACTTCTTTTGGAAGCAGATTATTAATTTTTGTTTTATATGCAACTTTTTTTAAATCATTAAAACAATTCTGTCCATATTCATTAAGTTTTCTTTCTCTTTCTTTACTTATCAAATCATTTCTCTTTTTCTTCAAAATGTAAGCTTTACCGGGAGAACTTTCTCTAATTTCATTATCAAATTGATTGATTTTATTGTTATCTTTAATGAGCATCTTATTAAATTTATCCAAGTCACAATATATCTTTACAGACCATTCCTCTTTATTTTTTAAATAATTAATATTTTCCTTAAACTCTTGGGAATAATTATCTATCATCTTTTTTATGCTTTTTTCATTATTATATATTGTGCCAAACTTAAAAGGAATGACAGTTGATGATTTCATTATTTCACTAATAATTCTTATATGTTCTCTAACCTGAGGTTCAAACCAATTCATATCAGCAAAATTTTGTTTTAGATTTTCTTCACTAAATTCAGCTTTAGGAACATATTTCGCAACTGCATAAAGTCCGTTGCTATTAATAGGAAAAATATTTTCGGATATTTTCTCCATCTCTTTAAGGTTCAGTGTTTTATCCGTCATACAATATAAATAAATCAATTCAGTATTATTCATTTCATTCTTCCTCATCATTTTTTCTAATAAGATCTAATCTTTCTAAAAGTTCCTTTTCCTTTTTATTATATTCATCTTCAGAAATCTCATCTAATTCAAATTGCAATTGTAATTCCATCAGTTTTTCTTTGATCACACCTTGATCAGAGGTTTCTTTTTCCACAACTTCATTGATCTTTTTTCCAAGCCAGATCACACCTTTTACAGGTGCAAGCAAAATACTATCTATTAAAAACATTATAACCCCTTTGTTTGAATAATTAAATTCACAAAATTAAATGGAGGTAAAGTTCCTACATACTTAAATTTTATAATATTACCATATTCTTCATCAAGCCCATTTATCTCTTTATCAAACTCATCTTCAATATCTTTTTCAATCAGAAATGCTGAGTTGATTATCATTCTTTCACCATAAGCAAAATTATCTTTTACTTCTACTGATAAAGGAGAAAGAGTATCCGAAATTTTCTTCTTAAACATTTCTTTCTCCTTTTCTAAAGCGATTTCAACCATTCTGCCAATTTGAATTCTTTGATGATGAGTCTTGTCAGGAGGAAGTGAACTAAGTTTTTCTTTTAATGCTTTTATATCTTTATATTTTTCCACAATATGATTATAAATCACATCTTTTTTAAAAATTGCTTTAACTCCAAGTTCCTTCTTTCCTTTTATCCAATTTAATAAACCTTTAAATCTATCATATTCCATTTCCAATATTTTCTTGATTATATCTTCATCATCTGTAATAGTACAAAATCTCACCGGTAAAACATCATAATTTTCCATTACCTTTTCAATAGCTTTTTCGTGAGCGATAAAATTTTCTCTTGAAGTAGAATATCTTTTTATTGGAGAATTGCTCACAACAGCACTGATATCTTTATAACCAACCGTATATACTTTATCTCCTCTGTCACCAATTCCTATTGGACCAAAATCGATATACTTTCCATTTTGCATTATACAGTAAATGTATTTTCCTTCTTCCATAATGATTCCAACCTTTCCTTTTTTTAATGAATTATTAAAGTGTTATGCATCTATTTTTCCCATTCTTGCGGATATATCGTAATATTTACAAAATTAAAAACAGGTAGAGGTCCGGAATACATGAACTTTATTCTCTTATTATATTTTTCACTTAGATCATCCATAATATTATCAAATTCTTTTTCTCTGCCCCTATCAACCAGGAATGCCGCATTTATGAACATTTCTTCGCTAATTGTTTTATTAAGGTTATGTTCAATTGCAGTTCTTCTAAAAACATCGACAATTTTTTCAGCTTCAACTTCTTTTTTCTTTATCAAAGCTTTTTCTACCATCTTACCAATTTCCACCTGTGATTTGATATTTTTTCCGCCTTTGCTTCTACTGATCTTTTCTTTCAAATTCTTAATTTGAATATTTTCTTCTACCACTTCATTGAAGATTGGATCCATATTTTTCCATAAACCTTTAACACTCAATTCGATCTTGTTGTCCATATATCTCAAATGATCTTTGAATTCCCTATATCTGTCATCAAGGAGATTTCTAATCTCATCCGGATTTGAAGCGATGGTGCCGAATCGCACCGGAAGCACACTATTAAATTCTTCCATAACCTTTTCTATCACTTTCTCATGGGCTATCATATTATCTCTGTTAACAACAAATTTTGTAAGAGGATGATTGCTCACAACCATACTTAAATCGTTATACCCTATCGTTAGAACCTCATCATTCCTGTTTCCAATACCTATAGGACCAAAATTTCTGTCCTGTGAAGATTGAATAATACAATAAATATACTTTCCTTCTCTTTCCATATTTTTATTCCTTTAAAAATACTAATATTTTATTCTTTTCTACATCTTCTTCTTTAAATGAATATCTACCATCAAAAGAGGTTTGTTCGGCAGCATAACAATAATCACAAAGGTAATTATAAGCGTCTTTTAATTCTTCAAACTCAACTTTACTTTCAATGTTATCCTGATTTTTATCAGGATGTAATTTTAGTGCTTTGGTATGAAATGCCTTTTTTATTTCATCCTTTTTAGCAGATTCATTTAATCCTAATGTTTCTCTTGCACAGTCGATGACATCAAATTCCATTTTTTTAACTTCCAAAGTATAAAAGCTATATGCAGGAAGCGGTCCAATACATCTGAAATTAAACCGGTCTTCATACTCTGTATTCAGTTCTTCTATTTTACTTTCAAAATCATTTTTCTGATTATTACTTACCAAAAATGCTGTATTGATAATCATTTTATCATCCATAACATCGTGGTTATTGGAATTTACACATTCTTTTTTCAAAGCACTATGTATCTCATCAGAATATTTTTTTCTTTTTCTATCCAAAGCATTTTTTACCATAACTCCAATCTTCATCTGGTCTTCAATAGTTGCTTTTTTAGAATTATTCAGAAGTTTCTCTTTATATTCTTTTATCTCTTTTTCTTCACCGATTTTCTTTAGCTGTGACTGAAAATCATTCCATGTCACTGCAACATCGATCTCAATTTTATCCTTGATCTTCTTAAAAATTTCATTTGCAAGATTATAACCTTTACTTAAAATTTCAATTACCTGGCTTTGATTTTCTACATAAGTCCCAAGTTTTATTGGAATAACTGAATATCCCAGATTCATAACTTCTTCAATAATCTTTTGGCGTTTTACTAATAAATTTGCGAGAGAATCTCTAAGCATATATTGAATATCAACTTCTTCAGAATCACTTACAACTGCAACTATATACTTATAAGGTATTGTATAGATCTTTACCCCATCTACTTCTGGAAATTCTGTTAGACCATTTTTCCTGGGAATTATTCCATATAATAATTTTCCTTTTTCTTCCATAATATATTCCTTTTAAAATTTATTTCTAACCAGTTCGATTGCTTTATCAAACTGTTCTCTATAAATCTTTAATTCATTATTTTTGCTTTTTTTATTTTCAATAAACTCTCTGATAGCAAACATAGAAGCTTTCCTGCAGATGAATGCGATATCAGAACCAACCATATTTTCAGTTTGAGCTGCCAACTCTTGTATATCGATATCATCATTAAGAGGTTTATTTTTGGTATGGATTCTGAAAATTGCTGCTCTTGTAATTTTATCTGGAGGAGGTAATTCAAATAGTAGGTCAAATCTACCGGTTCTTAATAATGCTTTATCGATCAAATCGGGTCTATTTGTTGCAGCCAACACAACAACGCCTTTCAGTTCTTCAATGCCATCCATTTCAGTAAGGAACTGGCTGATTACTCTTTCTGTAACCTGTGAATCTGAACTTGCACCTCTTTGTGGAACCAGACTATCAATTTCATCTATAAAAAGAATAGTGGGAGATGCCTGCTTTGCTGTTTTGAATATCTCTCTCACACCTCTTTCGGATTCACCCACATATTTACTGATCAATTGAGGTCCTTTGATAGAAATAAAGTTTACTCCACTTTCAGTAGCAGCAGCTTTTGCCAGAAGTGTTTTTCCGGTTCCGGGTTGTCCGTAAAGTAAAATACCTTTGGGAGGAGAAGTATTTGCTTTCCGGAAAATATCGGAATATTTAAGGGGCCATTCCACTGCTTCTTTTAGTTCCTGTTTTATGTTTTCAAGACCACCGACATCATTCCACTTTACATCCGGAACTTCCACAAAAACTTCCCTAATTGCAGAAGGTTCAACCTCTTTCATTGCTTCAAAAAAGTTATCCGTTGTTATCTGCAGTTTCATTAAAGTATCATAAGGAATATCCGCCATTTCATAGTCGATATGAGGAAGAATTTTTCTGAGAGCTACCATCGCAGATTCTCTCGCGAGAGCTTCTAAATCCGCGCCCACAAAACCGTGCGTAATTTCAGCTAATTTATTTATACTGACATCATTAGCTAAAGGCATTCCTCTTGTATGAATTTGAAGAATTTCTAATCTTCCATTCTTATCCGGGATAGGGATAGATATTTCTCTATCAAATCTGCCAGGTCTTCTTAAGGCAGGATCAATAGAATTTGGTATATTTGTAGCTCCGATAACAATCACATGTCCTCTTGATTCCAAGCCGTCCAATAAAGATAGAAGCTGAGCAACAACCCTTCTTTCAACCTGTTTCTCTCCACCCATTTCTTCTCGTTTGGGAGCAATGGCATCAATCTCATCGATGAAAATAATTGCAGGTGCATGAGCTTGAGCATCCTCAAAAATTTTTCTTAGACGAGCCTCACTTTCACCGTAAAATTTACCCATTATTTCCGGACCGGAGATATGGGTGAAATATGCATCGGTTTCATTGGCAACAGCACGAGCTATTAGGGTTTTTCCTGTTCCTGGAGGCCCATAAAGAAATACACCTTTAGGAGGAGCAATACCCAATCTTTCAAATATTTGAGGATATCTTAATGGAAGTTCTATCATCTCGCGAATTCTCTGAATTTGATTCCCCAGACCGCCAATATCTTCATAAGATATTTTTGTTGGTGTTGCTACTCCTGCTTTTTTTGTTTCCATCCTTATTATAGTTTGTGAATTAATAATAACAAAACCATCCGGAGAAGTATCAACAACCTTATAATCACTTGATCTTGAACCAAAAAGAGTTGCTCTGACCCTGTCACCTGCAGAAACGGGAAGACCTTCAATTAGTGAGCCGATATATTTTGTATCTTTTGTTCTTTGATATAATCCCGAAACAGTTAATGGAAGCAATCTGATCCTACTGGCAGATTTATATTCTATTTTTTGAATTTTGACTTTTTCATCCAAACCAATTTGAGCATTTTCTCTGGTAATACCATCGATTTGGATAATCTTCTTTCCTCTATCTTTGGCAAAACAGGGCATTATTTTAGCAGAAGTTTTTCGTTTACCTTCAACTTGAATAATATCACCGACATCCAATCCGAGTGATTTCATATCTTCAGGATCAATCCTGGCTATAGCTCTGCCGACATCCTTTGATAGGGCTTCGTTTACTTTTAAAATTAATGCACTAATCTCTTTTTCCATAATTTATCAACCTCCCTTCTAATTCCATAAGGTTATTCGTTTCATCTGAATAACAATTTTTTAAAATTATGAATTGCATCTAAACCTTTAACTTCTCTTGGTTGAAGAGGAGTCTCTGTAATTTGCAGGGTATCAAACTTTTCATATATCTGTTTGATATACTTTTGTTGAACTTCTTTTCTTTGTCTGCAAAATGAGCAATCTTCAGATTCCATAACATTATTAATAATTAACTGCTTTACTTTAATACCATATTTTCCCAGACTTTTTATCAATCGTTCTGTTTCCATAATTGCCATATGTTCCGGGATGGTTACTGCAATGAACTCACATAGATCACTATTTTTGAGAATAGAATCAATTTTTTTAACGGTTTTTTTCATAATAAAAATGAAATCATCACCTTCATCCGGTTTGTATTTGCCGGAAAAACTTGTAACCATATATCTGTATTTCCATCTCATTTTTGCCAGGACTTTTATCCAATCATCCAGGAGATGTGGTAATGTAATCAATCGCAAAGCATGACCTGTCGGTGCTGTATCCACGATATATTTATCAAACTTTCCTTCTTCTATCAAATCAACTATTGTTTTGAAACCCATTACTTCATCTATACCCGGGATAGGCAGGGAAAATACCGAATCTATGTCTTCATTATCTAAATAGGAAGAGGTATCCAGAATTTTCTTTATTTCATCTTCATGTTCGAGTTTAAATTGTTTCAAAGATTTTTCAGCAGAAATTTCATAAATACTCAGGTTTTTTAATTCTTTATATTTTTTGAGATATTCAGGCATTAGGTTACTGACCGGATATATCTCATTCCCAGTTTTTGTTTGAATACCCAGACTGTCATAAATAGAATGAGCAGGATCGGTTGAGGTTAGAAGAGTTTTATGATCTTTTGCGAGATAAAAAGCTGTGCTTGTGGCACAGGTTGTTTTTCCCACACCACCCTTTCCACCCAGAAAGATCAGTTTTAATGAGTCTTTTTTCAACATATCCATGAGCTATTTTTATGAGCTATTTTTCCATTTTGATTTTAAGGATGCCTTTTTTATATGAAGATCGTAATGTTTCAGCTTTAATTTTTGCCGGCAAAAGAACCTCTTTATGATATTTTCTATCTTCGTTCTGAGCAGAAATATCAAGGATATCTTCTTTCAAGTCCAGTTTTATATCATCAGCATTGATGCCGGGCATTTCAGCCATTACAATAATTTCATCCTCTTCATCAAAAATATCCGTGATAGGTTCTCTCTCTTTTTCAATTGTCGGTCCTTTTGGCGTTCTTTTGATATTTCCAAAAGACTCTACAACAGGTTTGCCACCAACTGCAGATTTAACAGAAAAACCGAATACACCTTTCATTCCTTTTTTGAGATTGCCCAGATCTATCTCACCTTCTTTTTTGATTTCACCTCCAGATTCTTCCAATTCTTGAGCGATTTCCACTAATTTCTCTATACCTTTGAACAATCCACCCAAATTGATATTCCCCAAACCGACATCTTTTTTTTCTTTTTTGTCTGCCATAGCTTATTCTCCTTTTAAGTTTTAAATATGTAAAGATTACTTTATCAAATATTTACCTTTTGCAGTAATTCTGCAGGATGAATGCGAAAAGAAACCGATGCAACCCTGTTTTTCTAAAGAATTACAGAGCAGGTATGTATAACCGATCTCAAATCCTGCTTTACTGCTGATCTCTTTCATAGACATCAAATCATTCTTTTGCTTCATTATCTTTAATATTTCAAGTTCTGTTGCTGTTATACTCATAATAAAAAAACCTTTAAAGTTTCAAAATTAACATAATTCAAACCGGAAAATACCATAAATAATAGTTTCATCTGAATATTTTCCCATATCTCCAAACCTAATGTTTAGCAATATTGGAAAAATATTAATATTTTTCTGAGTGCTTTTTCCCTGAAGTTACAATATCAACCGATTTTAATTTTCCTTCTTCGGTTTTAATCTTCAGTAATGCACCACAGACGGCACACTTGATCTGACCTTCATAATCATCATAAGTATTACCAACATCAATCTTATGACCGCATGATAAACATATTATTCTCATTTTTGATTTCCTGTTTTTTTTAGTGAATATTATTTTTATTAAAACTTTTACAAAGCATATTTAAATTTAAGATATTTAAAACTAAAAAGCTTTCATTTTTTCACGATCTTCCATAAAAATATTAAACATATCAAATTTATAGTACATAGTTTGTATTGTTACTTTATCTTCGCTTCCAATCTTTCCAATCTGTTCTTCAGTGCTTCATTTTCTTTTTCCATTTCTGTTTCTTTTGCTTGTACAGATAGATTAGGATCCTGTTGCCACCAGTTGATTCCCATCTCCATTGCTTTATCTACGGAAGCGACAAGAAGACGGATCTTAATGGTTAAAAGGTCAATATCAGCGATTTGAATCTTAATATCTCCAGCTATTACAATTCCTTTATCTAATACTCTTTCCAAAATATCAGCTAAATTAGTAGTGTCAAGTGCACTTCCTACTGATGATCTAGGCATAGTTTATTCCTCCTTTTTCTTATTCGGATTTTTCTTCTTTCAATCCATAAGACATAACATCCAATTCATCATTTAGTTTTATATAATAGATATTTCTATCCTGAACTTTTGTAAGCAGACCTATAGATTTTATAAATGAACTCTCTTCATAGATTTCCGCATCACCGGACCAGCCATCATCTTCTTTTGTTATTCTCATTATCTTTGCATTTTTTTTAAGAGTTTTCTTAAAAAAGTCTTCCATTACTGTTCTAACTTCATCAATTTTCATTATCACTCCTTATCATTTTTTTGCGATTACACCTTTGCCTTTACAAACCATACAAGGCAAACTGCCACCAGGTTCTTTACCTCTACCCTTGCAGTGCTCACAAACCTCGATTGGTTTGGTGATACTTACAAGTCCTGTTCCTCTGCAAACAGGGCAGGTAATATTTGTTCTGGCGGGATATTCTCCTCTACCTTTACAATAGACACAAACTACTACCGGACCTTTTACAGAAACGATTCCAGAACCTCTACAAACAGGGCATTTTGTATCTTTGCTTCCTCGTAATATCCCGGTTCCTGAACAAAATGAACATTTAAATTGATTTCCTTCAAGGATCTCACCTGCTTTTCTTCCAAATCTTCTATTGCCACCCTTAAAATCAAATGTTTTCCATTCCATAGATTCTCCCTAATAAAATTTTAATAATTTAATGACATTTTTTTCCACTCTTTCTTTTCTTCTTGTTTTGGAGTGTTTTTAGTGAAAGAATGTTTTTTTAAACCTATATCAGTTTTAGCTTGTTTAGTAATTTCTACTTCTTGAAGTTTATTTATTTCACCATCTATCTCTTCAATACGTTTATCTATTTGTTCCATTTTCATCAATAATCTTTCATTTTCTTTTATGAGTCTGTCTTTCTCTTTTTGAAGCATAAATAGATCCAAATAGGATGAACTCTGAACTCTTGGTATTGAACGTTTTTTTGAACTTTGCATAGTTCTAACAGCATGTAAACCTCTAAGGCTATCAACATCTTTCATTATTATCACCTTTCATAAAATAATTTTAAAAAAGTAAATTAAAGAGTGAATATCTATTTTCTATTATCTTGTGTTATCTCTTTTAGATATGATTATGTTTTTCTTTTTTGATGCTCCGGTTATCTTTAATTCAACCAATTGACCTTCTTTAAGACCAGCTGCACGAATGATATTTTCCGGAAGTTTAATTTTTCCGTCTTTTTCAAATCTTGAAAAACTTCTTATAAGAGTCATTTTTATTTCTCCTAAAATATTATTAACAATATTTTTCTACCAATTCTTTTACTACTTGTTTTACTCTTTCTTGATTTGTTTTTGAACCCACTCTGCTTGTTTCAGAAGCGAGTATATCCTGACAGATTTGAGCAAAAGCACCATTTTCTTTTGAGGGTGATATCTTTAGAACCTTAATAGTTTTGGCAATCATAATACATCCTCTAACAGTTGGAGCAAATTCACATTTACCCGAATCTCGCAAACCTCTAACGACCTTAACTATTTTTTCAGAATCAGCTTTTTTGAGTTTTGCTTTTGCCATAGTGATTCCCAGCTCCGTATCATAATCAAAATGATCTAAATCCATAGTGATCATTCTATCACGAAGTGCATCCTGACTTCTATTGACCCCGGCATATTCTTCAGGATTTGATGTAAATATTGCTGTGAAATCCGGGTCAACTTTCAGATATGGTTCTTCTCCTCTTCCAGCAGGCAAATCCATCATCTTTTCTTGTAGAATGGAAAGAAGAATATTATTTGCTTCGGGTCTTGATCGTGTGAATTCATCATATAAAAGAGTAAAACCATATCTGCAGGCAACTGTCAAACGATTATCAACCCATCGTTTTACCATATCTTCTTCAACTTTGAGGACTCGCGATACAAATTTATCAACGACCTTTCTGAATCTGTATCCATGTTCACCACCAACCAGATCAGAGGTTGAAAATTCCTCATCTCCATGAATCATTACAACCGGTCTTCCAATTTTGCTTGCCAGATGTAAAGCAAGAGTGGTTTTACCTGTGCCTGATGGACCGCGAAAATGGACAGGAAAACCTGCTTCAATATAAGAAATAGCTCTTTTTGTTATATTCTTTACATATTTTGTTTCTACGAAATCGGCTAAAGGGCTTGGTTCCAAGACAGTAGTCATTTCATCAATCATAATCTTAAACTCCTTTTCTTTCTTTTATTTCTTCTAATTTATCGTTAAATTCCTTAAAATTCAATCTTGCTTCCCTGATATCCGAAGTTATTCTATTTCTTTTATTTTCAAACTTTGTTCTGCAAAATTTCAGTTTATTCAAGGCATTTTGTTTCTTATTCAGAAAAATCTGTCTAAAATGATCTAAATCATTCATTTTCAGTAATAACTTTGGGAACTACTCCTTTACCTCTGCAGGTAAGACAGGGAAGACTATCCGGAGCAACTCCCGTTCCTTTACAATCAGAGCATTTTTCAGTTTCACCTTTTACGGTTACATAACCTTTACCATTACAAACCGTGCAGGTTACTCTACCATTATGAGGATATACACCGGTTCCTTTGCAATAAACACATTTTATCATTGGTTCTTTTACTTCTACTTTACCTTTACCACCGCAAACCTGGCAGATGGAAAATTTTGATAACAGGTCAAAGGGATCTTTACCTGTACCTTTACAGAATGCACATTTTATAAGAGCCATATTAGTTTCTCCTTCCTATATTTTTGTAAGGGTTCTGTATAATTCATATATTTATGTCTAAATTGAAATTCTTCTCCATCAATTGCAATCCATTATGATGTAATCCTTTCTATTCCAATTTAGGAGGAAATATAGATTTAAAGGATAATAATGAGATTAAATTGGGAAATAAACTTTGTCAGTTTTTTTAACTTTTCCCGTATCAAATAATTTTTTTCCAATTACTCCCAATCTCATCCTGGTTTGTCCAAGAGGTTCTTCCATATCACCAACTTTTACACCCTTTGGATGAGCATTAATAAATGCTAATACCTTATCCTCAAGTGGTATATCTTTTTCCCAGGGTTGTACTTTTTTTGCAGGTTTAGGTGTAGGTTTTTCAACAGGTTCTTCCTTTTTTACAGGTTTGGGCTTAGGTTCTTCAACCGGTTTTTCCGGTTCCGGTTTCTCTTCTTCTATGGCTTCTTTTACAGCTCGAACTTTTACTTTCTTTTCAACTATTGGTTTTCCGCTTTTTAGATTCGACATAGTCTTATTGAATACTTTCCAATTTTCTGCCATAGTACTATGTTCAGCAGCTATAACTTTTTGATCATCAGCAAATTTTTGTAAGAGATCAGCAACATATTTGTTCCTGTCAGATTGTTTATTCTGAACATCGGTCATCATCTTATCAAATTCTTCAAGCCTGTCAGTCTCACCTTTCCCCAGAGATTTCTTAACTTCATCAGCCATAACTTTCAATTCATTAACAGTAATTTTTTGATCATCAGCAAATTTTTGTAAGAGATCAGCAACATATTTATTTCTATCAGATTGTATATTCTGAACATCAGTCATCATCTTATTAAATTCTTCAAGCCTGTCAGTCTCACCTTTCCCCAGAGATTTTTTAAGTTCAACAGCCATAACTTTAAGTTCATTAACAGTAATTTTTTGATCATCAGCAAATTTTTGTAAGAGATCAGCAACATATTTATTTCTATCAGATTGTATATTCTGAACATCAGTCATCATCTTATTAAATTCTTCAAGCCTGTCAGTCTCACCTTTCCCCAGAGATTTTTTAAGTTCAACAGCCATAACTTTAAGTTCATTAACAATAATTTTTTGTTCATTATCGTATTTTTTCAAGAGAGAGACAACATATTTATTTCTCTCTACTTGTTCTTTCGTAATTCCAGCCATTAGGGTATGAGATTCTTGAAGCCTATCAGTCTCACCTTTCTCCAGAGATTTCTTAAGTTCATCTGCCATAACTTCAAGTTCATTCGTAATTCCAGCCATTAGGTTATGAGATTCTTGAAGCCTGTCAGTCTCACCTTTCCCCAGAGATTTCTTAAGTTCATCTGACATAGTTTTGTGATTTTTCTGAAAATCTGTTAACATATTATGAGTTTCACTAACAATCTCTCCCACTGACTTTATTCTCAGTTTATAGGAGGAGATAATGTCTTCACCGATTTTTTTCATTTCTTCTGAAATACTCATTTTTTACTCCTTTTTTTTGATCTTTTTTGATCTTTCAATTAACAGCTCTTTTATGAGCCGTTTTAATAAATAAATTTTTCCATTTTAATTCTGCCTTTTCTCTTTCCTTTCTAAATTCGTTCAATTTTTCCCTAACTTCATTGGACCTGTTCATTTGTTTTGAATGAATATTTTTTAAAATTGATTTTAAATCCTGGATATGTACAGATTCACCCTTTCTTAGAAGTCCATAAAGTGATTTAGTCATTTCTTCATATTCTTCATGGAATTTTTTTAGCATAATATTCACTTCATTTCCACTTTGAGTTTGCTTTGTTCTAATGCTATCTAATAGATTTTGAAAATCCTCGAATCTAACTTTATTTCCATTTGCTAATTGTTTTTTTATTATTTCAGCCATTTCCTTTTGTTCTTCTAAAAAAGTTTTTAATAAATCTCGCATCTCTTCTTCCCTTCTATCTTGCATTAATAGAACATTCTGCATCATATTATCAAAATCCTTTTTTCTCAGGAATTCTTCTTTAGCAAGTCTCTCTTTCAAATGATTACTCATATCATTTCTGATATTTCTAAAATTTTCAATAATCTTATGAGTGTTATCTATAATCATAGCAACATTAGCAATCCTGGATTCATAAGAGGATACTAATTCTTCTGGAATTCTTTTCATATCATTAGCTATTTGCATTTGAACTCTTTTTAATTTAGGATAAAAGAGATGTCTTGGCGAAACATGCTTTTTCTCGGATTAACGAGTGAAGGGTGCCACGGCAAGACCTTATCAAGTTGCCAACTGACTTATCAGGCTGCTGTGGCTGTTAAACCAATAGCTTCAGCATACTTCAAGTAAGTCTCTACTGATGCAACAACTACTCTGGCTTCAATAGCAAGTAACTCAATACCTACCAATGAAACTCTAATCCAAGCATCAACTACGATACCTTTGTCCAGTATGCGGTCGATTACTTCTACCAAACTGGATGATCCGATTGTTTTTTCTACTGCCATTTTTCTATCCTCCTTTTTTTAAATTTGTACTAAATATAATAATTATTAAATGTAATGTCAAATAAAAAATGATAAAAATTTAATAATAATTTATTTGTGTTAGCAAACATTTAACGTAAGCCATTTACTTCTACAATTTCAATATCTGAAAATTCATAGTCATCAACTACGATACCTTTGTCCAGTATGCGGTCGATTACTTCTACCAAACTGGATGATCCGATTGTTTTTTCTACTGCCATTTTTCTATCCTCCTCTTTTTTTCTCACTATTACAGTGAGTTTGTCATAATTTATTGAATATCATCATCATTTTTTAATAATGCCTAACCCATTATAAAACCATCTCCATTTATATAGATGGTAATTGTAGAAAAGATGTAAATAGGGGGAATGCTGACTTTCTTGTAGGGAAAACTCTACTATTTTTGTAGGACAATTCCTACAAAGATTCTAAAGTGGGATTATAAGTGAATGTGCGAAGGTATGTATATGCGGAAAGTCTTATTATTTTTTATTTTTCGGAATCTTCAATTAATTTGTATTGCATAGCATATTTGATGATATCATAATTATTTTTTATGTCCATTTTATCTAATAATCGTGTGCGGTAAGTGGTTACTGTTTTTGTACTTAAAGATAGCTCTTCTGCAATATTACCTGTGGATTTTCCCTGAGCGTACAGACAAAAAACCTCGAATTCTCGGTGAGTAAGTTTTTCATGTAAAGGTCGATCCGCATCATCAAACATATGTGCAATTTTTTCTGCAACAGCCGAACTTAGATATTTTCCACCGGATCGTAGTTTTTTTATAGCTGTTTCCAATTCATCAGCAGCCCCGGATTTAGTCAGGTAACCGCAGGCTCCCAATTTCATTGAACGTATGATATATTGTCTTTCCATTCTATGAGTTTATTTACAAATAATCGCTTCATTTCAAATCTCCTTTTAATAATACAAGGTTAATTTAAAATTCTTTGAATTATCTATCTATGTTATCCATGTCTATAAACAAATCAATTCATCAACAATTAATCATTTGTAAATATGAGAAATGTTTTGTAAAATATACTA
>Ga0307992_1001319_pt1 | contig 14766 bp, 15 predicted proteins | sample EllFjometagen133_FD_203162 | JGI IMG/M metagenome (GOLD analysis project Ga0307992, IMG submission 203162) | Marine microbial communities from Ellis Fjord, Antarctic Ocean - #133 | ecosystem: Environmental > Aquatic > Marine > Unclassified | place: Southern Ocean | collected 2014-10-08
TCTTTTCCTTTTCTTCATGACCGGGACTTTCTTTTTCTCTATTCAAATTTATAATCTGTATTTTATTTTGGTCAAATTCTGATAAATCTAATATCTTAATAAATCGAGGGACTTCGCTTCTGCTATCGCTACACCATGTTCCCATAAAGATTTGAATATATATGCTATCGTTTAAGTTTTGTATTTGCTTAATGATAAATTCATCCGGTTCATATCCAGTGTATTCATTAATATACCATTCAGAAAAATCAGGTAGTTCAAACGCATTTCTATCTGTTATACCAACTAACATTTGTTTTCCGGTTTTCTCATCGACAACCATCTTATTGGCGACTTCATTACACCCAAATAAAATTATTACTATAATTAATACTAATATCTTATTCATAATTTTTAATAATTTTGTTAATACTACTTTAAATTATTGTTTAATTTAGCAATCTTATAAGATTAAATAATACTTCGATTACTTAATTATAATCAATCATTATTATGCCCCCTATTTTCACCCTATTTTTTATATATGAATTTTCATACCAAAAATATTATGTATATTTTTTTGATTTTTGCTTGTTTCATCAGGTTTTGCACTATCCAAATTAAACAAGACCAACTTATATATAATTATTTTTAATTTGTTTCCTAATAATGAGGTTGAAAATGAGAGTATTTATTCCATTTATTCTATTCATTACATTATTCTGTTGCCAGAAATCACAGAATAAACCTTCTGAAGTAAAAATCAATTCTCCAACCACTATTCCTATAGACAACAAACAAGTTTCAATGGTAATAGATGTTGACAGATTAATCGGTTTAAATATTAATCAGATAAAAAATAGTATTGGAAGTCCAACATCAGAATTTATACCAACATCCGAACAAAAACGATTAATGACTGATATAATATCAACTGCTGAATGGGTTATAGCTGAAATTGGATTAAGTATAGATTATCGATATAATGAAAAAATAGTGTACATTTTCGTCATGAATAATGGTTCCAATTATTCTTCAGATGAATTGATGAAAATGACAAATCTTAATTATAATTCTGATCGATATTCAGTTAAACCACAAAGAGCAATGAATGGCTCAGGTATTACAGGGATACACGTTTATGGTAAGTAATAAAATGGTTTTATTGAAATAATTAAGTAGGCGGGGAAGGTAACTCCTATATTATGTTCCTTTTGCATTCCTGTCTCGCTTATACTTTCTCCAACCTGCACTTACACTCATTCCCACATTCGTGAAATTTCGATTTTACTAAAGTTTGTGGTAATCCTTTTACTAACTCAAAATTAGGAATATTATAGACTGAGTTTGTTTCCCTTGAACAACGAGCTATGAATATCTGTCTATCAGCAATTTGAAGGACAAGTTTTACCAATTTATGATTGAATGTCTGACAAGAACTATGCAATGTTAATCTAACGCAAGTAATTAAATCATATCATATTACGTGCAATTATGAGTGATTTTAATTGTAATGCATAAAATTATATCACTTTCTGGAGAGTTTTTATGAAATTTATATATGTATTTAGTTTTGCCATTATATCTACATTAGTATTATCACAGTGTGCACACAATTTGTCCCACATCCAATTAAATAGCAGTGTGGATAAAGATACAACTGCAGAAAATGGTGTAGAGCTAAATATACTAACAGGGCAAACTATGCAAACTGCAGCTTCTCCTGAGACAGGGGCAGTAGTTGATAATTTAAGTGGACAAGTTATACAATCACAGGGACCCTTGTACGGTAAATCTGAAAAAATCAAACCTTTTCCAGAAGATTAATTAGTGTATATTGTAGAAAATGTTCAGAAAATTTTGCCAGAACTTTGTTAGTCTCTTTTCTCTCCACAACCCCCTATCCCCTATAAAGTAAGTTGAGATTTTGAAAATGGTTGAAAATCGGTATCCCGCAGGTATCCACAATGTCTATTTTTGGTATATTTATCTGATTATTAATGTAATAAACTTCTATCCGCTTGGGAGTGTCTGTCCTTGTTTTTTCTATGTCGTTTCAAACTTACCCACAACTTCAAAAAACATACCACTACGGTAGCAAAATGCGGCTAAAACAGGGATCTTACTTTTTAAGCTCTTGTATTAAGCTTTCTATATCCACAATGTGGATTTTTGGTAAAATTATATTAGTTGTCATTTATTCTAATATAGGTCTAACTTTATTCAATCGCATAAAAAAGATGGTCACAACGGATACGCACATCATTTTCTTAATTAACAAGGAGTAGAGAATATGTCACTTAAAACCTCATTTACATTAATGTCAATCTTTTCAGGACTATTTGCATTAATCTTCCTATTAATACCAAAAACTATGCTTGCATTATACAGTCCATCAACTGCTATGGATTCTACTATATTGATGACCCGTTTCTTTGGGTCTGCACTATTAGCAATGGCCCTAATAACCTTCTATTTGAAAAACGCAGAGCTTACAAAGGAAGTTAAATCAGTAGTATTAGCTCTTCTTATAAGTGAAATTGTTGGCTTTTTTGTAGCCCTATGGGGTCAACTATCAAATATGGTTAATAATTATGGTTGGTTTACGGTAATTCTATATGGTTTCCTTTCAATAGTTCTTTATACAGTATATAAAAAGAAGTAATACTGATTAGATAAATAATATCATTAAGGCGGGGCAGAGAGTGTCGGTTGATATACAACTGACATTTCCTAAAATCTGTCCCGCACTATGAAATACTTCCTTAATAATAATAGTTGTTCTTATTGGCTCTGCCCTGGTAAGGTAACGCTACACAGCTATTCTTTCGTCGTGAGACACTTCTAAAAGAAGATTTGCATCCACATAAAGTGTATCCACAATTAGGCAGTTTAAATATTAAAGTTCGAGATTAATGCCTAATTTTTTAACCAATTCCAGTGGTGGAAAAGGTTCAAATCCTGCTACTGGACTAAAAGTCATTTCACCAAAATATATCTTACTCTCGATATCATACAAATCGACTCTTAAAAACCGAAAATCTTTAGCTAAAATCTCCGCCGTTGATTTCATTTTTGAGAAATTAACAGGTCTTTTAAAATCATTGCCGGATTTAAAAAACCCTTCGTATTTAACGATTTTCCAATCTGAATCATAGAAATTACTTTTAATATCTGTATGTCTATCTATAATAACTTCAATAAAAGCTACATGCCCATTATAACAAATAAATTTGTAATCATATGGAATATTATTATTTTTGTCCAATAAAAGTTTTTCTACGATAATACGTGGTTTAATATTCTTGTATTGCCACTCTCGGGCATTATAATAAAAATTGCTCTTTAAAGATTTCTTTAAGTTTTTTTGAACACTTTTCCAGTCAATTTTAGATTTATCCCTGACTATTACATGTCCACGGCTACCATGATTAGTTTTTATTATAAATGGGTAGTCGGGCAAATTCTCTGATACAATATCTTTAGGATTTGTACTATGTAATACTAATGGAATAAGGTACTGTTCACCAATCTTCTCCTTTACATATTCCCGCACTGCATACTTATCGGTACATAAAGTATGTAATTGTGTCCTGTCATTTAACTGAAGCCAATTGATTTTCTCTTGTATTGTTTTGGGGTTTTCCAAGTCTAAATTATATCCATAAATATTTTTGAATATTCGTTTTCTATATAGTTTTTCTGGAAGTATTCGAGAATTAATAAAATCCTTCAATTTTTTAATTGAATTAAATAGCCAATGTCCAATGGTTGTATCTCGATATAAGTGTTTTATATAATCCATCACCTTTCCCCTTATGTTAAGTTTTATGTGACCTTTATTGGTTTGTACATATAACTCATTATCAACTTACAATATTCAATTTATAAATTAATTAATTGTACCGTTATTTTTTGGTTTTTATTTAATACAGTTGTGAAATATTAGAATAACTTAGATTGTGTCTCTGCTTTCCTCGCCTCAACACCCTATCCCCCCAAAGTAAGTTGAAATTTGGAAAACGGTTGAATAATGGGTATCATGCAAGTATCCACATTTTCGCGATGCTAAACGGTGCGAAATGAACGATAGGATACTATCGATTTTCTAAATATTCAATAATTATTTCTGCAATTCCTCCATCTGATAAGATTATGTGCGGTCTAGACTTTTTATCCTTCTATATAATGAAATTTAATTTTTAAAAATAATTTCTTCTGCTACAAGGTCACCGCGCAATGTGCGTAGTTTTTCTCTATCTATCCTTGACTGAGTAGCTTTATCTAAAGTTCCTGTTATCTTTTCAATGATTCCGTCCCAATATTCGGGCGGTGAATCAAAAGCTGCCCAATTCTTAAACTCTACCAAGAATATTAGATTTGGTTCATTGTCACGAGGCCAAGTAACCGATAATATTTTATAAGAAAGAACAGTGCCATCTTTAATCATCTCATCATAGTATTTTGTGTATACATTAGCTAGATGACCATTCATCAATTTATCAAATTGGCCCGGTTTCGTTTTTGCATAGCCAATGCTCCACACACTTCCTAATTCATAGGCACGTTCTTCTGATTGTGCTTGCACTGGTATTACAAATAAGCAAAGTAGTACAATGATAATACCTAAGCGTATTATTATTTTCATTTTTATCTCCTGTTTGTTAATGAAATCTTGAATCGAATTTGTTGTAAAATAGATGCAGAAATTTGAATGTAGTGGGTTCCCCCTTTTATAATTTAGAACTCCCATAGTACATCTCACTGTGCACTTATAATTATAGATTGACCGCCAAACCGAAACTGAATGTTTAATGAGGCGTATTGTACTATAATTCGTATATATTAGCATGAAAGCCTACAACAGAATAGAATAACTATCAATATCCAGCGGATTCTACTGATTAGCTGTATTGTTGTGAATTTAAATTGGCATCCCGCAGGTATCCACAATATCGATTTTATTCTAAAAAAATATTTGAGAATGTGTGTGAGCCTTTCTCACCACAACAACCTACCCCCCCCCTAAAGTAAGTTGAAATTTGGAAAATGGTTGAAAAAACGAAATATGAAATTGCGTTGGATTTTGAATAAAGTTAAATTTGCTGTATAATTACGCCTAAAGGAATACAAAAATGACTCTTACTAAACACACATCCACCATAACTCTAATCACACTATTTTTATTTATTACAACTTGTACAACTGATAACTCAATAACCGGCAATTCAGACCAATCACTTGCCAAACCAACGGGTGTTTTAGATAGTAATAGTCCCGAAAGTGATGATGACGACCTAACTCCGGTTGATATTTATATTAATAGGCTTATTGGTTGGGTTCTTACGGAATATGTGCATCATGAATTATTACAATGCTCAATTGACGAGTTAGGTGAATTCGAGGATAATTATGCACGATCAGTTAATACATCAAAGTCATACGACTTTAGGGACAATTATCTTTCTAAAACAGATAAAGGAGAAGTTTATACTGCTTGTTATTATCTATTGAGTACATATGGGATAAAAAATAATTTAATTGGTAAATATTATAAAGAACATTATGATTTACTAAAAAGTAGTATTGTTATAGCAAATGATTTGCAACATGGCAATAACAATAATCAAGTCCTTATTAATAATGATATTGCTGAAAAATTAGATGAAATGTTAAAGGTATATAAAAACCACAAAAATCATAAAGATATTGACCCAGTTCTGGATTTGCTTAAGTATGATCTAAATAAATATCGAAATAAACCAAAATCTGAAATTGCTAAAGATTTTCAGTAAAATATTGTTAATATAATATATCATTAAACCTCTTTATAAGACAAAAAATAATTTAAAGATATGAAAGTATTTCATCATAATTGCTCTTTATTAGATACATCAAAGTACAGAAAATCAATATACCATATCTATGTGTAGTTTAAGATACAGCAAACCTCTATTGACTAGTGCTGTAGAGTGCTATAATTATTTTTTTGAAATAAATTAAACTTTTTCCAACCTACAACTACACTCATCACCACATTTGTGATATTTAGTATTTCCTAAAGTTTGCGGTAAGCCTTCCGCTAACCATACCTGCATTGGTTTGACACTGTTATTGAGAAAATCACAATGACTATAAAACTCAGCACATTTACCGCTTATCCACCGATATTCAGTCTTATCGTGTCCTTGAATCATTGCATCAATAAAGTCATTCATTGAGTTACCCTACTAAGGTTTTTGGTATACATATAAGGTCACATATATATTTCAGAAAAAATTACAAAAAAATAATATTATAATACGTTTGAGGTTCACTCACCAAAACACACTACCCCCTCTAAAGAAAGTTGATTTTTTGAAAGTGGTTGAAAATTCTAAAGTTTAAGTTGATCACCAAATATTCTATCCCAAGGTGGATTGAATACATCAAATCCTGCTGCAGGACTAAATGTCAACTCACCAATAAATATTTTATCTGACAAATGATACATATCAACTCTCACATAGATAAAATCTTTGGCGATGACCTCGGCTAATTTTATCATTTCATCCAATAGTAATGGTTTCATAATATCCTTCCCATTCAGATCGTCACGCAGGCAATTTATTCTATTCCAATCTGGATCATATATATTGAATATTTTTCTCTGAAATAGATCGATAACTACAGTAATATATAAGACTTTTCCATTATAACACTCAAATTTATAATCATATGGAATATTTGAATTTTCATCCAATAAAAGTTTCTCGACAATAATACATGGTTTAATATTCCTATACTGCCATTCTCTGGTTTTATAATAATAATTTCTTTTTAATAATCTTTTAAAATGTCTTTGAACTTTATTCCAGTCAACTTTAGATTTATCTTTTGCGATAATGTGTCCTCCACAGCCATGATTGGTTTTTATAATAAATGGATAATCAGGCAATTTAGATGGTATAATATCCGCGGGACTATCAGTGTGAATAATTAACTGAATAAGATACTGTTCACCAATTTTATCTTTAATATATTCCCGAACAGCATATTTATTTGTGCATAAAGTGTGTAATGGCTTTCTGTCGTTCTGTTGAAGCCATAATATTTTTTCATTAAATGTTTTAGGACTATTTAAATTTAATTTATAACCAAAAGTATTTTTAAAAGTTCGTTTAATATATGTTTTTTCAGGAAGAATCCTCGGACTAAGATAATCATTTATCTTTTTAATAGGAGTAAATAACCAATGTCCGATTAATGATTCATGATATAAGTTTTTAATATATGCTTTCGTAGGATTTTTCATTATTAAACAAGAGTAAGTTTAATTACAGTAAGATTTTATTACAATAGACTTAATCTATTAAAATCAAAAATGACAATAATAATTTTATATAATAAACTAAATACTTAGATAATAATTTTTTTAAGAAGTTGGATGTCCTTCTATCACCTCAATCGCCCTACTCCCTCTAAAGTAAGTTGAAATTTTGAGCATGGTTGAAAAAGTTGATTAATTTGATTCTAATATTTCAATCCTTTTTTGTTGAGCCTCAACAATTTGTTGTAATTCCTTTACTGCTTCAACTAATAACGGTGTTAGCTTGCTATAATCCATACCATCAGCATCAATACCATTCTCTTCATACACTACTATCTCAGGTAAAACTTTTCCAACCTCTTCCGCAATACAGCCAACATCGTGATGCCCGCCGTGTTCTTCATCCCAATTAAAGTAAACTCCTCTAAGTTCTAAAAGTTTATCAAGGGGATTGTCGATTTCAATTATATCTTTTTTCCAACGGATTGATGAAGTTGCACCATAGTCAACACCGGGACCTATTGCATCGAAATCATAACCAGTGACGGCGGTGCTGCCATATCCCACTACTCCTTTACCAGAAGTTCCTGTTGCATATCCCACTACTCCTTGACCAGAAGTTCCATTTGCATAACCATGAACTCCATACCCAGAAGTTCCTGTTGCATATCCCACTACTCCTTGACCAGAAGTTCCATTTGCCTGAAAAAATCCACCGCAGTTAGATACATTTCCACTATTCGATGCAATTCCGCTAACTCCACGACCAGTTTCTCCCGCTGCTTCAAAATATCCACCAAAGTTAGTTACAGCTCCGGAATTAGATGCTCTACCATAAACTCCACGACCATAAGTTCCTGCTGCCGAAAAATAACCACCGTAGTTTGTATAAACTCCAGTATTAGATGCTCTACCATAAACTCCACGACCAAAAGTTCCTGATGCTTCAAAATATCCACCAAAGTTAGTTACAGCTCCAGGAAACGATGCTCTACCATAAACTCCACGACCGGTATATGTTTCACCATATATGGTAGCTGAGCTTAAACCATCACCACCCACACTTAATTTAGATAATGGTGTAAGTGTTCCAATCCCAACATTACCATTAGATGCTTTGAATATTAAACGGGTTACTCCTCCGGCTTGTAATTGTAGATCATTACCTACTGAAGTTCCAAACTCTCCTGTATAAAATGTGACCGGCTTATTGAACATAAATCTCGACCGATCTGTATATATGTGGGCAAAATTAGCATCGGCAGGGCCTAACTTGATCCATCCAAAATCTGTATCAAATTGATTCCAGGTTACGGCTGTTGCCTCTACACTCGCACTTATCTCATTACCAAATTCATCGATAGTACCATATCCTAAACTATGCCAACTCTTAGTCTCCAATGGTTCTGATAATGGTGATATTCTTGAAAATACTCTTGGTACTACCTTCAAGCTCTTATCATCCTTATCCCATACTACCATTTCATCGGTAGTCTTGCCTTCTGTCATCGTTTCTACCTTAAGTTCTCCCGTTATACCTACATTACCATCTTCTATTATCATTGCTTCCTGCTGTTCAGCATCCCTTACTATGAACTTGCCATCCTTACCCGTCTCATTAATAATGTCTTGAGCAAATACCATATTGATTAATACGAACATTGATATGCTAATTAAGGTTAGTCTCTTCATGATTTACTCCTTAGTTTGATTAAATAAAGAATAGAAGTTTGTTGTAAAGTAGATTCAGAAATCTGACTGGTTAGATTACCCCCATTTTAAATCACATCTCTCATGGTACACCTCACAATGTACTGTTAATTATAGATTGACCGCCCGTTGAGTCTCAATAGTGCGTTAAGTGCTATAATTCGTATATTTTAGATACTAAAGAGTATGTATAGATTGAGATATTTTACAAGAAAATTATTTCAAGATTGTGTGTGTGTCTTTCTCACCCCAACAACACCCCCTCCAAACTAAGTTGAGTTTTGGAAAACGGTTGAAAAAACAAAGTGTATCCCTAAAAAGTGTATCCCTAATTAGGGTTTATTTGACTTTGTTTGACCTTGATTGACTTGGTGGAGATATAATGAATAACGATATTTATATATCAATATATCTTCGACAAATAGGGTTTATCGTCAGCGGAGAGGGAGGGATTCGAACCCCCGTTACCCATAGGGTAAACCGCATTTCGAGTGCGACGCGTTCAACCAGGCTCTGCCACCTCTCCTATTATATTAAAATTACGATTTTCTTTTAGTTCTAAAAAAGTCTTGAATCAATGAAAGGCATATTTCTTCTTTTATTCCACCGCGAACTGTAATATCGTTCTTTAGGTGTATATCTCTGCATAAATCAGCTAAAGAACCACAATACCCACGTTCAGCGTCAAAACAGCCGAATATTACCATACTAATTCGTGAATTAATAATAGCACCTGCGCACATGGCACATGGTTCCTTTGTTACGTATAGAGTACAATCATTTAATCTCCAATCATTAATTGTATTTGCTGCAGCAGTAATTGCCAATATCTCTGCATGAGCAGTTGGATCTATTAATTTTTCTCGCTGATTATATCCTCTACCGATTATTCTATTGTCTTTAACCACGATAGCACCCACAGGTATTTCCTCTTCTTCATAGGCAATTTGTGCTAATCGAATTGCTTCAGACATCCATTTTTCGTGCAATTCATTAATTGAATTATGCATTCGTGAATATATTACTATTTATTTTGTGTTTTCTGAATTTTAGACCAAGTATCACGTAAAGTAACTGTTCTATTAAATATTAAACTACCTGAATCAGATTTATCTTTATCGACACAAAAATATCCTATTCTTTCGAATTGGAATCGGTCTTCAGGCTTAGCACTTCGCAAGCTTGGCTCAAGAAAACTTTTATTATTAATAATTAATGACTCAGTATTAATATACTCTTTGAAATCTTTTGCATTTTTATCACCTGAAGGATTTGGATGATTAAATAATCGATCATATAAGTGTATTTCTGCTTGAATTGCGTGTTCTGCTGATACCCAGTGGATTGTACCCTTCACCCTTCTTCCATCAGGAGCTGAACCACCTTTTGTTTCAGGATCATATGTACAACGTAATTCCACCACTTCTTCGTTTTCATCTTTAATGACATCAGTACAAGTTATGAAATACGCATAACGTAATCTTACTTCACGCCCCGGTCCTAATCGGAAGAACTTTTTAGGAGGATCTTCCATAAAATCTGATCTTTCAATATATATTTCTTTTGAAAATGGCACTTTTCGTTTTCCGGCTGATGGATCCTCAGGATTGTTAATTGCATCTAATTCTTCAACTTTGGTATTAGGATAATTTTCAATTACTACTTTTAAAGGATTCAATACAGCCATCCGACGCTCTGCATGATTGTTTAAATCTTCTCGTACATAAAATTCCAATAATTCCATTTCACTGATATTATCGCGTTTAGCAATACCAATTCTTTCTGAAAAATTTCGAATAGCTGTAGCTGTATATCCCTTTCTGCGCATTCCAATAATGGTTGGCATACGAGGATCATCCCAACCCATAACATGTCCATTTTTCACTAATTCTAGTAATTTACGTTTACTTGTAATCGCATAACTTAAATTTCCTCTAGCAAATTCTATTTGTTGCGGATGATAAATGTCTAATTCATCCAAAAACCAATCATAAAGTGGCCTGTGATCCTCGAATTCTAAAGTACACAACGAATGAGTTATTCCCTCAATTGAATCTTCTAAGCCATGTGCCCAATCGTACATCGGATAAATGCACCAGTCATCACTAGTATTGTGGTGTGTCGCATGTAAAATGCGATACATTACAGGGTCACGCATATTAAGATTGGAAGAAGTCATGTCGATTTTTGCACGAAGAGTTCTTGAACCATCAGGAAACTCACCTTTTCGCATTTTTTCAAAAAGATTTAAATTTTCTGAAACAGTACGTCCTCTAAATGGACTTTGCTTTCCGGGTTTAGTTAAAGTTCCTCTATATTTCCGTATTTCCTCAGCATTAAGATCACAAACAAATGCTTTTCCCTTATTGATGAGCTGAACTGCATATTCATAGAATTTTTCAAAGTAATCTGATGCAAAAAACAGACGGTCTTCCCAATCATAGCCGAGCCACTTAATATCTTCAATAATAGATTTTACATACAGTTCTTCTTCTTTTGTAGGATTTGTATCATCAAATCTAAGATTACATTTTCCATTATATTCAGCGGCAATGCCGAAATTCAAAACGATCGACTTGGCGTGACCAATATGTAAAAATCCATTTGGCTCCGGTGGAAATCGAGTATGAACGCGCCCTTCATATTTATCTGTTTTTAAATCTTCGTTTATAATTTCTTTGATGAAATTGGATTTTATTATTTTATCACCTGTATTCATTATTATTTGCGTACCATTAATGAAGAAACTTAATACTATTAAGAAAAATTATTTTATTGAAAATTACAGTAGAATAAATTATACAGAATCTTTTACAGTGGTTATTACGGGTGATGTTAATTCCATATTATCTAAATAATTTTTCCAATAATCCATAATTTCATTGAATGATTCTATATTTTTAGCATTTACCGGTTTCACCGGAGGTGATTTAACTTTAAGCGGGTCAACTGCTTTCCCACTTTTATAAAATCTAAAATCTAAATGAGGACCCGTTGAAAGTCCTGAGCTACCTACATAACCAACAATTTGTCCTTGTTTCACACTATTACCTACTCTTATGCTACTCCCATATCTAGACAAATGAAGATATGATGTACTATAGGTTCCATTATGTTTTATTTGCACCATTCTCCCGGCTTGTCCGTTATTGCCTGCACGCACCACAATGCCGTCTCCAATTGAGTGTACCGGTGTACCGATTGGTGCTACGTAGTCAACTCCTAAATGTGGTCTGCGTATCTTTAGAATAGGATGTTTCCTGTTATAAGAAAATCTTGATGAAATTCTACTAAACCTTAGTGGAGCTTTTAAAAAGGCACGACGTAAACTGCCTCCATCTTCGTCGAAATAATCACCAATGCTATTTTGTTCAAAATAAAAAGCATAATTGTCAGAGTTACCATGCCTAAATGATGTCGAAATAATTTTACCTATTCCAATATATTGCGTGTCCGCGTATGTCTCTTCATAAACAATTTTATAGGAATCTCCTTGGTGCAATCCAAAGAAGTCTATAGTCCATGCATATATTTCCGATAGTTCTATTGCAAGATTAGGATCAGCTTTGTTTTCATTCATAGTAACCCACAAAGAACCATCTATTTTTCCTGCTGTTTCAACCGTATCGATAGAAATAGGTTTTGATCCACGATATACAAAAAGTGAATCAATCAAATTGAATACCACAAAATCAATTGGATTGCGTTCATATATCATAAGTTGTGGAACTTCGTTTGTATCTTGTGCAGAAAGAATAAAATAGGAGTTTCCAGCTCTCATTTTTCTTACATCATATACATCTTTAGATATTGATGCAATTTGATCAATCGTTAAATAATCTATTCCCTTCTCAGATAATATATCCGATAAATTTTGATTATCATTTACTTGAAATCTATCCACATTAAGATTTTTTGAAGATACACCATAAATATTTTCAAAATGGTCAACTTCGGTTACAATTTGCTCTGAACAACTGAAAAATAGTGTTAGTGTAATTAATTTTGCGTATTTCATTTTTAGATTTGAATCTGATTAATTATAGAATAATATACTAGGATTTGATATAAATGTTTCGAGTTAAATTTATTCAAGTAGCCCGTACGGGAATCGAACCCGTGTTACTGCCTTGAGAGGGCGGCGTCCTAACCCCTAGACGAACGGGCCAATTTTGCTTTACAATTTTAGAACTACTTGCATTTGTACGCCCGGAAGGATTCGAACCCTCAACCTCCTGGTCCGTAGCCAGGCACTCTATCCAATTGAGCTACGGGCGCATAATGGGCGCAAAGTTACTATATTTCAGGAGTATTGAAGAATAAAATATTCTACAAAATTAAAATTAATTTACGCTTACATTTTATTTAATATTTTGAAGTTAAACTATCCCTAATTTTTCATTCCTTATTAGTAATTGAATTGCTTTTTCAGACCGTCTTTTTTTTGTTTCTTCCTTTTTTGCTATTCCAATCCAGTAGATATATTGTTTTTTGAGAGATGGAGCCAATTGGTCGAAATTTGATTTAGCAATTTTAATTTTATCCATCCCAGCTTCGGTCATTTTTCCATCTTTAATCAATATTGCTACACGGCTCTTATTTTTGCATATACCTTTCTTCATCCAACCGCTTTACAATAGAATCAATCCAATCATAGCACAGCGCATCTTCAAAAGCTACCGGTTGTTTTACTGATTGTTTATTTGTGTGCTTCTTATAATATATAAGCCATACTTCTTTAAAATTAGTATGATTATCTGCTAGCCAAACTCGCCAATCTTCACGATTTTTGAATAGTATATCCTTAGTTATCTGGATCGGATGTCCAATTTTTTATTGGCTTACCTTCCTTATATGCTCTCTTTTCAATTTTCTTATAAGTTACATTTTCATCAGTTGTACCAAAATCTAAGATTATTAAGATATCATCAATAGTATTAAGGAATTGGTGTGCATTATCTTTCCCTGTGGGTTTTGCAAAGAAATCATTTGCATTAACAGGGATTTCTTCATCGTTTGATCGAAGAATTACACTACCCTTTAAAATTGCAAAGAATTCTTCTTGATGAGAATGAGAATGGTATTTCACACTTTTCCCTCCCGGTTTAATATAATCCAAATTGATATATAGTTTTTTACAACCTGCGGCAGCACCTAAATATTTTGTTCTCTATTTAGATTCAAACTCAGGATCATCAATAAATTGTCCCGGTAATTCAGTAAGACTATAAATTTTAACCATTATATTGATAGAGATTTAGTAGCTTTATTGTACTCATCGGGTCGTACATAAATTAAATAGCCATAACTTCCACATCCATCTGCGATTGCGGTTGATGATGCAATATTAATATCTGCATTTTGTAACTTCTCATGCACCTCAACTAATGCACCTAGTTCATCAGAACCTTGTACCATAATTGCATTATACGGACCATCTAAATTTAATCCTGCCCTTTCAGCAACTGACATGAGTTTTGCATCATCTTCAGGGAATAGTGTAATTTGAGATCTTTCGGGGCCCATTTGTATTATATTAAAAGCTAGTTGATTTATACCAACATCTGCCAAAATAGATAGAATTTTATGTGCTTCCCCCGGTTTATCTTGAGTTATTGCGTAATAATAATTCAATCTTCGTATTTTGTATGACATAGTTTCTCCTCTTGACAATTAACGGAAAATATTTTGAGCTGGGGAGCAGGGATTTGAACCCCGATAGCAGGAACCAGAATCCTGAGTCTTACCATTGGACGACTCCCCATCAA
>Ga0307992_1001320_pt1 | contig 14765 bp, 29 predicted proteins | sample EllFjometagen133_FD_203162 | JGI IMG/M metagenome (GOLD analysis project Ga0307992, IMG submission 203162) | Marine microbial communities from Ellis Fjord, Antarctic Ocean - #133 | ecosystem: Environmental > Aquatic > Marine > Unclassified | place: Southern Ocean | collected 2014-10-08
GCGGGCTACCTCGTGGGCCCACGCTTACGTCCTCCATCAACCTAGCATGATCATGCTACGATCGTCTGTTACGTAGTATACCACCTTTGCCGGGGGTAGACAACTCAGGCGTGTTGTGGGAGTCCAGCTACTTTGCTCTCTTCGCGCCGCGCTAATTCTGTATATGGATAGATTAGGTTGAGCAAAGCGAAACCGGCATTCATAGGCTTAGTGAACGCCGATAGCTTCCATGATTTCTCTTTGCTTCACACAGTTCTTGTAGGCAGACCTACACACCCATTATGCCCGACCCTCTTGTGATTGCCCCTCTTCCGCCCCCTTGACGGGCAGTTGTTCTTTACGCTTGAACGGGGTATAATCTAAAACGGGTCAAGGGAAGGTTTACGGTGACTTTATGAGACGCCCTATATCGCGGGCTAGACGCCACGACCTCCCAACGCAATAGTGGCCGTATGAATGGCCTGCGCGAAACACTAGGAACAGGTTTCAGGGAACGATTTACAAGAGGGGGCCTTGACGGGGTCCCCTTCTTGCTTTGTCGGTTTGTGTAAGTCTCTTTTATCGAAGCAACGCCTTCCAACGTCCGCTTCAGGGTCGGGTGTGAATGAAACCCGCCACCAAGCAGTTTGATCAAGCCGCAGTGTCGTGAATTTCCTCTGTTGATCACTTCAGAGTAGATGGTTTTTGGCTTGGATTCAACGCCAAGTGTAACCCTTTTTGGTAGGTGGGGTCCGAATAACCTTTTCATATCAATACTCCTATTTCTTCCGGTAGCTTTGCGTTCTTGCTTAGATTGCACGTATCACAAGCTACAGCCAGATTGGATGGTCGATGCGCTCCACCTTTCGAGAGTGGTGTAATGTGATCTACTTGTCGATGTCCTTTGGGAATCAACTTTCCGCAGAGATAGCATCGAACTTTTGAATCTTTCTTGGCTCTATGATAGATCTCTGCTATTTCAGAATGCTGGCTGATTGTAGCACCGGCCAGGGCTCCATATTTCAGTGCACGCCGCTTGGCTCTTTGGGCAGCCCTTTCAATTTTATGCGCAGCGTTATAGGCCGCAGAATATGCCCTCGATTCCTCTATGTGTGCGGCGCGGTAGGCTGTCTGTCCGACTTTTATTTCCTTTCTGTGTGAGGCACGATAAGTGGCACGGGAAGCTGTCCTACGTACTTTTATTTCTTCCCTATGCGTAGCATTCCACCGTGCATTTGCAACAATGTGTTTAGCCCTTGCCTCAGGATCAAGCCAACAGCGGACAGTTGAATGGGCAACGCCCAGCACGCGCCCGATCGCATTATAACTCGTACCACGATCGTGCATCGCCTGCGCCGTGGCTACCCGTTCATCGGACATTGCCTATCACCTTGAATGAAGGGGCGGCACTCCGTGCAATGGGATGGAAGAGTCTCCGAACACCCGAAGGGTCTGAGGGTTCCTCGTGCACCGCCCGCATTTTTGTAGGATCTATTGCATTTGTGTTATCCATTGCATTGAGAAGTATACATCTTTTCCACACCCGAAGTCAAGCGCCCATCACCCAGAGCGGCGGCAATTAGGAAAAGGAGGTACAAACCCCAATTGCGTTAAGCAGGGGAACCAACCCCGCTGCCACTCTCTGGCGATGGGTCTATTGCCTGTTCACATAATAGCACAAATCGACGTGTCTTTGCAATTCGGAGGCGATGATATTCGAGGATGCGGTACTGAATCTCCTTCACAGCGGCGCGATTGTCCTCTAGCTCAGCGAGCATCATCTTCTTCTGCCAAACCCGCAAATCATCGGCGTTCTGGATCATTTCATCCTCCTTCTGGAAAAGCGCAACACCTACTTATCTCCTGTAACCTGCTTAACTACTGCGGTTCGACCGTCTCTCCTAAATAGACTGCAACATTCGCAACATAAAGCGCATCGTTTAGGGAATCCCCTGTAACCCACTCCATTACTGCACTTGAGTATCCTTTTTAGAAAACTCTGCAACACCAGATTTTATGTGTTGCACTTTGTTCGATGCTTACCAAGGATCGTCCTCAGTTACTAGAGCTGCCCAATGCTTATTATCCATCTTGATCACCTTATCACGCTTCACGAGTCGAGACAGATTGCTTCTCACGTGATTCTGTGGAGCGTCGAGCGCCTCAGCTATATCGCGAGTGGTAGACTTGCCTTGCTCTCTGAGATAAGACAGCACCCTAAACGAGAGTGGGCGCGCTGAATCCACTGACGGCATTGATGATAGATCGCCTGGCGTGATTAGCGTCATATCATCCTTGAATGTTATGTCGAAGCCAACAGGTCGCTCTCTAGGGCCGTAGTTTATCTTCTTGTGTACGAGACCTACTTTAATAACGTCCCCATGTTCTTCCTGGTCAGTGCGAATCTCCCATATACTGCGGGCAAGGAATTGGAAAACGCTGCTCCCGAATACTGAAGAAGCTGATGTGCCGGCTGTGTGCTTGGGCGAATGACCTATCAGAAGTGATGTACAGCCAAAGGAATGAAGAGCCATGAAGAATTCCCCAACAGACCTGGCATCAACTGCATCCCCTCCACAGGCGAGTATCAATGAATCAATGATGACGAGATCAGGCTTATGCGGAAGAACTGCTTTGATCGCATCAATGTCCGAGAACAGTGAACGCCCACACGGCCTATACATAATCGGAACATTTTCTAGCATCATGCCAGCGGCAAGCTTTGCCGTGCGTTCCCTAAGCACATCTACGGTCCCCTCCCAATCGAGATATAGTAAGTGCTGCGGAACCGAATCGACTCTAAGGCCAAGTTTTTTTGCTACTGGCGAATTACTCAATGCTATATTTGCGAGGAATAGGGCTAGATAGGATTTCCCAGTGCCTTCCTGACCAAAAATGATTATCGGGTGATCTTTGACGAGAAAAGGCCAGAGCATGTATTCATTGGGTTTAACGTCATCCTCTGGTGTGACAATCTCTACTTGCGCGCCGCCCTGGACATGCTCGGTAACTATAGCACAGAGATATTCAACCATTGTATCCCAATTCAGACCAGGCATCTTAGATTGCAGATCCTTCACCAGACTGGTCCTTGAGCGGAGTGCGGCGAAGTTGAATAAAGCGGAACGCAACGGACGTGATTTCCCACCAAGTGTGCTTGTGAGGGTTAATTGCCCAGTGATGCGGCCATCAGAGTGTTCCTTGAGCGTCTTAGCTACTGCCCTCACTTGTTTAGCCGTCCACTCGATCGTCACCGTTCGTTCATCTTGTGTGATGAGAGGGGCGATAGTGTCCTCTGTAAGCTCGGCCACTAGATCAGGGCTTGGTGGATACTTCCACGCGCTAGCCAGCTTCTCAGCGGCTTCCTTGTGTGGAAATGGAGGGCTGCAACGATCGGCTGCCGCTAGAATAAGGACTTCAGCCTCATTGCGATCTCTGTCCTGAGCCCTGAGCCTGCAAGCGTAACGGAAGATTTCTTGATCCCGCTGGCCCTTTGGGATGCCCTCGAAGACAGCTTCTACATCAACCCCGGGTGTATCCTCTTCTTCCTTGAGCTCACTTTGTTCACGGAATAGCCCGAGTAGCGCTTCAGGGAATGACGCTAGCGGCACTTTGGTAAGAGTTGACTCTGCTTCCCATTCATAAGCACGACCGGAAATGTGATTGCTGTACGGGGCGATCACGTAACCGCCATTACTGCGTATGTCTAAGCCAGGATATTCTTTGAAGGCATTGGCCTTGTTTGGCAGATTAACGTAGCGAAAGTAGTAGTGAAAGCCTCCGCCGCCAGTTAGCACCAATGGCGTATCGGGAAACTTTCCGTACTTCGATTGGATTGCTTCCAGCGACTCTAGCCCCCGGCTCTTTAGATCCACGTCCAATACGGTAATGCCGGAAATCTTGCCAGTTGCTATGGCTATGTTCGCAGTGGGATGTTCTGTCCACCATTTGGTAATCTGGCCTGGATCGACAGTTGCATCTTTTACGCCATTGACCGTGAGCGGATGCTTGCCGGGGGATTTGCATGCTTTCTTGCCACAGGTGCATTTCTCGTCAAGTATAGAATGGCAGGGGAAGACCGCATATCCAAGTTCTCCGTAGCGAGATGCAATGGCGAGCGGCTTAGCCGTCACTCAGCTCACCCGTTCGCTATGATATGCCGTTGAATGACGTGATCAGAATCGTCCCGATCGTATTGAAGAGTTACCAGTTTCCGATTAGCGAGGTCACGAATAGCTTTCTTGGTTACATTGCGTGTAGTTCCGGTGCGCTCTGCGATCTTTTGTGTTGTTGCTGTGCAGTCAGAGCCATCTTCACACTGTATTCGGATGTAGCGGAGTAGGTGCTCCTGATAACCGCGACTTGTTTGTTCTACGATGTACACGATGAATCATCTCCAGTACGTGGATTTAGCAAACTAACCCGCCGCGTACTGGCGGCCTGTTTGGCCCAGCGGGCGAGCTTGCATTGCGATAGTATACCACCAAAGAGGGGGCTCGCGCAAGAGTGAATTGACATCAACCTGCGAGTGGTGGTATAATGATTTCGGCAGCGTTAATCTAAAAGGTTGCTCGGCAGCCTTCATCGCTGCTAGTGGAAAACGCATAGGAGGTAGTAATGAGCAAACGAATACTAGTAGGTGCGATTGTGTTGATCTTGGCGATGTCGGCTCTGGCGCTTGCGGGGCCGTATTTCACAGCGGAGAACAAAGGGACTACTTTTGATCTGACATTCACTGGCGGAGTTGATTACTCCTTTGCAGTGCAAACAGACGCACGAGCGTTCCTAGATGCGCATTGGGATGCACCTGCGAGCGATTTGACTGCATCAGTTGTCGTTGGTTTGACCGGGTTCAAGGTAGGACTGGAGACGATACTGGATTGGAATCGTCCCGTCTCAAACTTCCTCGGCTGGGACACTAGCTTGACGCTTACGGGATACATCTTCACCGGACTAAAAGTATGGGGGGGGATGTCGTTCGACTATACTCCTGCGGCTAGTCCTGCTTGGGCACTCGTTCCGGTGTTCGGGATTGAGGGGCGCTGGTAAAACAAGCACTAAGTCGGTGGGGAGCGGGGTTTTTCCTACGAGGGCTTTTCTCTAATCCCCACCAGGCTATTTTCCATAAGGGAGGAGATTATGAAGATTAGGATAAGGCTCATCCTATTTGGGACGGGCATTTTGCTTAGCTTGGCGTGTTTGAACGGATGTTTATTCGATACACAACCTGCGGCGGGAAATCAACTCATTGTATCCGTAGATCCAGCAAGCGGGTATCCCCCTGTAGATGTTGCCATCACTGGTGGCGGCATGGCTGGAGGGCAATATACGTTTGTTGTAGAGGGGCGCACTTACACGCAAGGGTCTAATGTCAAGCACGTAACGATCTTAGCTCTACCGTGTGACGGGCAAGTGATTTGGGAACGTGAAGGGTATACCACTCAGACGGTTGATTTTCATATAGCGTTGAAGAACGAAGGCCCGATAATCGGTATTCCTAGACTGAATGGGCTTGATGATCTTTGGTGGATTCATCCTCGATCTCGATACATCGTCGATTTCCCAGACGCCCACGATCCGAACAACGGAGCCGTGACCTTGATTAGCGTTACGGTCAAGGCGTCACTCAAGAATGTGCCAGACACCGTTTTCTGCCCGCCATATGAGGGGCCGGATGTCTATCACGCGAAGGACGGAAACGGCAGACTGATCGGGAATGCTTTCGTCTTCCATAGCTTGTGGACAGGGCACATCGATCTTGGCTCAACGTGGGATCTGTGGGTGCAAACGCATTCATATGTGGCCGGCGATAGGATTCAGCTTGATCACTTCTCATATCAATGTACCAAGAAGCATACCTCAACGTTGAAGAGAAAGCCGGGTGAGGGTGTGAAGTGGGAAACATACTGGGATAAGATCGGGTCTGTTGTTGGTACGGGGTTGCCTTTCTCTCCGCCAGGGTTCGGCGAGAGTGGCTATCCGGGCGGTCCTCTCTGCGGGGCATATGATCAAACTCGCAGGCCAGCACAGACAACCACGATTACCGCGATATTCGAGGACGAACAAGGCGCGAAGACTGTCGGAACGTGGGTGATTCCTACGGGGCCTGATCCTGGTTGCAATACGTATTCCATGGAGGAGGAATGATGCGCAAGATGATACTTGTCTCAATGAGCATAGTGACATTACTTCTCCTGATAGGCATTATGGGGTGTGGCCCTAAAGATTCTGTGCCTATTCCTGATCCTCCTCCCGTGCCAGAGAATCATGCACCTGTGGCTTATGCACCGTTTACAACCACAATGGATTTCTCAGCCGGAGCGCGGGTTGATTACGATCTGCGCTATCGGGTACACGGCTGCGACGCTGCGGGCGATCCAACCTCAGCTACCGGAGCGCGAGACCCAGACGGCGATCAACTGGAATACAGGGTTGATTGCAAGTGGACGGTGTTTGATAGGGAGCGAAAGAAGATCAACGGGATATGGCTGATATTTCCGAAGGATGATCGTGGAGAACAACTTGCGATTGTCACCTTTTTCGTTGGATGGACGAAGCTCGATCCTCCGTATTCCTTCGCGCCAAAGTGCTTGACGGATGAAGTCGCAGATGGATGTAGCACTGTGATCGAGCCAGAGCCATTCACGTACTCTGTAAGGGACGGCAAGGGAGCTAGTGCAACCTATACGTTGGCTCATCCGTAGATAAAATACGGGCAGCAATAGAACGAATGATGCGGGGCTGAAACTTGGCCCCGTTTTTACTTGACAAATGCGGCTGTATCTGCTACAATGTGGCTATGGAGGTGAGAGCATGGCAACTGGCGTAAAGTTCACAACGTATGTACCAGAAGCTAAAGGCGGAGTTAGGCTGTTAGAGAAGCTTCAGAAGATCGCAGATAAACGGGATCGGGCTCTAAACTATATTGTAGTCGAGGCGCTTAACCAGTACGTGTCAAGAAAAAAGGAGGCAAAATGACCTTAGTTTTAACCGAGCAGAAGATGCCTTTTTCACGAGTGCTGAACCTCAAGCGCGGCGATGCAATAGTGAATCATACTCAAGTGGAGGCCACAGTTATCCTTAGTGGCATTGGAAGGGTTATGATCCCCACTGGAGGCAAGATCAATCTGCTACGAAAGGGGGCGGAGTTAATTGGGAACTGGCATATAGGAATGGAGCTCATTGAGGGTGAGATAACGATCGTCCTGGATGGTGTGTATGATGGAAAAGAAGATGACGGTAGCTAGGCGAACGTTTGAGGCTACGCATACATACGTGTGTGAAAAGTGCGGCGCAGTGAAAAACCTTCACCTGTATGGGTGGGGCGAAGTATCGACAACGATTAGATGCCCAGCCTGCGACGGAACGATGCTGCTGATTGAGGAAAATGCTTGACTGGCGCTGGTTCATAGCGGGGATCGTTATAGGGACAGCGCTAGCGATAGCTTGGGCGCAAATGACTGGGCGCATATAGGAGGAGTGATGGAAGCAAAAAAGATTGAACCAGAAACAACAAAGTGCTGGAAAGATGAGGAACCATTCTTTCAATGCTGCTGCGAGTGCGTTCATCACGTGCCTGATCTTTGGCATTGTAGCGTCGATCCAGAGGCTCACGAAAAAGGATTGTGCTACACACGAAAAGGCTGGGTATGCCTTGCGCCAGAGTTTGACGGTGTGTTCTCTGGATGGCCTGAACACTCTGTTGGGTGTGAGATGTTTGAGCGCAAAATACCTGACGAGAAGAAAGATCTACAGCGGCAGTACCCAATCATTACTGATGATGTCCCACATGAACTTCTAGGGCATATTGTGACTACGCATAATGGTGAGAGGCTTATTGAGGAACACGGCACTGAGCCGCGCATTGTTGTGGCGCATAGGCTAACGGATGGCCGTGTACTTAGCTTCGAGTTCGAGGATAGTTCCCATAAGGGCGCTAGTTAAGGTGACTGCGACGTGGTAGCGTCGGGTGAGACATGATACTGGCCCCACTTTACTACCATAGGGGTACAGCCCCTGTCGGGAACCGAGAAGGGGAATCCGGCCAGTCACCTTAGTTGAGGAGGAGGGGAATGGGTGCGATTGAGCGATGTATCGGGGAGACATTCTTGGCGGCGCGGGTAGAGCTAGCAGACTTGCGAGCAGAGGTGGCGACAGCCCACAAATACCAAGATACGGTATACAAACGGATCATGCCTGTTGTATGCCTGTGGCAGCTTGAAACGGGGAACGATGATAGATGGCCTGATCTTGTTGTACTCGTTGATTGGCTCCGGGTTCGGGGAGACAAAGCGCTAGCGGAGTTAAAGGAGGCAAAAGATGGATGAGAGAGAAGCCAGGATAGCCGAACTGGAAGAGGCGCTAGAGCTGATCGCTAAAGAAGGGTGTGAGCGGTTCACTGGTGCTGCTGGTAGCTGCTGGGACAACCCAGCGCTGTCAGTAGATGCAAAGTACGGAGCTGATCGAGTATGCCATGCGTGTATTGCTACCTCTGCTCTTCATGGCGTACCTCTTAGGGATAGCCAAGTTCATCACCCCCTAACGCTCAATGTGATTATAGATCAGGTCAAGGTGCCAGCGCTTGATGCTATCTCGGGGTGCATGCAAGTTTTCAACGGCCTTCGCCTGACCAATGAAGGGAAGAACATGGTAGTGCGCTTTTTGGCAGATTTCTATGGGCCGTACGCGGAGGCGGGCGTTGTGTATGCCCCCGTTGGTGGTGTTGGTAGCGGAGAAAGTCATAGCTAGGAGGGAGAATGAACACTGAATGGATTGATATCAACGACAGGTTGCCAGAAGCGCAGTTGGATAACTCTGGAGATATGAACGGGGTTATCGCCTATTTGGCAACGAAGCCAGATATGGGATTCCGCTACATGGTCAGTAATGCGCAGTATGTACGAATGAATCCAAGCCTGTTTCTCTACTGGATGCCGCTGCCATCGCTGCCAATTCCTGTAGGCCAACCCTCTGCTTCAAGCACAGTTAATGACGATCCAATGTTGCTAAAAGTATCGGAACGACTGCGCGTAATTCGGGAACGAGGATCAGTAGCAGGTCTAGAGGATTCCTTTACTATGAGCTTCGCAGAGGGACTCATATACGGCTTTGCCCGACAGCAGAAATTCGAGAGAAAGGGTGGACACTCGGAGGTCTTGTGGTTGCCATAGCTACAATGATAGTGACACTGTGCGTCTTCATGCGATGGCTGGGAGTCGCCGGAGGCGGTGGGTAATGAGCTGCAGAATAGATGAAATCCTGGCGCGTGATGATGTTATGGATATTAAGGAAGCTGACCAGATTGCAGAGGCAATCGCGACGGGAAATGATGTGCAGATTCTAGCATGGCTTGAGGATACGTTGGAATGTGACGGGACGAACACTGAAGCTAAGTTGGCGGCCATACTCCGTGGAGTTATCCGCACATTGACGGAAGTAATTCTACCGCGCAGCAGAGGAGGTGGGTAATGGAGATTTGGGGGATCAGCGGTGATACTATTCGAGGTATACGCGACACGCTGCAGGAGTTGATGGATGTCCAGAACGGCTGCCCGCTGCCTAAGTACCAGATGGAATACGATAGAGCCAATGCATCGGCGCAGCAGTTGATTGATAGGCTTGGTAGGATAATTGGGGTGAATGATGAATAAGAAAGAATGGAAGGATACTCTTGCCTATGCGCTGAAGGTTGGCGATCGTGTTATCACCCCGCTAGGGTTAGGGACGATCACAGGCAAGGATTTACCAGATAGCGCTTGCTGGCGATGGACTGTCTGCATTGACGAGCCTTCTCCTAAGCTGGTAGTGAGGGAGGCTAGACTAGTACATGGCAAGGAGCGATGCTTCTTCACACATGAGCTCCAGCTGCCTCGCTTCGAGATCACTTGCCACGTGTTTGACGATATGGCGGAGGATGACCAATACACACTCTATGCCTCTACGCGAGAGGAAGCGGATGAAATAGCGCGCACAGAAGCAGCGAGTAACGTAGTGCCGGAGATTTCCGCATACGAGGAAGAATAACAGAGAACGAGGAGGGATAAAATGAACACTATCACTACAACGAAAAAGGTTACAGATCTGCTTGACAACATCGGTGATTGTCCAATGCCACTTGACGTGATGCCAAATCGCATGGGGATTAACCTATGTTCTGTTGATAGTATTAGTTGGCAGAGACAGGATGATGGCCAATTGACGCATGTTGAAATTGCCTTTATTCCCAAGAATGACTGAAGGGAGACCACTATGAAATGGCCGCGCGGAAAGTACAACGGAAGGCGCATAGTTGGTGTGCGCGTGCAAGTGATGCTGAATATACGATACTGGGATTTTCACATGAGATGGAACTTCGGTGAGCCGTACATTATCTGCGGTCCAATACAGGTACGATTTGAGCTTAACTACGGGGTGACTGGCAAATGATGGCAAAGAGCCCTATGCTGACCAGCCTCTACCCGGATAACGCCACTACAGACGCTCTCAATCGATCTAGCTAGCAAAGGAGGAGAGAATGAACGCAAAGGAAGAATTGGAGTGGGGCATCAAAGAAGATAAGCAGCGCCGGAAAGACCTAGAGGTTATCAATTGTCAGAACGATCTGGACCTTGCCCAAGAAGCAGCAAAACGTCGCCGCTTGGTAGCGGGGTTAAGTAGGGGGCAAGCAGTGCTCTTGGTGCGTGATGCACAGAATCACCTAGATCGGATGAATGAGAGAGGTGATTGTGATGGGCTCGGGACAATCTGAGAAGCCTACGGGCGGATGTGTGCAGAGCGTTCACGAGGGCAACAGAAAACCTTGGCAGAGGCAATCGGTCTTTGTTCTGCGTGAGTATCCCGTCGCAAAATATATGGGGGTACGCCACTGGTAACGGTGGATAAGGGGTGACAGAGGTGAGTCGAACGATGCTAGCTGATAGGCTCACAGATTATCATACCCGAAACCTGAGAAATCAGGCGTGCCTCCCCCAATGAATAAGAGGAGGTGATTGCTATGCCAAATGGAACACCAGATTATTATCCAGGCTACATGCAGTAACCGGGGCCGCGCATCGGACTCACGCGGATTGATCTCAGGGGAGGAAAAGATAATGAAGGGCGAGAGAGACTTGATAGCAGATAGACTAGCCACCCAGCCGCACAAATCACTAGCCCTCCTCCTCTCCTGGAGAGAGCTGCGCATCATAGAATACCGCTACGGACTATCTGACTACACGCCTCTTACCCTGGAAGAGATCGGAATAGAGTTCGGCATTTGCAGAGAGCGCGTACGGCAAATTCAGAACAAGGCCCTAGAGAAGTTGGGCGACTTGCTAGATCCCGCTAACTCAAGCTGAATGAAAGGAGGGAATGATGAAGATAGTTGACGAGATCGTTGGCTTGCTTACTGATGCTGATCCGACTAATCGATTCAAGTGTGACACTGATACGGATGGGAATATACACGTATCGCAAGGGTTATTGATTGAACTAATGTCTGCGAAACTGAAGCCAGTAAGGGAACTGCTCGAAAGGATCAAGTCGGATGTTGTGTGTGAGGGAGTTCCCCTGAAGCTCGGGGACGCAGATGACAAGGAGTGTTCCCCGAAGATGGCTCTCAGTAGCATCGGAGAGAAGGCCATAGCAGCCCTCGGCTTTTGCGGGAACGATGATAAACCAGATGAACCAATTAAGAAGAGGTGGATAGACGAGGGGGCTTGCCCAGGATACAAACCCGAGGAGCTCAAGCGCGTAAGAGACGAAATGGATCGACTTGGCGCTGCTCTCGGAGCTAGCGCACGCAAGGCGGATGAGGAGATCAGGCGCATAATGGATGGAGCTGGCGCAGCCCGCTAACTCAAGCTGAATGAAAAAGGAGGGGGGGATGATGAAGATAGCGAATCTACACTACACAGAGCCACTTTATACTACCACGCCAGGTATTGATGCGCAGGCAGGTGATCTCATTGATTGCCCCATATGCGAAGGAGAAGGATGCCTATACTGCCATTGGCTGGGATTCATAATGCTAGATGAGCGATTGGGCTACTTAGGCTAGAGAGCTTGTATAGTGAGTCGCATCCGTGGTATAGTAGAAGCAGCAGAAGCAATAGTAAAGGCGAAGGTTTCTAATGGACAAAACGATAAAACGACTCTTCGGTAGCAAGCCCCCAATTCAAGGAGCACTTGGACCAGCTATAGCAATCATCCAGGGGCTAAGCCAGTATGACTGGGAAGCAGCTTGGCCTGGAATTCAGAAGGCAATGATCGGACTAGGAGCAGCCGCCATAGTTACGCTTAAGGGTGAGGCTATCGCTAAAGGAATCCCCCGGTTAGCGGAGCGGATAGCATCATTTGGCGGCACGATCGACATAAGCGGAAATGTTCAAGATCAATCCAGATCAGCATTCGGAGATGCCTTCCCTACATCAATACCGTCATTGCCGTATATCCCGCTCATCCCAATACGGAAACAAGCCGAGCTCGCGCAAGCAAGAAGCATCCCGCAAGGCTGGGAGAAAGAATTGGGTTATGAAATAACCGACACTATGGCCCCCAAAGGAAAACCAGACCTAGTATGGGTGATGCTCAACGAGGGTGGATTCTTAGCGGGGCAAGGTCTGATGTGGGATGACTTTGGTGTAGAAAGCATTGAAGGCTTGAGCGAACAAGAAGCGCGAAGACGCGGCACATTAATGGATAGAGCCCCGTGTTTGGCTAAATGGGGAGTTCCCGATGAGGTTACTCCTGGCCCGATGGGCTACCCAATCTACACTTACTATTAGATAATCCCGCGCTAATTGCCGCCCATGCCAAACGCCAGTATAATGATCACTAGACTACTCCGCACCTACATCGCAGGCTCACTGGTTCAGCAGCGGGCCTGTTCTATTTGAGCCGCCCCAGCACAAGGAGGGACAATGAAGGAACGTGAGATGAGAGAGCCAGTAGCAGACTGGTATCGCAACCAAGGCTATGAATGCGCCTATGAGCGATTCTTCGCATCAGGCTACTGCGACATCCTGGCTTTCAAGTTCGCACCCCAAACATCGCGCCGAATACCAGCTCTACTGGAGGCAATAGCGATCGAGCTGAAGCTAAAAGACGTAGGAACGGCACTCTATCAGGCTCATGGATATTGGTACGGAGGGGCGCGGTCATTGGTAGCTATGCCACTAGAGAGATGCGAGAAGATGCGCGAGTCTACCCGTCAGCGATTCCGCGATATGGAGATAGGGCTACTAGGTATCAGTCCAGATGGTATTGTGCAGCTAGAGCCAGCTCCTAATAGAGACGGGGCTGCAAGGCTTCAGTATATCCAGTGGATGCAAAAGAAACTTTGGCGAGCTCATAGACTGAATAAGTAACGCCGCACGCCCGACTGGCTAGCTCCCTATAACAGCTTCAGTAGCTCCCCTAACTGCCGCAACCACACACTAATTACACCCAAAAGCTGCGTACGTTAGACGCACACACTTATATGCATCCATGTGCATGTTCAAACTATTAAATACACCAACGCTAGCAAACTGTCCAGTGATCGGGAATTCGTTCTCTCTACCCCCTACCCCCCTCTATTTGGAGCCCTTCCTATGCCATGTAAAGTCAAAGTTATATTATCTCTCTCAGCAGGATGTAGTGACGTAGCCCCCGACCACCAATGCACACATGCCCGCTCAACCGTCAGCCGCCTTACGGCGTCGCCGTCTCGCTACGTGAAGTAAGGTCTTCGCAGTCTTACGAGACGGGCATTCAAGGTGAAGCCCAGTGGTCAGCCTGACAAGATGATCTCTCGAAGAAGGTTCGGGCAGAGGGGTAGTCAGGAGAGAGTGACCCAGGAAAGTCATCTGCCGCCGACCTCCTCCTCTGAGTCTTAGGCAGAATCGCATCAGGGTCATCCACTCGGATAGCGGGCAGCATGGACAGAGGCAGGCGGTAATGAAGAGTAACAGCTTGGGGCTGTCGAACCATCGCTCCGCTTGACAGCAGGGCAGGGAACTCACTTGACGGAGTCAATGAGGGGATCAGCCCACAGACAGCGCGCGCAGCTTCTCGCGACGACCGAGCGCCAGAAGTTGGATGCGGGCAACGAACGCCGAGCGCCAACCGGAGCAAGCTTCTCTCAACGCCATCAATGTCGGGAGAGCACGACGCCGGCAGGACGCGAGACCGCGACAGGAGGTCAGAACCTATCGCCGGCAGTCCGCAGCAGCAGGACAATAAACCCGTAAGGGACATTCGTCACCCGCTGAGGACGTAGACCTACACGGCATTAACGCATCATCACACTTGCTCACATTATCCTATGATTATACTAATAGTCTTGACAAGGCAGGAAGAAAGTAGTATGCTGTATTTAACCTAGTAAGGAGGATTGACCAATGAAGAAGAAAGACATCATTGAAGACCTGGAAATGATTATCTACGCCGCCCACGAACCCACGAAGGAACACACCACCACACCGACCTACAAGGACATGCTCAATGCCCTAATCATTATTGAATCACTAGCGCGTGAGTTAATCGAACAAGTGGAGGCGACACCATGAAGAACCTAGCACAGTTAGAGGCCGCAGCATGGAAGGCCACTTGCATTGTACTGAGTGGGCCGCAGAGTCAGGGACCAGACAGTGAAGGGATAGAGAGGCCAGTGTGGTATCTAACGATTGAAAACGACGAAGGTGAAGAGCTTGGATATACCACATACCTATCCTATAGCGCAGCATTGAAGGAGCTTGATGACATAGCAGAACGCACAGGACTGGAAGCAGTCAACGAAGGCCAGGAGGCATAGCCATGAATAGAAC
>Ga0307992_1001321_pt1 | contig 14763 bp, 16 predicted proteins | sample EllFjometagen133_FD_203162 | JGI IMG/M metagenome (GOLD analysis project Ga0307992, IMG submission 203162) | Marine microbial communities from Ellis Fjord, Antarctic Ocean - #133 | ecosystem: Environmental > Aquatic > Marine > Unclassified | place: Southern Ocean | collected 2014-10-08
TCTTGTGACGATCTATTTGAAAAATTTGGTAATTCTATTTCCGCAATTGGTCGAATACTTGGATCAATTAAGTTTGTCGTCATGTATTTGTTTGTTTGATTCTCATCTAATACATATATAGTTTTCGCTCGGACTGATCCATATTTTATAGCACTCTTAATAATATCTCCACCGATCACAACTTCACCATCTTTTTGAATTAATAACTTAGACCTACACCGCTTAATGATATAATTTCTTATAAACGCGCCATTCCTAGGTTTATCATCATCTCTAATAAGTGTAAAATAATAAACATTTTCAGAAGCTAAGTGTGAAAAATCATCGCTAACGTTATCATTGCCTATGATTATAACCCAATCAGATGACTTTATTTCTGTTTTTAACTTTCGGATTGAAAACTCTGTTAATTCTTTGCCATTGTAATTGGGCATAAACATTACAACTTTTTTTTCGGTTATACTCCAATCAAAATTTTTATACACTTTCATTATAAAACCTCTATCTTAATTAGTACTCACAATTCGCATCGCACGTTGATTAAATTCGTTGACTCCTATTGTTTCGGCTACTATCTTTGGGTTTTTCGCTGACCATTCTTCCCATGCAAGGTGTTCACCCCACTTACCATCAAATTTATCTATGGGGTCTTTCCAATCATCCCAGTATAAAACAACATCTTTCCTTAGGAGCGGTTTTATAAAATTAAGAAGTTCTATACTAGATGAATGTATATCGACATCTATATTTACATAAATAAGATTATTTATTGATTTAGCCATGGCGGGGGTAAGTGTATCTTTAAACCACCCATCGACAATCAAAAATCTGGGGTCATCTTCTTTAATACCAAGATTGGCTAATTTTTCTAACGTAATAGTTTTAGGCATAGCAAAACAACCTTCAGCATGGCGATCTGGAAACCACACCCCATCTGTTTCTTTTGGTAATCCTTGGAAAGCATCAAATCCTATATATGTAGTGTCTGGGTAATCTTTCAATATTAATTCAGCAGCCTCTACATAACTTCCCCCCCACCCAACTCCAAACTCTAAACATGTTTTGGGGCCTGTATTTGCAAATAGTCTTTGCGCTGTGCGAAACGCTTCTAATCTAATATTCTCTGTAAACATTTAATATCTCCTTATTTACTTAACCATTTCTTTTCATAAGTCTCTAATATACTCTTTTTCTCCAAATAAACAGAATCTTCTCTATCCGCAACAGCATGCACAGACGCCGGTCTCATAGTAGGGTCGTTCTGCCAATATTTCAGATTGGCCATATGGAAAAAATCCATAAGGTTCAATGGCATATAATCAAAAGTGTCGTTATTAACATATACACCAATTGATTTTCTATTATCAATATCATTCATCCACCCTTTAGTAAATCCAATCTCTGTCGCGTTATCAGTATACTTGTGTAATGATAAGTTCAAAAGATCTCTATACAATGATGTAGTTGTTAATACAACAGGGAAGTTTATATAGTACTCATCTGCGAACTTTTCATTTTTTTTAAAAAAAAGCTCTTCACCAATGTGGACATAATTTGATTTGTTGTTGATATATCTTAAATACTTCAGAGGAGGTGCTGTGTAATCCCAATATATATGAGTAGTGTAGCAAACTAAGTCAAAAATATTAAGAATGTCACAAAACATCTCTCTATCAGGTATTTTAGTTATTTTCACTTTATCTTCTAAATATAATAATTGATCACCTGTAACAGCATTAATTCCACGCAGTCTGTTATATACTGCAACGTTAGTGCCGGCAACTGGTTCCCCAAACACTACTTTCCAACCGTTTCTCTTATACTTATCGAAATATTGTTTTGGTACTGGTTCATTTGGGAATACGTCTACAGATAGTATTTTTTCATCAAATGTATCATTGTCACAACTGTATATAGATTTTATCGCGTCATCTAAATATCCTAATCGGCGTTTTATATTAGTTGTTATTAATAAACAAGATGTTTTCATATTTTACCTTTCATTTATTATATTGAGAAGATGTGTGATTATATTATCATATTTCTTATAAGTATGTTCAGTATAAATATTCTGATATTCTCCACATTCTTTAAGACCACAATACCAGTGCCACCCTATCGTCCATGGTTTTTCTTCTGGTGTCATTTCACTTGCTAGTTTACTAAACATATACTCCGGGTGTCTAGATGGATAAACCGTTTCCATTTTTATGTTATAAATATCTGGAGAATTCATATCTATCTTTTTTGTATATAATAATGAACCTACACTTTGATATTCTTTGACATTCAAATTTTTTTGTATACTATCAAATAACAATTTAAACCATGTATTGTCTTTTGCACCCATTAGTAATCCTATACTATGATATGGGTCCCACCCAGCATCTCTTGCTACAGTCTGACTAGGCGCATCATATCTGCAACAAAAATATGCAGTTTTATCGTCATTATTTTCAAACACATCTGTTAAAGGTTTAAAATATAATATGTCACTATCCGACCATAATCCACCCTCATTATATAATAAATATGTTCTAATTATATCAGACTTTATTATTTCAGGAAGATTATTACTAAACCCTATATTCTTCATATCGAATGGTATAATTTCTATATTTGTATTTCTTGATGTCTCTTCCATATAATCTTTAGTATGAATAGGAACTTTATTAACTTCGTCTTTCCACGGAACTGATATATTAAGTTTCACAGGAACATATAATTTTATTTTCCAAGTAGGATTGAATGCGCCAAAACTACATAAACTTTTATATCTCAAATATGGAAAATTGACTCCACCCCAATAAAAATGCGCTACTTTTGGTATATTATTCATAATTATCTACACTCCACATTCCAAATATTCCAATAATCTGCAGGGTACCTATAATCATCATTTTTAGATTCTTCTAATGTAGTAGTGGAAAAGAACATTACCCTTGTATATGGCACTAATGTCATAAATCCATTTGCATAACCGCTTGGTATATATAGAATTTTTGGGGAGGCTGAAGATAACACAAAGTCATGTACTGGTTCAGCCTTATTTGGATAATCCCATTTTTTAATAGGGACAGCACCAATTTTTATTGCACCACTAACAACCATAACATATTTACTTTCAATCTTATGACCATGCCACCCTCTGACAAATTGAGGTTGATGGTTTTCTACCATATAAAATCGTTTTACATCTTTAAAGTTAAAATCATTAGCAAATGTTAATTGACCTCGATCATCAACTGCAATACCACCTGTAATTAATTTTGGTTCTTTCATTATATACCTAACTCCTTGAGAAACGCTATATTACTATATCTAGTTGCAAACGTATTTTTAATCCTACCTTCAGTCAACAATAACTTCATTTCTTCAATGCCTGCTGCTGGAGTCCACTGTGTAGTAAAATTCAAATCACGTTTTGCTTTGCTACTGTTAACCATATAATTTCTAGCATCTTCAAAGCTAGTAGCTGTAGTAACTATTTCACATCCAGGAATTGAATCTTTAATCTGTTCAGCAAGATCAATAATCTTAATGTTCTCGTGATGTAAATTGAAAATACCAGTACATTCATTCTCAATATTTTCTACTAGAGTACGGGCAACATCCTTAACGTGAAGTACTGGTCGATATTGATCTCCACCAAACACAGTTAGCTTACCACCATTTAATGCTTTCATTGTAAGTGTGTTGATTACTAAATCAAAACGAATTCTAGAGAACCTATCTCCAATACCAAACAATGTTCCAAGCCTGAACATAATAGCATTCTTATCTTTGAGAATTTCTTCACCTTCTAACTTAGCAGACGCATATAATGATAATGGATTAGTTGGAGACGATTCATCCAATATATTATTTTGAGAACCATACACAGAACAAGATGATATGAAGAAAATCTTACCATCAAAATTATCAGCTAACCATTGAATAGCGTCTCTATTAATAGACATCGTTTCCTCAGGATTAAGCTGACATGCACCATCACCCACTAGTGCAGCAAGGGAAATTACAACATCTGATTCATATACAAGTGGTTTAATCTTAGCATAGTCTCTAACATCACCATTCACAAACTTAACATCTTTTCGATATGTTTCTTCATATAGCAAACTATCATATACAGTAATATCATGGTGACCATCTTCAAGAAGATAATCAACCATACATCCACCAAGATAACCTGCTCCACCTGTCATTAGAATCTTCATATTTGTAACTCCTTACCATACTTCAGTTTGTGATTTATCACTTTCTGCTTTACTAATAAACTCTACATCTAATACATCAGCAACATTATCATCCCAAGCTTTTCGGAATGCAGCATCTTCTTTATATTTATTCATTGCTTGTTTTTGTCTAAATTTAGTTGTAGAATCATACCCTTTCATTTTCACCCAACCACCACCAGCACTAATGCGCTTGAACTGTTTAAGCAATTCATAGTTCGTCCAAAAGTTAGAGAAACCATGTGTGAAACTAAACACTAAATTTACTTCAATATTAGGACTAAATAATTTGTTTTTAACAGTCTTAGCATATACAATACATCCATCGAATCCATATTCATCTTCTAGAATTTTAGTTTGTCTCATGAAAATCAGTTGAGACGAATTAAAGAGAAGTGATTTTCCACCAGGAATATTATATTTAGCAAGTAGTCTCAAATCAGCAGGAGATCCACCCATACCTAAATCTAAATTGTCTCGTAGCTGGTTGATTGCTACTAATGCTATTCTATATTTATTGAGCTTGTTCACATATTTAGGAAGGAAGTGTGATAATACAGCAGCCTTTAATCCCATTATAGAGTGGTGTTTTTCAACTTCCAACCCTTTCTCAGGAAGTGTATTTGCAACACTATCCCAAATAATACAAAATGGAATATCCATATACTCTTTATTTTGTTCTTTAAATGCACACATACCTTCTACATATTTGAATACTTTCTCAATTGTTATATCATTTGATTTAGGGTCAGTATCATTAACCCCTAATTCAGCTAAACGTTCCTTAGACATTGCACATTCAGAATCTATATATATTCCTAGAAACTTACCAGGCCATTTTCTCTGACCCATAGCTAAAATCCTAGCTACAAGAGATGATTTACCTGCACCTGGTAATCCAACAAATTGTGAAAACTTTGTTGCAACACCACCACCTAATATTGTATCTAACAAATCAATACCAGTTGGAATAGTTAAAGTACATTCTTCTTCTTCCTCACCCATACCCATCGTATCATTTAGAAAGGTATCAAAATTAGATTGAAGAAATTTACTTGCTTCTTCATCCTTAGTAGATAACTCTTGTTGGACATAAGTTTCATCTATAATTTCTTCGACTACTTCTTCTTCGACTACTTCTTTTTTCTTTTTAGCGGTTATAACATCTGTCATTATATATATTATCCTTTATTATATTTCAGCGCAAGCGCAGGAGTCATATCTAAATTTTGTTCTGCCCCATCAAATTCCACACCACCAATCATTTCCCCTTCCATCAACTCATATTGCTCCATTGCTTTAGCAAGTGCAGCACTATCTTCATAAAGATCTTTTAATGTACGGTTATCTCCTTCACCTGAAAGCTTACGTCTCATATCTACCTCTGATTTGATTGATGATTCTTTTTGTTTTCTGATACTTAATTCAACTCCATATATTCCAGTTAGTGCCTTCATTCTCTCTTCCATTATGAATCGAGTTTTGTAATCTGTTTTATTAACAGTTGTTGGAAATAACTTCTCAATTATAGATCTTGTAGATGATATATCTACAAGCATAACATCAAGTTCTTTCCTATTTTCAGAAAGTTCTCCCAACAGTCTTTCATAAATTACTTCATTTGTAACTTCAACTGGTGCGGGAGTTTCTTCTGTAACTTCAACTGACGCAGTAGTATCACTCATATTTACTCCGATATAATCTTTAATGTTCCACTTTCATTTTCTGGAATATTTTGAGGAGCTTCAATAATTCCTGGAGGAAGAGGAAACGACTCTGTAGTACCAATCTCCTCAATTAAATCATTAATTGGTTTTTGTGCAAACTTGGGTGGGTTCGCTTTATTATATGCTTTCAATTTTGCCATTAAGTCTCTTGTTATCGAACCTGTATCTTTACTCATGTCTTTACTCATTTTTCTTTCCTTTTTCCTTCTTCTGCTCCCACATTGCGTAAATCAAACAACCTTGCGCTACAGCATATAACGGATCATCCGCCCTTTTAATGTCTGAAATATCATATGGAAAATTATTAAATTTTTCAAATCTTGAATTAACTAATTGATCAAATCCATTCGGTAGAGATGTACCACCACTTAAAATAATTGGTATATGTTCATCCACTTCTAAATCTGAAGATTTATTATTAAATTCCTTTAAAAAAATCTTCAAAACGTAATCTATCAACTCTTGATAATAAAAATATAATGCTTCTAACACTTGTTTTTCTCTTCTATTTTTAAAAGTTTCAGTTGGATTTATTAAATTTAATTTTCTTTCTTTTATTCCTGTAACTCTAGAAATAGGAATACCTAATGATTTTGATACACACTCATCTACATAATCTCCTCCACGAGAAATACTAAATGAAAAGGCAGGTATACCTCTATAACTTACAGCTACATTAGTCATTCCACATCCCCAGGACATCCCAATTCCACTAAATCTATCTTTTGAACAATTAGAAAAAATTACTGCCATCGCTTCATTTAATGGTTTTGAATTATATCCTAATCCATTCATTAATTTAGAAAATATTTTTTCATGATAAATAATATTAACACCAGTTTTATCTATAGGTGAAGCAGGAACACTAAATACACAACGACCATTATCAACTCTACCAACAAGTCCTTCAACGATTGATCCCATTACTAACATAGCATCTAATTCAGAAGAAGATATTATTCCAGAAGACATTGGTCTTTTAGGTATCTGTCCAAAAATTTGAGAAAATCTTAAACAATCTTCAGAAACTATAAAAACTCTTTCTATTCCTTCATCATCCTCTAGTTGAATATAATCTAAATCAGTATTTTCAATTTCAGAAATTGTTGTTAAATCAGTATCTACTTCTACAAACATATTTCTAGAAGATTTAACTTCTATTTTATTATCTGCTAAATTCATAGCAGAACATATATTCATAGTACCTATATCAAGCCCTATAATATTCATTATATATTCTCCAATTTATAACATTTATATCCTTTGTGATGTGAACATATACCTTTAGAAACATAATACATACCAGATTGAGTTAATCCATGAGTTTGACAAAATAAATTTAAATTTTTTATCACTAATTCATTTCCATCAGGATCAATAATTTTCCAATAATTACCACGTTTCAATCTTTTATTTATATGTAATATCTTTCCTTTATTATGTGGGGACCTACCTTTTAATGTGTTACTAATTTTATTTTTAGTTTCTTCTTTCATAGGTCTTTTTTTCTTTCCCAAATGTGAATTACTAATTTTTTTCTTAGTTTCATCAGTATGAGTTTTACCTTTCAGTGAATTTGATATTTTATTTTTGGTATCTTGTGTTGTAATAGATCCTATTCTAAATGTTGATAATATTTTTTTTGTCTCTTTTGAATGATGCTTTCCATAAAATCCATTCTTTTTACCTGAACATGCTAAACTTATTTTCTTTCTATATTCATCTGTTATAACAAACCCATCAAAATATTCTCCACCATCTGTCAAATTAAAAAGACATCCAGTGCCCAAATCTATTCTTCCCATTAACTCAATAAATATTTTTTCCTGTAAAATAGTATTATTTTTACTAATAGGTCCAATTTTCCAAACTGTATAATCCATATTTTCATTAAGTATTTTTCTAATTCTACCTTTTTTTCCTTTATTACCAACACTAGGTAATTCATTAATAGCATCTCTTTTATGTTGATTCCACCTACCATAATTTCCAATACCCACATAAAAAGGCTTATACTGAAAAGTTATTCCTAAATCGTGAAAATAAAATGGTCCTTTGATTCTTGGATCTAACAAAACATATAAATATTTGTCTCTTTTAATTTTACCAATACAACTCATTTTATTTTCCTATATTATCCATACTATTTAAAGAATTTTTCATATCTGAAGAAATTATTACTGGCTTGTTATCTTTAACTCTACCTTTAGATTTACCAATATCCACATCTGGGATATATGCTGGAGCATCATCTTCATCTAAAGTAATAAGTCCATCATCCTCAATGGGAGAACCATCTCCCTGAACTATAACATTATTTACAACTTGTGTAGATATATTTGAATCCATAACTACATCTGTCAATAAATCAATCTTATCAGAAAGTAATTGAACTAATGATACTACATCATTAATATCAGATTCCATATGAGCAGTTAATTCAGTTCTAAGTTCTCGTATTCTTGAGTAAACATCCATATAATTATTCCTATATCAAATATCTAGTATTTGTCCTATACATTAGCTGGTTCTAACTCTTTTGCTACTTCTAAAAATTCCTTAAAAATACAACCTTCAGAACTGCATTTTCTCAATTCTTCTTTAGCTTCATCCTCATAATGACCATTTCCAACATTAGAAAGATCCATAGTGTAATCAACTTCTGAAGACATTTCTTCAAATTGTTCTTGTGTAATCTCTTCATATGGAGCTTGTTGATACATATGATTCAACATAGGTAAGAATGAAATTGCTTTAATTCTATCTTCAAACGTTGACAATACATCACTGATTTGGTTTGCTTCTGTTTCTGGATTGAATGTAACTGTTTGTGATACATTATTATCAGACCAATAATGTTGAATTGCAGTATGTAATTCCATTTGTTCCCAAATTGTTACATCAGCTTTGGATTTCTTAAAATCAAATTGCTGAATTGGAAACTCAAACACCAATGAGTTATTTTTATATACTGATTGTTCAGAACGATAACCAGCAGCTTTCAATGTCTTAATTAGAGGATTCGTATTTTGAATTTCCATCCTTCTTATATAGTACTTCGCATGTGGCCAATGTATACCAGGAGAGACTCCTGCAAGCAAGCTAACGGTACCACTAGGCTTAGTTGTAGTACATTTAATACTAGTAGGAATGCAAAACCAACGAGAATATATTTTGTCTAAATCACGTACATATTCATATCCACTATCACAAAAATCATTAAGAAACTTACGTTTACCAAACTTATACATTGCATCCACAATACCAGACATTGATAAACCAATACGTCTATTTCTTAATAGCACTTGATTTGTACGTTCGCTATGAGTTGGAACTAATGTTACTGATTTCGCATATAAATATGCATACTTCAATGTACGTCTATATTCCTCAGCAGTTTCATGTTTTGATGGGAACGTTTCTACTAGATTACAAAGTTCATATGATTCTAAACTCATTTCTGCACAAGGATTTATACCAGTTGCAGCTTCATCAATAAATGTAGGACCATCTTTAATACGACCATAAGTTCTAATATTATCTAACCATACATATCCTGGTTCACCATTCTTTGCAGTTTGAACAGCTAAATCATCATAGTCCATACCAACCTTTGCATATATTGAATTATTAGAAGCCCATCTCCAATCTTTCATTAGTTTAGAATATTTTTCTGGATCTTTCATCGACATATAATCATCATCAGTATGATTACCCAACGCCAACAAAGCAGTCCTTCTAACACCACCACTAACAACACAACGTCCAACAATATCCATTAAATCAACAATATCTGTTGATGTAATTTCTTGTCCAATACGCTCATTAAAAAACTGTTTTAATGTAGTTATACACTCAATAAGAGGAGCAGGACCTGGAGCAATACCCCCAAATGTTTTAATTGGCGCACCAGCTGGGCGTATTTCTGAGTAATCAATATGATCAGGAATCTTAGCTTTTCCAACATATGCATCCAATATAACACGAACTATTTCATACCATCCTTCTCTACTATCTTCACATATATGGATACTATCAATAGTTTTAGGTTCAACGAATTTAACTTTATTAGCACCTAATGTATCAAACCCTACACCCACTCCAAGCATACTCATATCCATTGTCCAAATAAATGGATCACTGAAATGATCGTTTATTTCAATTGTGGAAACAAGAGCACAATTATTCAAACATGCTCCACCTTTTTTCCAAACAACATCTGTACCCATTGTCCAAAGACCACGCCCTGGAGGAAGGAACTTAAAGTTCCACATAAGTCGGTACATCTCTTGTGCAGACTTTTGTGCTTTGTGAGCATTCCAATGTAACCTCAATCCCTTACAGTGATTAAGTTGTATTGTATAACATCCTTCTACAACACGTTTAAGGGTTTCCCAAAATTCTTCTAGTCTTTCACCGTCTTGAACTGATCGAGAATATGTTCTTTTATAAGTTACATATCCTATCGGTCCCCACTCTGGCTGTTGTCCTTCATACTGGCTTAAAAAATTATCGCTTAGGCGGAATTTTTCATTGATTTCAAACACATAGTCACCCTGTTTCATATATCTGTTTACTCCTAATTAAACTTTCTTAAAGAAAATCCAAATATCATTTTTACCTTTTTTCTTACCTAATTTATATAAAAAGTAAACTCCAGTTGCGAATTTACCTTCAATCTCAAACTCTATATAATTACTTCGCCATGTAATTATCTTAGCATCACCATATTGTTTTCTCTCAATAAATCCACCACCATATTGTCCTCTAGGAATCTCTAGCTTTTCTCTATATAACCAACCAACTCCATGGTCAGGGGTTTGAATTGCTAATCCCTTTTCACCTTTCTTAACTGGAAACTTATCAATCGGAACCGCAAATGAAATCAACATTTTCTTATCTGTATACTTGAGACGCAAATCATAATGCTTACCTGCCCTATATGCATTATGAAAATGAATCACATAAGGAGTCTTTTTATTTGATGCCATTATTTACTCCTTCGTTGAAACGCCTATCATGTTCTTCTCTTATTGCTTTACATTCATCATTATGTTTAACAGATGCATCATATATTCTCATTACTTGATCTGGTTTCATCAAAAGAAAATGATCTAATAAGTAAACAACTGTCCCATACATATGAGAATCATCTATTGAAATTCTATTACATGGAGCATGTTCTCCTATACTATTTGCTGCAAGCAAAAATTCATAATTTGTAAATAGAAGAATAGGTTTAAAATTCTCTTTAACTATAAGTAGAGGAATTTTACCATCATTTACTGCTTCTGGACGAAGCTTCTTCCACCAATCAACTAAAGTACCTTTAGCATCTGTAAAAATAGACCAAAGATTAATATCTTTATACGCCTTCAACTCTACAACAAATGCATCTGTAAATGGTTTTGATAAAGGAGAAGTACTTGCAATGTCACCAGCTTGTCCGTCAGTTTGTAATCCAACCTTCTTCCTAACTGTATAGCGTCCACCAGAATTTTGAGTTCTCCAAAATAGAGCATCATCATCTCCGTCAGACCACCAAAGAGATAATTTCTTACTAATTTCTCTCTCAAAACCATTACCTTTTGATTTACCATTGGCCATATTAATTACCTATATTTGTTCTGTTATATATACTGAATTCACGAGTATTCCATATTGAATATGAAATGTGGATAAAAATTGCTAAATTGAATTCCAAATAGCTACAAACACTAAATTTCCGCAATCCCAAATACGATCATATTCATTTAACTGCATGTTTTCCCATTCAGTTAAGTTGGGATCAAATATATCAAGTTTCTCTTGGAGTAGATGTTTCTGAAAGTTAAGTCTAGATAAACGTTGATATTCTTTCATATAATAATAGGATGGATTAGAACTATTTATTAACTTAAATCCATTATTTTTATAAACATTTCCATTTCCATATCTTAAATCGCAATAACTAATTAATGATAGTCCTCGTAATATATTCTTAAATAGCTTAGAAAATCCACCTACTACTGAAGTATTTATTTTATTACAAAATCTAAGAAGCTCATATTCATAATTCTTATTGAATCTAGACTTTCCATATGTTATGATTGATACTAATTTATCTTCATAATAGAGTCCATAATGATTTCCATTAATTGGACCTTGTAGGTGATTGTCGAATAAGAAGAGTTTGGCTTCATCATTTGGAACAGATTGAATTTCACATTTACGAGCGTATATTATATTCTCCAGTTTATTTAATTTAGCTTTAATAATTGATTTGACTATTTCTTGTTTGTCGATCCACTCATCCTCAAAGATATGAAGAAGTTGAACTCCTTTAGATTCACATTGTAGAGTTTTATTGAGATGGTAATCTTTATCTTTACGCCCACCTAACTCTGAATGCCAATATAACCCATCAAATTCTATAGCTAGATTATGAGATGGAATGTATATATCTAATTCTTTTGGAAATAATATGGAACGATCATTTTCAATTAAATCAATATTTAGAGATTGAATGAATTCAACTATTTCTTTTTCACCCAATGATGATGAATTAAAAGGATAACATATTGGACATCTTGGAATATATCCATTATCTATAGAACCTTCAAATATAGTTTGGCATTTGGTACATACCCAAGAGTATATAGAATTTACATCTTGATATTCATCTATATTAAAATTTGGAGTGCATTTTTCTTTTAATCTATCTGAATTTAAAAGTCTATTAAAAAATATTTTTTTCTCAGTTCTTCGTATTTTTATTTTTATATCTTCAGATTGGAATGGAGTTTCTACACCATACTTTAACAAACATGTTTGTTTATATTTTTCTCTTATCTCTTTATTTTGTAATGGATTTTCAACTCCATATTTTTGTAAATTGGTCTTTATAATCTTCTTCTTTATATTTTCTAATTGAAATGGATGTTCAACCCCATACTTTATTAGACAGGTTTGGCGCTTCTTCTCTTTAACTTTTTCAGACTGCATTGGATTTTCTACACCAAACTTTTTTAAATTAGTTTTTTTTCGTTTTTCATTAAACTTATTTAATTTTAATGGATATTCCACTCCATATCTATCCAAACATGATTGATTTTTCTTTTCTTTTATTTTTTTAGACTGTAATACATGTTCAACTCCATATTTTTTTAGAACTGTTTTAATTCTTTTTTTCTTTGAATTAATACAAATACACTCTTTACAATATTTTTTAAATCCTAATTTTAAATTTATAAAATCAGTTAATTTATCACATGTTAAACACTTTCTGGAATTATTAATATATTGAATATAATATTCTTCTTTTTTTATCTGATGCATTTTACTAATATGAATAGCAAGTGCCCAATTATTTTTAAAATATCTATCACAAATTTTGCATATTACCATCAAATTTCCTTAATAAGTATCAATTATAACTGGTGGTTTGGAATCTTCAACTAACTTCTCCATGACCTCGCGCTTCAAGTCCTGCCCCTTAGATTCTAACTGCTCTCCATTTATATTAACCTCACCGAATGGTGTATTAACTCCTTGATACATTGTACGCATACCACCAATCCAAATCATCATATCCGCAGCACACAATTCCATAAATATTCGTTCCATAGCTGCAGGAATTTTTCTCAAATCGTCTGGTTGCATTCTCTCATATTCTACAACTACCGCAGACGTTTGTTGATAATTAGGTAGCTCTACGATATTAGGATTTATAAATTTGTAAGTATATGACCACATTGAATATGGCATAAATGTTCTAGCTTTAAATGTATCTAATGAAAACCAAGTAGCACTACCAAAACTCATGGGTGCCATATGAGGATGACCAGCAGCTAACAACCCAGTCATTGGAAAATAACATTCTCTAATTCCAAATATTTCTAAGTCTTCTTCATCATAAAAATGAAACCAAGTACCATTAGTTTCATGAGGATGACCGGGAGCAGTTAATGTAAATCCAGTTCTTTCCCAATCTGGATAGTATTGACTGAACTCTGCTACTGATGTTAATGTAAGCCAATCTTGTATTTCTTCATCTGTCTTTTCTAAGAATGATGATGGAAGCGCAGTTCTTCCTCTACAATATCTGAGAACTTTGTTCCAGTTTAACATGATATTACCTCATAAATATTACAACCACAATCCCAAATACGATCATATCCATTGAGTTGCATATTTTGCCACTCTGTTAAGTTGGGATCAAATATATTTAGTTTATCCTCTAAAAGATGTTTTTGGAATTGGAATCTTGAAATTTTCTTTGTGCAATACTTATTAACATAATAGTAAGAAGGATTAGATTTTGATTTTAATTTAAATCCACATTTCAAATAAGAATTCCCTATTCCATATCTAAGATCCGCATAAGTAATGATTGAATTCAAATTAGCATGTTTCAATAATTTTGACAACCCACCAGTTACTGAAGTGTTTATTTTATTACAAAATCTAAGAATTTCATAATCATAGTTTTTATTAAAACGAGATTTTCCATATGTTAGAAGCGATACTAATTCATCATTATAATAAAGGCCCATATGAGTTCCATTAATTGGACCTTGTAGGTGGTTGTCAAAGAGGAATAGTTTGGATTCATCATTAGGAACTTCTTTTAATTGACATTTTCTAGCATATATTTTGTTTTGTATTAGTCCTAACTTAGCAGTGATAATAGATTTAACTATTTCTTGCTTGTCAATCCATTCATCTTCAAAAATATGTATCAGTTGAATTCCTTTTTCTTTACATTTGAGAGTTTTATTGAGATGATAGTTTTTATTAATTCCCTGTCCTTCAGAATGCCA
>Ga0307992_1001322_pt1 | contig 14746 bp, 11 predicted proteins | sample EllFjometagen133_FD_203162 | JGI IMG/M metagenome (GOLD analysis project Ga0307992, IMG submission 203162) | Marine microbial communities from Ellis Fjord, Antarctic Ocean - #133 | ecosystem: Environmental > Aquatic > Marine > Unclassified | place: Southern Ocean | collected 2014-10-08
TAGTTCTAAAGATTGGGGGGTTAAGTATCCGCTGGTCACCCAAACATTTTTCAGATGCTCTTGATGCGCTAATTTCATAATGTCCAGAGCATATTCTAGAAAAACGATAGGATCATTATAGGTATAAGAAACACTTGGCAGATGATAGCGTTGAGCTAAGGCGATAATTTGCTTAGGAGTAATACTTTTCCCTTGGATTTGTTTGGTTAATTTTGGAGATTGAGAAATTTCCCAATTCTGGCAAGAAAGACAACGAAATTGACAGCCTACCGTTCCCAGAGAAAGAGAATTTGTCCCCGGAAGAAAATGGAATAACGGTTTTTTCTCAATAGGATCAATATCGAGAGCGACTACCTTACCATAGACCAATGAATAAAGTTTTCCTTTCTGATTTTCACGTACTCCGCAGAGGCCCCGCTGGCCAGGTTCTAAAATACAACGATGAGGGCAAGTTAGGCATTCCACTTGCTGATGAGGAAGTTTTTGATAAAGTTGAGCCTCTTTCATCAATATTAATGATAGAACGTTTTTCAAAAAAAGAAAACTACATCTGGCGATGCAGGTAGAAGAATAAAAATGAGGTGGAGGGAGAGGTGCAACGAGCGATGAAACTAAGCACACTCTCCCTCTCAAACGGGCAAACAAGGCTGTTCCTATCCTGAGGGGGTAAGAAACTAACCTATACGTATACATTATATTCTCCTTGGCCGAACATGTCAAGTCCTGTTTGACCAAAGCAAATAAAGCAACAGGAGAAACACCCCCATAGCGCCTCCGCCAATAATCTTCGTCTGAGTGCTAGCAATGCTTAAGGCGGCTGATGCCACCACTAATACAAAGACGAGGCTACCAAAACGGAGAGGTTGTTGGGAAATCTTACTCCAGCCCCTGGCTATAGTAGATTTGAGAATTCCTCCGAGTTCCATAGCTCTCTTCCAATCGTAGAGCAACAACAAGAATCCCCAGATAGCGACGTAGCCGAAAGTGGGCCTGCCGGCCAGAATAACTAAAAAAAGAAAGGTAGCTATAGTGGCTGGCGCTTCAAAAATCAAATTCTGCAGATAGGTGCTCCGCAGTCTCACGGCTAAGACAAACAAAATCGAGGCGTAACTTGTTGTCAGCCAAACAGGAGCTAACTGCACATAGCCTAAATAGACTATCACTCCCACTAGCATAAGACTATCTGCCCGAATTTCGTTTTGCCCAATCCAGCTCTCTCGGCGTTGCCATTTACACTTCGCCCAATGAGCCAGGCGGCTATCAACAATATCCGTTGTCCAACCCGCCATCAGAAGGAAGACGACGACGGGTAAAGCTTCTCTTCCTCCGAACACTCCCACCAAGCTTATCGCTAACCCAAAGAAAGGACGACTCAGGGTTAACAAGTCTGGCAGGACTTGCCACAGCCTTCTTTGTTTCATCATTCCCTCCTTGGAGAATAGAAAATATAAAGAGCCTCCTAATATATTAAATTATGTAACAATATTCATTAAAAAGCAAACAAAAAGGGGAGAGCATCTGGTATTGAAATACCTAGCTCTCCCTGTCACTTAGAGGAATATTCTGACTTTATTAAATTAGCGAAAATGAAGTTCTATGATAAAATAATTTTGATGAAGAAAAGAATATTTTTTGCTATTCCCCTAAAAACATCTCTTCAAAAGGAGTTAGTGTCTTTTCAATATCAATGGTTAAAAGCACCCATTCGCTGGGTCAAGCAAAAAAATCTACACATTACTTTACTTTTTATTGGTCAGGCCAGCGACGAAGAAATAGGAAAAATGAGTGAAGTAATTCATGAAATTGCTCGGCATCATAAGCCCTTCTCCCTAGAGTTAAATAAAATTCAACTTCAGCCCAATGCATCTCAGCCAAATCTACTCTGGGCGAGAGCAGAAGACAACTCTGCTTTTTCCAATCTTTACAAAGACCTCGAACATACTTTAAGAGAAGAAAAATTATATTTCCCCAACACTGCTTCTCCTAGAAAACAAATTCCCCATATTACCTTAGGGCGAATCCAGAAATGGCAATGGAAGCAAATAGAAATTGAAGAAAGACCAGAAATTGATCAATCTTTTTCCTTAAAAATTCCCGTCAACGAGATTGCTCTATTCGAAAGCAAGCTTCACCGACAGGGGCCTGAGCATTTTATTTTAGAAACGGCTAAGCTTAATTCTAGATGAAAAAGATTTATCTTATTGGTATTGGCGGAATTGGTATCTCAGCCCTGGCTCGATATTATTTAAGCGAAGGAGCTAAGATTATTGGTTCTGATTTGTCATCGAATGAGACCACAGAAAAACTTATTAAAGAAGGAGCTCAAATCTTTATTGGGCCTCATCAATCAAAACACCTGCCCGATGATATTAACTTGGTTGTCTACAGCGTCGCTGTTTCTGAAAACAATCCAGAAAGACAAAAAGCCTTACAATTACAAACCCAAAATAATCAGCTAGAGATTTTAAGTTATCCGCAAGCCCTAGGGAAAATCAGCCAGCAATATTTTACAATTGCGGTTAGCGGAACACATGGTAAAAGCACCACCGTGGCGATGACTAGCCTTATACTTATGGAAGCCGGACTGGATCCTACGATTTTCATCGGCACAAAACTAAAAGAATTCCCGGAAGGAAATTTCAGGAAAGGGAAAAGCCGTTATCTTGTTTTAGAAGCCGACGAATGGCAAGCTTCTTTCTTAAATTACTATCCTCAAATATTAGTCATCACTAATATTGAAGAAGAGCATCTAGATTTTTACAAAGACATAGAAGATATTCTTCAAACTTATCAAAAAGCAATTGATCGTTTGCCTCAACGCGGAATTTTAATTATCAATAACGATAGCCCTTCTATCCGTCGGTTAAAAATTCGACCAGACATCCAGGTGTTGAAATATTCCCACCAAGACCCCTTGGTCGCAAAACTGCAAAAAATTCTTAAAGTGCCAGGAGATTATAATCTTCGTAACGCCTTGGCTAGTTTTTATATCGGCCGGTCTTTAAATCTTAGTGATCAAATAATTTTTCAAGGCCTGGAAAAATATCAGGGATGCTGGCGAAGATTTGACCAGCGTTCTGGAATTTTAGCCGGCAGGCAGTTTACCTTGGTTTATGATTACGCCCATCACCCGACAGCTTTAGCCGCTTTTTTACAAGCTTTAAGGGAAAAATTCCCTCAAAAGAAAATTATCGCTATTTTCCAGCCTCATCAATACGAACGCACTTGGAAGCTTCTAATAAAGTTTATTGATGTGCTGAAAAAATCTAACGCCTGGGTTGACCAATTAATTCTGACCGATATTTATGAAGTAGCCGGTCGGGAGAAAGAAGCCAAGCAAAAAATTAACGCTCAACTTCTTGCTAAAAAAACGCAATCAACATTTATTGTTTTCCAGCCTCTGGCAAATTTATCCCAATATTTAAAGCAAGAATTACAAGGAGGAGAAATCGTCGCGGTCATCGGAGCCGGCAATATTTATGAGTGGGGGAAAAGTACCCTTGAAAAAAAATAAACATCTTCTATACTTAACTAAATTAATATATTAAAATTAATATATTAAAATTAATTAAAATAATTTCAAATTTTATGAGCACGCTTATTATTTGGATTATCGCTATCGTCATCATCGTCGCTATTTTACTGTGGTACGTTGCCTCTAAGAAAAAGGAAGAAAAGGGTTCTTCTCAATCAGCTTCCATGCCCTCGGAAAAGCCCGAGAACTATCAGAGTAAAGAAGAAAATTCTAACAATCCACAAGAGTAAAAAAACGATTCAATCAATAGTTTATCGAAGCAGCTGGAAGCAGCTGCTTCTTTAGTTTAGAAAACTTGACAACAAGTTTTCTTTTGTTAAGATTATCAATGTATGAAAGTATCAAAGGCTGTTGTTAGCTATGATTAAAAAGTGACTCTATCAGATTAAAAGTCTTTTTCTGATAAGTCGCTTGACAAAGCGGCTTTTTGATTACCAGGGCTCTTTACAATTGAATAGATAATTGTTAATTATTAGCCGATAGTAATGTCAGAAATTTATTTAAGGCGAATGGTGGATGCCTTGGGATATCGAGGCGATGAAGGACGTAGCTTAGCTGCGATAAGCTTCGGGGAGGTGCGTAGCAACCTTTGATCCGGAGATTTCCGAATGGGGTAACCCGCTTTGGGTAATACCAGAGCAGTCCTTTTTAAGGACAGCGAACCCGCTGAAGTGAAACATCTCAGTAAGCGGAGGAAAAGAGACAAAATTGTATTCCCTTAGTAGCGGCGAGCGAAGAGGGAACAGCTCAAACTTTAAGCTAGGATTTTTTCCAGTTTAAGGGGTTGTAAGAAAATATCATTTAGGAGATACAAGAATTATTAGTTAAATCCTCTGGAAAGAGGAGCCAAAGAAGGTGATAGCCCTGTCAACGAAAATGATTCGCATTCTTCGATATTTTTCTTGAGTACCATTGGGACCGAAAACCCAGTGGGAATCATCCTGGACTACCAGGAAAAGCTAAATACTCGATATCACCGATAGTGAACTAGTACCGTGAGGGAAAGGTGAAAAGTAGCCCGGTAAGGGCAGTGAAATAGTACCTGAAACCATTTGCTAACAAAGACTCGGAGCTCCTTCGGGAGTGACGGGGTGCTTTTTGCAGAACGAGCCAACGAGTTTGTTTACTTTGCAAGTCGAATCGGATTAATCCGAGAGGCGTAGTGAAAGCGAGGGTTAATAGCCCGTTTAGCAGAGTGAGCAAGACCCGAAGCCAAGCGATCTTACCATGGCCAGGGTGAGTTCCGATTAATCTCGGAAGGAGGCCCGAACCCGTGGGAGCGGCAAGTCCCTGGGATGAGCTGTGGCAAGCAGTGAAAAGCTAATCGAGCTTGGTAATAGCTGGTTCTTCCCGAAATAGCTTTAGGGCTAGCGTCTAATGCTGGTTTTAAGAGGTAGAGCACTGGATAGATCTAGTTGGGTTCGTCCCGCTTTTTCCAACCAAACTCCGAATGCTTAAAACTATGAGTTAGGCAGTCAGACAGTGGGGGCTAAGCTCCATTGTCGAGAGGGAAACAGCCCAGATCATCATCTAAGGTCCCTAAATTGAGCTAAGTGGTAAAGGAAGTTGAGTTTCTCAGATAGCTGGAAGGTTTGCTTAGAAGCAGCTTTCCTCTAAGAAGTGCGTAATAGCTTACCAGTTAAGAAACTTGGCGCCGAAGATTTAGCGGGGCTAAAGCTCAATACCGAAGATATGATATTGAATTTTATTCAATAGGTAGGGAAGCGTTCCTCTTGCACTGAAGCCTTTGCGTAAGCAATGGTGGAGCGAGGGGAAGTGAGAATGTTGGCACGAGTAACCACAATTCAGGTGAGATCCCTGAACACCGAAAGCCGAAGGTTTCCTTGGCAATGACAGTCATCCAAGGGTTAGGCGGACCTAAGGTAAACCCGAAAGGGGTAATCGATGGACAGCTGGTTAATATTCCAGCCCATCTGTCAGCTAAACTTGGGAGGACGGAGAGTAGTAGCGGAGGCCTATTATTGGATTTAGGTTGGTTAATTGAGGATTCGTCCAAGATTAATCAGAATTCTTCTTTTCGGAGAAGAGAACTTTCGTGAGCACGCTTCCAGGAAAAGTCCCAACTATACTATCTGACAGATTCCGTACCGTAATCTGACACAAGTCGGCAAGCGTAAATGTGCTAAGGTGAACGGGTAAAATCTCGTTAAGGAACTCGGCAAATTAGTGTCCGTAAGTTCGCAATAAGGACCCCCTGTATTTTATACAGGGCGCAGCTAATGATTCTCTAGCAACTGTTTATCAAAAACATAGGTCTCTGCTAACTCGTAAGAGGATGTATAGAGGCTGACGCCTGACCAGTGCTGGAAGGTTAAATTTGGCAGTCTTTTTCGCAAGAGAAAGGCCGACCGGACGAAGCCCCAGTAAACGTCCGCGGTAACTCTAACCGTGTTAAAGTAGCGTAATCCCTTGCCTGGTAAGTTCAGGCCCGCATGAAAGGCGTAATGACTGGAGAGCTGTCTCAACGAGATGCCCGGTGAAAATGCAGTACCGGTGAAGATGCCGGTTACCTGCGGCTAGACGGAAAGACCCCGGGAGCTTTACTATAACCAGATATTGGATCCTGATTATAGTTGCGTAGTGTAGGTGGGAGACTATGAACTCTGACTTTTGGGCCAGAGGGAGTCGACAATGAAACACCACCCTTCTATAACCTTGGTTCTAACTGTGTTGCCTTAAAAACAACCAAAACAGTGTCTGGGTGGTAGTTTGAGTGGGGCACTCGCCTCCCAAAATGTAACGGAGGCGTCTTTAAGGTTGGCTAGCTCCGAATGGAAACCGGAGTGATAGGATAAAGCCATAAGCCAGCTTGACGGCAAGACTGCTAAGTCGCGCCGATTCGAAAGAAGAGCTTAGTGAACCGACCGCTGTTTGTAGAACCGCGGAAGATCATCAGACAAAAGCTACCCCGGGGATAACAGGTTGGTAGGGCCCGAGAGTCCATATCTACGGCCCTGTTCGACACCTCAAAATTGCTGACAAATCGGGGTGTTATGACAGCAATGTTGTATTCTGCGCCAAAAGTGCAGAACGAGAAAATTGACTGATAACGGTGAAACCCTAATTATTCTTGTGATGCAATAGAGTAGTGGGCAATACCGTGGGAAGTCTTATCAAGAGAGAAAAATCGATTGTTAATTTGGTAAGACCCCGTAGAGACTTTTCAACAAATTCGTTAAGGAATAGTTGAAGGATGGTGGTTAAAACCCATCATAATACGTCAACCCCGTTAAAATCAAAAGATTGTAGCGGGTGAAGATATAGTCCAAGCCATTAGTAATAATGGGTTAATGCGATGTCGGCTCAAGTTATCCTGGAGCTGGAGAAGGTTCCAAGGGTTCGGCTGTTCGCCGATTAAAAACTTACGCGAGCTGGGTTCAAACCGTCGCGAGACAGGTTGGCCCCTATCTACCGCAGGCGTTGAGTCTTGAGAAAGGTCATTCCTAGTACGAGAGGACCGGAATGAACTAACCTCTGGTGTACCAGTTGTTCCGCCAGGAGCATTGCTGGGTAGCTACGTTGGGTCGGGATAAGCACTGAAAGCATCTCAAGTGCGAAGCCCTTTTCAAGATTAGGACTTATAGATTCCTGGAAGACGACCAGGTTAATAGGCTCCAAGTGTAAGTACCGTAAGGTATTCAGCTGAGGAGTACTAATATCTAACTTTTTCTGACTTTTCTATTGGCTAGTAATTAGCAATTATTTGCAGAGACATTTTTAAAAATGCTCTCTGGTGGCGGTTATACCGGAGTTGTCCCACCTGATCCCATTCCGAACTCAGTCGTGAAATACTCTTGGGCCGATGATAGTAGTTTATCTGCGAAAGTAGGACACCGCCACCAGAGTGCGTTTTTTTTTATTTTAAAACCGACTTTTCGTTTTTCAAAAACCGATCTTTTAGCTATAATAACAATGCATGAAACATAAATTGTTTGATCAGAGGAAAATAATTATTGTCGTCGGTTTAATCAGTTGTATTTTTCTTCTTAATTTCTGGGGAGGAGAAAAAGTAAAAGAAGATTTTTTTTGGGTATCTTCGCCTTTATTACATATTGGCCACCGTTCGGGAAATTATCTTACTCATCAATTCCAGACTGTCTTCACTAATAGACAGAGTTTAGAACAAGAAAATCAAGATCTCCATCAACAAATTAACCAACTGTTTTTTCTTCAAGGGACAAATCAACAATTAGTAGAAGAAAACTCTCTTTTGCGCAAAGCATTATCCATTAAAGAAAAAGAAGGGCTGAATACTTATCCCGCTCAGCTTATTGCTCAAAATCTTTCTCAAGATTGGCTTCTCATTAATCAAGGAGAAAAAGAGGGGATTACTTTGAATCAGCCGGTTATCACTTTTGAAAAAGCTTTAGTTGGAAAAATTATCGCCGTTTACCCGCACAGTTCCAAAGTGCGGTTAATTTCACATTCCCAGTCCGTAATTGAAGCAGAAATCTTGCAGAATCAGAAACCGCCCATTCAAGGACTAGCTAGAGGAGAAGAAGGAGGTCGCTTGAATCTAGAATTAATTCCCCTAGATAGTGAGTTACAAAACGGTGAAGTCATTATCGTTTCTAGTCTTAATGCAGATTACCCAGCCGGGCTACCTGTCGGAACAATTCAAACTATTAAGAAAGAGAATACGAAACTTTTCCAGAAAGCAGAAATCCTGCCTTTTTTTAGACAACAAAATATTCAGCATCTCTTAATTATCACTCAATTTTAGACTTTATGAAACTAGTAAGTTACAAAATTCATTAGAATTATGAAGAAACTTATTTTTCCTATCGTCGCCATTTATTTAGCCGTCATTTTAGAGAATAGTTTTCTAAATTATTTTCTAATTCACGGAAGATCATTAGACTTGGTGCTGATTACTTTTCTTTTTATTTTTCTCTTGCGTCATTGGTCAAACAACCAATTATTAATAATAGGAATCTGGACAGGATTCATGCTTGACGTTTTTCGTTATCCAGGATTCGGAATAGGATTAACCGCTATTTTGATTCTCATTACCCTTTATCAAATCAGCCGTCATTGGATAACAAGTCCTAAAAAAATTAGTGGGTTTATTCTCTGGTTTTTAATCTATAATTTGGTTTTCTATGCTTCAATCAGCCTTTTAGGTTATTTCGGGTCACTCGTCTTTCATTATCCTTCTATCGTCTCGACCGTAACATCAGGAGGTCTGGGAATACAAGTTCTTTTCAACGGAATAATAGCGAGTTTAATCTTTCTGTCTCGCCAACAAAGTAAAAAAATATTCCTAAAGTAAAATGTCTCGGCATTTTAAAATTAAAAAGCAATTAGGAACAGAATTAGAACCTCAAGAAATTATTCTGGATCGCATGATTCAGTCTCGAGAAAAAGAAAAACACAATCCGGCTTCAAAACTCGAAAGACCTATTAAAAAAAGGGGAATAAAAATTTGGGCCTGGCTATTTCTTTTAATCTGGCTGGTTTTTATCGGTAAAGTTGGTTATCTCCAAATCGCCCGTGGGCAATATTATCGTCAATTATCGGAAAAAAATCAATTTCTTGTCCAGACTATTCAAGCCGAAAGAGGGGTAATTTATGATTCTCATCTCCATCAATTAGTGCAGAATGCCGCTAGCTTTGACCTTGTTTTAGAAAAACAAAAGTTTTTCCTCAATCCAGAAAAGGAAGAGGTGTTAAAAGAATTGGCTGGTTTATTACACCAGGACCAGAATGTTCTGCAAAAAATAATTGAAGAGTCTTCTCAAGAAAAAATCATTCTTAAAAAAAATTTAGACCACCATGCCCTGCTCCTTTTAATCAGCAAGACGGATCAATGGTCGGGAATATCCATCCGGAAGCAATCGACCCGAAAGTATCTTACGGGAGAAGTATTAGCACATATTTTGGGTTTTGTTTCCCGTTCTGACCAACAAGGAGAATCTGGATTGGAAAAAGAATACGAGGAGATTCTCAAGGCTAATCTTGGTTCTCTTCAAATAACCAAGGACAGTCTCGGAAAACAAATTAGTGCTCAAGTTCTCCAAACGCCATCTCCGGGGCAAAGTTTAATTTTGAATATTGATTTACCCTTACAACAAAAAATCGATGAGGTTTTAAGAAAAAGAATGCAGGAAGTTAATTCGCCGGAAGCAAACGCTATCGCCATTGATCCTAATAATGGCCATATTTTAGCCATCGTTAGTTTGCCGAGTTATGACGATAATATTTTTTCAGCTCCGTTGTCTAGAGAAACATTAAAGCAGTTAGAAAGTCAAAAAGATTTTTCTTTGTTCAACAGCGCGATCTCCGGAATAGGCTATCCAACCGGTTCGGTTATCAAACCTCTAATCGGCTTGGCCGCTCTCGAAGAAAAAATTATTGATACTCAAACGCAGTTGCCTTGTCCTGAAAAAATCTGCGTTTTGAACAAATACACTCAAGAAGAAACTTGTTACCACGACTGGAAATATCACGGTCCCAGTGATTTACGCCGGGCACTAGCCGAATCCGTTAATACTTATTTTTACGTTGTTGGTGGCGGAACCAGTAATTTCCAAGGTCTTGGCCCGCAAAAAATCAAAGATTGGCTCAGCAAGTTTAGGTGGGGGAAATACACCGGCATTGATATTCCTCAAGAGGGGAAGGGGATTCTACCAATCATCGACCAAAATTGGCATCTTGGTGATACTTATCACCTGTCTATTGGACAAGGTTATTTTTCAGCAACTCCTCTCCAAGTAGCAACGGCCTACAGCGCTATTGCAAACGGAGGGAAAATTTATCAGCCACAAATAGTGCACGCTATTATTCAAGAAGAAGAACCATCGTTTAAAACAATCCAAGAGATGACTCCCGTTGTTTTAAGTTCTAACTTAGGAAATCCACAAAATTTAGAAGTCATAAAAGAGGGAATGAGGCAAGCCGTTACTTCTAGACACGGATCATCTCACCTTCTTAATGGTCTTTCAGAATCAGTTGCCTCTAAAACCGGAACCGCCCAAACGGGCATAGAAAATAATTACCATAATTGGATTGCTGTTTTCGGGCCTTACGAAAAACCCAATATTGTCTTAGTCCTAATGTTGAAAAATGTCCCTGATAATATGGTTGCTTTGACCCCGGCCGCCAAAGAAATCTTAAGTTGGTATTTTTCACAGCAAAATGATAAACTAGAATAAGATGAACCAAGAAGAGGAAATTAGGCAAGAAAGAATCAAAGAACAAAATAATCAACTAGAATCAAGAGTAATATGAACCAAGAAGAGGAAATTAGGCAAGAAAGAATCAAGGAAATTGAAGCATTAAAGAGACAGGGACTAAATATTTACCCAGCCCGGGTTAAGCGTACTCATACTATTGCCCAAGCCCTCAATCAATTTACTAAATTAGCCAAAAGTCAAGAGCAGGTTGTTCTTGTCGGCAGGATTTTATCCTTGCGGAAGCATGGCAAATTAGCTTTTTTTGATATCCAAGATGGAACGGGAAAAATACAAGTCTTTGTCGGAGAAAATACCCTGGGGCCCAAGGCTTACGACTTTTCCTTGCATTATTTTCATCCCGGTGATTTTGCTAGTTTCAAAGGATCTCTTTTTAAAACTAAAACCGGTGAAAAAACTATCAAAGGTGAAGAGTTAAAGATTTTAAGTAAGGCGATCCGACCCTGGCCGAGCCAATGGTATGGGTTAAAAGATACAGAAACTCGATATCGCAAAAGATATTTAGATCTCTGGTTTAATGAAGAAGTAAAAAAGAATTTTGAAATTCGTTCTCAAATCATTGAGAATATTAGAAAATTCCTAGAAAACAAAGATTTTATAGAAGTAGAAACCCCCATTCTTCAAGGGCAATACGGAGGAGCCAAAGCTAAACCATTTAAAACGCATCTAGAAGCTTTAGATATTGACCTTTTTTTACGTATTTCGCCCGAACTTTATTTGAAAAGATTGCTCGTCGGCGGATTTGAAAAAGTTTATGAAATTGGCAAAAACTTCCGCAATGAGGGTATTGACCAAAGTCATAATCCTGAATTCACCACGCTGGAATTTTATTGGGCTTACGCCGACTATAAAGACTTGATGCGTCTGACGGAAGAAATGTTTGCGAGCTTGCTAAAAAAACTTTTTGGAAAGTTAGAAATTATTTATCAGGGAAAGAAAGTAAATTTCCACCGACCTTGGGCTAGAATCGATTTTAACCAGCTTTTGTATCAATATACCAAAATTGATCTTGAAGAAGTAAATACTGAATCCTTAAAAGAAAAAGCTAAGAAATTAGGAGTCGAGATTCCAAACGGAGCATCTAAGCCTGAGATAGCCGATCAGATTTACAAAAAATATTGCCGTCCACAAATCTGGGAGCCAACTTTTATTCTTCACCATCCTCAGGGGAGCTTTCCCTTGGCTAAAGAATCAGTTAAAAATCCTCAATGTACAGATAATTTCCAATTAGTTGTCGCTAATTGGGAGCTGATTAATGCTTTCTCTGAACAAAACAATCCTTTGATTCAAGAAAAAGTTTTTAAGGAGCAAGAGAAAAATTATCAGCACGGATTCTCTGAAGCTCAGCGTATGGACAAAGAATTTTTAAGCGCTTTAGAATACGGCATGCCTCCCGCCGCTGGTTTGGGGTTGGGCATAGATCGTTTAACAACTCTTCTCACTAATTCCCGAGGCTTAAGAGAGATTATTCTTTTCCCAATTATGAGACCCAATTAAAATGTTATCACTGGAATTTATTAAAAATCATCCTCAAGATGTTAAAAAGAACCTTCAAAAACGGGGGGTTCAAGTTAACATAGAACAAATTTTAGTCTTAGATAAAAAAAGGCGGGGATTAATTTCCGCTACCGAAAAATTACAAAGCCAAAGAAATCAAGTTAGTAAAGAAAATATTGATCCTCTAGAAAGAGCAAAAGGGAAAAAATTAAAAGGGGAGATTAAAGAAAATTTAGATCAATTAAAAGAGATTGAAACTAGCTTAAATAAAATTCTTTTGAGACTGCCTAATATTTTACAAAAAGAAGTTCCTTCTGGAGAAAAGGGAAGTATTGTAAAAACAATAGGAACAAAAACTCAATTTGACTTTGCTCATAAAAGCTACCTGGATCTCAATAAAAACCTTGACCTTATTGATATTCCACGAGCCGCAAAAATAGCTGGTGCTCGTTTTGTTTACCTTAAAAGAGAGGCCGTGCTTTTAGAATTTGCCTTGATACATTTCGTTCTTGATATTGTTCTTCCTAAAAATTTCGTTCCCATTCTACCACCCGCCATGATTAAACCTAGCATTATGGAAGCCCTGGGCTATGGCGATTTAGCTGGACAAGATACTTACTTGCTCGAAAAAGATCATTTGAATTTGATAGGGACAGCCGAACAGAGCATCGGAGCAATGTATCAAAACGAAATTCTTGATGGAAAAACCCTCCCCCAAAGATTCATTGGTTTTTCCACTAGTTTCCGCCGAGAGGCTGGTTCTTATGGCCGGGATGTTAAGGGTATTATGAGAGAACATCAATTTGATAAATTAGAAATGTTTAGTTTTTGCCACCCTTCTTTATCCTCTCAAGAACACGAATTGTTTGTTAGCCTTGAAGAAGAATTAATGCAAAAGCTTAAACTCCCTTATCAAATAGTGCGCCTGGGATCAAAAGATTTATGTGCCGCCTCCTCAATGACCTTTGATATTGAAACTTGGATTCCCTCGGAAAACAAATATCGCGAGACGCATTCTTGTTCTAATTGCACTGATTACCAAGCTCGAGGATTAAATATCCGTTATCGTTCTCCGGGGCAAAAACCTGATTTTGTTCATACCGTTAATGGAACTGCCTTTGCTATGGGTCGCATTCTTATTGCCATTCTCGAAAACTACCAGCAAAAAGACGGCTCTGTCAAAGTACCAATGGCTCTCCAGCCGTATTTGAACTTCAAGGAGATTAAAAGATGAAAGAAAAAATTATCCGCGTTAATTCCAGCCGGGTTTTTTACAGGGTAGCCGGGACAGGGAAACCGGTAATCATCCTTCATGGCTGGCTTAGTTCCTCACGCGCCTGGTTAATTTTTCAAAAACATTTAGCTCCTCGCGGCTTCAAAATTATTATTCCCGACCTGCCTGGATTTGGCCAAAGTCCGTTATCTGATCCTAGAGGATGGGGTCTTGATGATTATGTTCAGTGGGTCCAAGATTTTATTAAAGTTCTAAGAGAATCAAAAGAATTAGAAGGTCCCCTTACATTAGTAGGGCATTCTTTTGGTGGCAGAATAGCGATCAAGATAGCGGCAGAAAAATTCTTGCCTTCATTACATTCCCTAATTCTCATTGATGCCGCTGGACTTTTGACTCAACCAGATCTGCGGAAAAAGATTCTTGCTTCTATAGCCTCGCATTGTCGGCAGTACTTAGACACGATGAATATTTCTTCAAAACTGAAAGAAAAATTTAAAATTTTAGGATATCGTTTAATACGACAAAAAGATTATTTGCGAGCCAGCCCGGAATTAAGAAAAACTTTTCAAAAGATTATTGGCGAAGACCTATTGCCTTTACTACCTAAAATTACTCTTCCGACACTTATCGTCTGGGGGAAGAAAGATCAGCTTCTACCAGTCAGCCAAGCTTATCTTCTCCAAGAGAATATTCCTCATTCTAAGCTGAAAATTATTCCTAATGCCGAGCATAGTCCGGGAATTCAAACTCCGGAAAAATTATCAGAAATTATGTTTAATTTCCTTAAAGAGCATGATTGACTCGGGGTCATGGGATCAGTTTTTAAAAAATAAAAAAGGGAACAATTTTCTCCAGAGCTGGTTTTGGGGAAATTTTCAACAGGAATTAGGAAAGAAAGTCTGGCGATTAAGAGTAGGGGAGAATGAAACCTTAGCTCAAGTTCAAATCATTGAAGAAACATTGCCTTTTCGTTTCCGTTATCTTTATCTCCCTTTTGGCCCTATTTTTAAAAACGATCTTTCTCTTCAAGAGAAACAAGAAGTAGAAAAGCGTTTGCTAAAGAAACTTCGACAACTGGGAAGGAGAAGAAAGGCTGTTTTCTTAAGGATTGAACCCTGGGAACCTTTTCATTTTACACTATTATCAAGCCAGACCCCTTCTAAAAGAGTTCAGCCCCAACAAACGCTTATTCTAGATTTGCGTCCGCCTTTAGAAAAAATACTGAAGAAATTTTCTGTACGATCGCGATATAATATTCGGCTTGCT
>Ga0307992_1001323_pt1 | contig 14738 bp, 10 predicted proteins | sample EllFjometagen133_FD_203162 | JGI IMG/M metagenome (GOLD analysis project Ga0307992, IMG submission 203162) | Marine microbial communities from Ellis Fjord, Antarctic Ocean - #133 | ecosystem: Environmental > Aquatic > Marine > Unclassified | place: Southern Ocean | collected 2014-10-08
GCCACTGCAGAGCTCCACCCAGCTGTACTTTAGGCATAATCCCACTCCAGGCAAGATTGCGTTGGTACTTGGCTAATTTCTTCTGTTCTTCAGCCATCTTAAGTTCAAGCCGTTCGTCTTTTGTGATCTTTAATAGATCATCAATGCTTACACCTTCATATGGGTTGGGACTTTGCTTTAATTTACCGATGACCGATACTTCATTAAGCTCGGGATCATTAATAAAAGTTTTCAAATTTGTCAGTGCTGACACTCGTTGATTCTCAAGTGAAACAAGCTGAGGTTTATAAGATTCATAGCGAACTTTTGCCTGAAGAATATCCAATTGTGTGACTTGTCCTACAGCTTTACGCTTTAAAGCCAGTTCGTAACTTTCTTTGGCAGATGCTAATCCGCGTTCAGTTGCATCGATCATGGATTCCAGCATTTGGGTCTGATAGTAAAGTACACGAATGGTATGCACAACGGTATTGATCTGATCTTGTAAGCTTAATTCAGATAAATTGACAGCAGAAGAAGCCATCAATTGTCCATTGATAATTGCGCCACCGGTAAAAACAGGGTAGGAAAGAGAAACTCCGGCAACAGAGCTAAATTGCGTTCCCATTTGTATCTCTGAGGCAGGTGCGGGACCGTCACCGTCAAAGTCTATCACCATAACCGATAATTCAAGATTATCTGTCAATTGATAGAATGACGAAACAGTTGGAAAAAAGTTTGCCAGTGTTTCACGAGAGGAAACTTTTGCCTTTTGAAGTGAGGCTTCAGATAGCTTGATCTGAAGATTGTTTTCTAATGCCAGTTTCTCTGCTTCGGCGAGTGTAATATCGCGTGCAGATAAAGAAACAGCTAATATTAAAATTAATGTGATTATTTTTTTCATTGTTTTGCAAAACCTCCTTGCAATAATGTTATCAGGTTTTCTGTATGTTCTTCGAGCGTTAGGTCGATTCCCGCCATGATCCTCATTTGGGGTCCAGACGTATGGTGGATCATTCCAACGATTGCTGATGTAATTAAATTGACAGGCATATCATCGCGGAGTTCTCCCTTTTCAATGCCCGATGCTATAATTAACATGGTTGCCTTTTGCTGACGAGTAAAATAGCTGTGTAGCATTTTCATATCGATCTCTTTATCAAAACTTTGAGATACAACTTTTTTGAAAAGCATAAAAGTTTGGGGGCTATTTGTAGAAAAATTACACATACCTTCAATTAATATGCGTAGTTTTTCCCAAACTGAACTATCTGTTTTGGCAAGAGCTTCTAAACCATTAACCAATTGACCCAAAGTATGGGTTAGGCAAGCAGAGAATATCTCTTCCTTTCCGGGGAAGTGATAATAAAGAGCTGCTTTAGTGATATCGAGTGCTTCAGCGATCTCGCGCATGCAAGTGCCATTGTAGCCCTTTTCTGCGAAAGTCTTTGCTGCGACTTCTAATATCTTATCATGTGTTGTTTCCGACATATATTTTTCTCCTTTTCGGACTTACTTAACGGAAGGTAAGTGACAAAGTTCCCAAAGTCAAGAAAAAACTAACCAAGCGGTAAGTAGCCCCTTGCGACTCTTAAAGGTCAAAGATAAAGGTATAAAGATTAAAGAAGGCTCGCGGGTCATCCTGAACTTGTTTCAGCCCCGAAGGGGTCCCGTAGGGAGACCTCCGCGAGCATAGGTATTTTAAATATTATTCGCGTTACATAGAAAAGTTGAAGAGAATAATTATTTATCTAATGTGTGTATATTTTTTGAATCGAAACGACATAGAGATCCTGAATGCCGATGTCCGCCGGACACCGTTTCAGGATGACATATTTTTTATATATGAGATGATAAAGCGGATAATGTAGAGACGCAATATTTTGCGTCTCAGCCTTGCGAAAGTCTTTCCTGAAATGATTCAACAAACTTCGCCACATGCATCCCATCCATCAAGGCGTGGTGCGCATTAACTCCGAGCGGCATCATTTTTCTGCCATTTTCTTCAAACATTTTACCAAAGGTTAGGATGGGGACGCCTTCGGTGTTCGGTAGGTCCATGGAATGTGTAACAGAGGTAAACTTGATCCAAGGTATAATAGAGTAGTAGATCGTTTCCGGACAGTCTTTTGATGTGTCTAGGTCAGAAGAAGTTTTTATGCGTTCTATTTCGGGCTCTGCAAATTTAAGGAAATCTTCGAAGCTGTTTTTATGTTCCAACATAGCAAAACCTAAACCTCCGTCATTACGTAGCACGGTAGGAGATCCGCAGATCCTATCGAATATGATGGGTTTGCCTTCTTCTAGCCGGGTACGAAATTCCGAGATAGTATTTGCGGTATCCAGTGACAAATAGAAATAATAAAGAAAAAAGGATACGCCCAATTCTTTGGCTTTGGCATAAGCCTGAGTGCAATCAATATTTGTAGTAATACCAAAATAGGGATCGCTGTATTTTATGAAGTGTTGGAACAGATCCTTGCGTTCCCAGGTGTCTAGCTTTATGATGTGTTTCATGGCGTTAATTTACGGGGATTATTTAATTTACAAAAGAATATAATACGAACCCCAAATTACACAGATAGTGTTTTATAAAAAAATATCAACTATCGATAATTAACTATCAACAATCTTCTCTCACAAAGGCACTAAGAAGAGAATTTAGGGTTTGGCACGAAGGGTAGTGAGGCACAAAGAATACAATATTAACCCTGAGCGAAAACGAAGGGTTGATCAATAATAGCCTGGGATGAAATCCTGGGTTAATAGTATTCAATATAAAACAACCCCGAACGAAGTTGAGGGGTTGAACGGAAATTTAATTGTTTTGACCCCAAAGGGGGTCAGATATCAATAGCCCACGACAACATCGTGGGTATAGGAATTATCAAATATATACAACCACAGCGTGGTTGAACATAACAATTATATTGAACTACGCTGTAGTTCATTTTTTTAAGATTTTATTTCTACGATATTGGACCCCTAGCGGGGTCAAGATGTTCAATCCTTTCATCCGGATTCGCTTTTCGAGCTTCGCCCGACAAGTTCGTCAGGGTTGTTTTCATGAGGGTGCTAAAATCCCGGGATTTCATCCCGGGTTATTCTGTGTTTAACCCCTTCCTTCTACGCTGAAGCTACGCAGGACAGGCCAAAGGGTCGGGGTAAACGTATTGCAGTATATTTCAATTTTCCCTAAAGTTTCATCAATGATTAAGTTAGGGAATAATTGATAAAATTTTAAATGAATTAATTTGTGTAATTATTCATCTGTGAAATCTGCGGTTTTCTTTAATAAAATAATATTTTTATTCAAAACAGGCAAATGACAATATTACAATGTGATATGTGTCACAAGATCAGATAAAGCATTTTCTACTTCATCAAGTTTCAATTTTTGAAGGTCTGCCGAATGATGGTTCAATGCACCGGTATCTTTCATTCCGGAACCCGTCAGTATCATCAAGACCGAGGCATTCTTTTCAATTTTCCCGGCAGTTCGAAGCTTTTTAATGGCATAAAGACTTGTTGCCGTGGCAGGTTCTACAAAGTATCCGGATTCAGCTAAGAGCTTTTGAGACATTAGGATTTCATCCTCACTGACATCTTCGGCGAGCCACCCATAGCGATAGGCTTTATCAATGATCTCATCTCCGCCCGGAGGATTTCCGGTTGTAATGGCTTCTGCAATGGTGTGGATATTGGAAAATGGAATAACATGCTTTTTACCTTGCCTGATCGCGCTAACGATCGGACTGTTGTTTTTGGCCTGAACCACGATCATTTTTGGGAGTTTGTTAATGATACTGGCTTTTTTCAATTCAACAAATCCCTTAAAAACGCCACGAATATGACCACAGGCCGAGGTGGGAATAGCAATATAGTCAGGGAGCTTGCCGTGGGTTTGCTCGAAAATCTCAAAGGCTTCCAATTTATAACCTTCGGCGCGGATGGGGCCGTTGCCGGTAACGATACGCAGCCCTGTTTTTTTAGCCAGACTGAGGACCGTTCGTTTCATTATGGAATAATCTGCAGACACGATTTTAATGATCGTAGCGCCGTGGACTCCGATGGCCGCAATCTTTTCATTGGGTATAAATCCCGGGACAAAAATGAGAACTTTTAGACTGGCTTTTGCTCCATAGGCAGCCATGGAATGACCCATGTTACCCGTTGAAATGGTAGCGACGACTTTCTCGTTCATTTCTTTTGCCATTGCTATGCAGGTTAAAGAGCCCCTGTCTTTAAAACTCCAGGTTGGATTTTGCGTTTCGTTCTTTAAATAAAGATTATTCAGATCGCAAAAATCGAGAAGTTTTTGACAGGCTAAAACTAAAGGAGTATTCCCTTCGCCGAGTGAAATGTTTGGATCCATTTCAGGGAAGGGCATGAAATCGGCAAAGCGTTCCCAGATGTGAGCACCTGGTTTGATCTTAGCGTTTTCTATTCCGCTGACCCAAACTTCCAACGATTCACCGTTATCTGCAAATTCTTCAAGTCGGTCAAATGGATATGGCTCATTGCTTAAGGTTGAAATCAGTTTGATATTATTTTGCAACATGATCCTATCCCTTACTAAGTTTTGAATATGATTAAGTTAGTGAAAAATTGATAAGAATTAAAATGAATTAGTTAGTGTAGTCATAAGAGCAAGAAAACACTATCCGCAGATGTAGCAGATTATCGCAGATTATTCTTCTAAAGAGCTTGGTTTGTAGCCACCATATACAAATCGTTTATATTGAAGACTTCTGGCGCCAAAATTCAACAATAATGCTTTTCTCAATCCAGTGGCTTTTGAGTAATTGATTACTTGGGATTCTTCTTTACTTGTAATAAAAGACAATGCTTTCAACTCAACAATGACGGTATCAAAACATATAAAATCGGATTTATAATATGTTTCTAATGGCATGTCTTTATAGTTGATGTTTAATTTGCATTCTCTGTTGTAGGGTATATTCTTTAAAATAAATTCTTTTTCTAGAGCTTCTTGGTAAACAGCTTCTAAAAACCCACACCCTAAAGATCTATGAACACTCATTGCCGCACCAATGATTGCGTATGTTTCAGGGTCTTGTTTAAGACTTTTAGATATTACAGGCATCTTTATGTATAATTTTATTTAATCTGAGTAAATCTGCTTCATCTGTGGATAGAATAATTAATATTTTTTGTAATTTCAATCAGAAATAATAAGATGTGATGTTTGTCACTAATACACAAAAGACGATCCACCCAAAAACTCCTGTATCAAGGAGGTCGGTGGTATCAGCTCAGTACTGAAGGGCACAAACAATTCCATGAGGTGACAGAGTCGTTCCGCTTCAACCTTAACGGTTGATGTGTTGGGAATGGAAGAAAGCGTTTCGAGCAGAACACCGGAAAAAACAGACCATTCATATTCCAGTGCGGAATTAAAATAGATATCGGCATTTTCTTGGTAGGGGAATATCCAGCGTGCCTCACCGCGACGGACAGACGGCCAACGCAGCAAGGTCTCCTCGGGAGAATGTCCGCGGAATTGTGAGTCGCGATACATTCTACGTAAAAGACGTGTGTCGGAGGTGGAAACACGATTATATAAATTGAAATTCAATTGGGTCAGTGCAGATATATAAATACGAAATTTTGTTTCATCCGGAATAGGGGCAGCAAGCTCAGGATTCAAACCATGAATACCCTCAAGGATCAATATTTCATCATCATAAAGAAAGGTTTCTTTTTCTTCATACGCTTTTTTGCCTTCCTGAAAAAGGAAACGGGGAAGATGTACGCCTTTTCCATTCATCAGATCTATCAAATGCCTGTTCAAAAGTTCATGGTCGATAGAATCGAAATGCTCAAAATCAAGCTCACCTTTTTCATCGAGTGGCGTATGTTCACGGTCTACAAAATAATCATCAAGTGAAAGATGCTTCGGTTTTAGTCCGTTGATACGTAATTGCAATGACAAACGCTTCATAAACGTGGTTTTACCCGAGGCGGATGGTCCGGCAATAAAGACAAAGCGCAATCCCTTGCGATGCATGATCACATCGGCAATTTCAGCGATCTTTTTCTCATGAAGGGCTTCATATAACTGGATTGCTTCCGCTTGTCTACCGGCCAGAGCTTTATCGTTCAAATCACTGACATGGCGAATATCCAACATATTTCCACGTATTTCACTTTCGCGGATGACCTTAAATAAATTAGGTGAAGAAACAAAAGGCGGGATTACATCGGGTGATGTTCGTGTTGGAAAACCCAGCACAAAACCTTTTTCGTAGGGTGTTATTTTGAACTGTTTGATATATCCTGCAGAAGGGACTAAAGCAGAAATGAACCAATGTAGAAATCCGCAAAGATCATAAATACGCAAATAATCTTTAGGGGAATTTTTTAAAACATTAAATCGCTTAAGTTCGATCTTGCTTAGTTCTGCATGAGTAATAACGCGTTCTTCAAATTCATAATCGGCTTTAACATAGGCATGCATTTTTGCTTCAAGTAGATCAAGATAATTATCCGGAAGCGTTTCCGGATGGACCGGTTCACAATAAAAACCTTTGCCAAATGAATGCTCAACCGATATGCGCGTATCAAGGAACAATCCTTCCGCCGCCATTAGCATCAATGCTGTTGTACTGACGGCCATACACTCTGCACCGAGCGTGTCGTTGATATCATAAAAACAGCAATGTGAAACCGAAGATGGAATAACATTATTCAAACTTTGTAATTCGGTGTCACAGGACATACAAAGGATATGTTCGAGATCATCAGTAAAATGTTTACGGACAATATCTAAACCACGAATATAGTCATGTTGTTCAATGGCGATCTGTTTTTGGTGGTATGTAATGATCATTTATATGCTGTTTTATCCACAGATTTCACCGATTTTTGCAGATTAAGAGTTATATAATAATCTGTGGTAATCTGCGCCATCTGTGGATGTCTTAAAGTGTTACCAGCGGACATTCAATTCTCGATTGGCTTTGACTTCATCAAGGCGCTTTACGGGTGTTTCTTGCGGTGCGGATGTAACGATCTCAGGATTGTTTTTGCTTTCTTCGGCGATCGTCCGCATGATGTCGATAAAGTGATCCAAAGATTCTTTGTTTTCTGTTTCGGTCGGCTCGATCATTAAGGCTTCGTGTACGATGAGCGGAAAATAGATGGTTGGAGCGTGAATCCCATAATCCAGCATACGTTTCGCAATATCTAAGGTTTTTACACCCTGTGCTTTTTGCCGATCTCCCGAGAACACACATTCATGCATGGTCGGAGATTGAAAGGGAAGATCATAGAGGTCTTCAAGAGAAGCACGAATATAATTAGAATTTATAATGGCATACTTGGATACATCTTTTAAACCTTCTTTGCCCAACATACGAATATAAACCCAGGTTTTGACGATCACGGAATAATTACCCCAGAAACCAAGGACCTTTCCTATGCTTTGCGGTTCATCCCACTCAAGAGTATAAAGGTCGTTATTTTTATTGATCCGTGGGACTGGTAAATAAGGTACCAGTTTTTCAACAACACCAATGGGACCGGCACCGGGACCGCCGCCGCCATGAGGAGTGGAAAAGGTTTTATGTAAATTGATGTGTGTAATATCAAAATGCATGGCTTCGGTTTTGACAATACCAAGCAGTGCGTTCATGTTTGCGCCATCCATGTACATCAGGCCGTCAACACTATGAACAAGTTCTGATATTACAAGAACGTTCTTCTCAAAGATACCTAATGTATTCGGGTTGGTCAGCATAAAGCCTGCGACTTCATCGTTAAGTTTAGCTTTAAGATCGTCAAGATCAACCAAACCTTCCTGAGTGGATTTGACAGTTACAGCATTATATCCGCCCAAATGAACAGACGATGGATTGGTCCCGTGAGCAGAATCGGGAATTAGTACTGTGGTTTTATGATTACCCTTAGCCTTATGATAAGCACGCATGATCATCACACCGCACAATTCACCATGTGAGCCGGCGGCCGGTTGCAATGTGAAGCGTTTCATATCGGTAATGGCACAGAGATACTGTTCAACATCATGATATATTTTTAATGCAGCTTGAATCGTGCTTTCTTCTTGAAAGGGGTGAACCTCGGAAATACAGGGAGATTCCGCCACCGCTTCATTTATCTTGGGATTGTACTTCATGGTACAAGAGCCCAATGGGTAGAAATCTTTATCTACGTGATGATTCAAAGTTGAAAGATTTACAAAATGGCGGACAACTTCCGGCTCACTTATCTCAGGCAGTCCACATTTCTGGGAACGCAGGAGGTTTTTGGGAATATAATTCTCTATGGGACGCTCAGGAACATCACATGCCGGTAACACAAGGCTTTGTTTGCCTTCCGCAGAGCGTTCGATCAATAATTTTCTCTCCATATCTGGTCTATCCTTATCTTTATCAATGGATAAAAAGTTATTAAAATATTTTTTAGTATCAAAATGCTTTCGTATTATATTGCCACCTAAGGAGACCCATTGATGAAGAAGATTATTTTATTATTTTTGCTGATTACATTGACTGTAACACTATTTGCGGTTCCCGCTAGTCCGGAGCCAGCCGTTATTACCTATGAGGACGGAAGTAACTTAACCGTATTCTTAAAAGGTGATGAAAATTTTCATTGGTATGAAACCTTAGACGGATTTCAAGTTAAAAAAAATGTTAAGGATCAATTTGAATATGTTCAAAAAGGGTTAAACAAATCCAATACCCTATCCACAATTATTGCACATGACCCCAGTGTTCGCGACAGCAAAGAAGTAGATCTGGTATCAACGCTAAGCAAGGGAATTATTGTACCCGAGAATCTAACAAAAAAAACGGGAATGCATGCACCCTTAACCTCACCCTTTGATCAAACGGATTTTCCCACGCTTGGCGATAAACGGTTTTTATGTATTTTGGTTGAATTCCCCGATATAGCATTCATCCACAGCGCTACCAATTTCGATAGTTTAATGAATGGAGAGAATTATATCTATAATGGTGCTATCGGCAGTGTCCGGAAATATTATAATGCCACTTCGTTTGATCGTTTCAATCCACGGTTTGATGTTGTAGGCCCGGTTGTTCTTGATAGCGGATATGTTTACTATGGAGGCAATAATGATGCAAATATCCAGATACTTATTCGCGAAGCCGTGACGAAGGCAAACCCCTTGGTGAATTATCGGAATTACGATAATGATGATGACGGATACGTTGATAATGTCTATTTTATTTATGCGGGATATGGGGAATGTTTTTACGGAGCAGATGAAAACACTATCTGGCCGCACCGCTGGGCTTTCCAAGGCTCCTCTCCTACGTTGGACGGGGAAACATTTAACGATTATTCAACTTCGATGGAGTTATATGGGACGTCCGGGACCATCCGGACAAGTATTGGTGTGGTTTGCCACGAATTTGGTCACGTCTGTGGCTTGCCCGATTTTTATGACACAGATTATGATGGCAGCGGAGGAGATTGCGGTGGCCTCGGTGATTGGGATGAAATGGCCGGTGGCTCCTGGAATTATTCCGGGCGCCGTCCTCCTATATTTAACGCTTGGTCACGTATGTATTTAAGATGGGCAAACCCGGTAGCGCTTAGCGGAGTTGAAAGTGTAATCTTAGATTCAGCATATACCAGTAATGAGATCCGTTATTTTATGTCACCGACAAGCGATGAATTTTTCATGATGGAAAATCGCCAGCAAGTTGGTTTTGATGCAGGTATTCCCGGACACGGTTTACTGATTTTCCATATTGATATGAACTCCAGTAGATGGAATGATAATTCACTGAATTGTGACCCTTATCGCCAAGCATTTGATCTTGAAGAAGCTGATGGTCAAGGGAACATAACATCTTCATATATCAATGCAGGCGATCCGTTTCCAGGTACCAGCGGAAAAACATATTTCGTCGATACAGGCTCACCTAATGCCCAAGACTGGGCGGGAAATATCTCTCGCAGTCCTATTCGTAATATCGCGGAGAATTCCGGGGTTATTACATTTAACTTTGGTGAAACAAATGTTGATAAGCCAAGCAATGTTGCTATGACAGCACATGGCCAGGATTCTGTAAGTATAAGCTGGGCATTGAATGACGATGCCGATTCAGTGATGATTCTTTGGTCAACAAGTAACAATATAGGTTATCCCGAAAGTTTGAGATCATATGATCTTGGGGATAGTATTTCCGGTGGAGAAGTAATCTACAAAGGAATTGATACGGTTTTTTATCACGCAGATCTGGATGCCGGTACAACCCAGTATTATGATATATTTTCCTTTAATGACAGCGCCTATACTTACTCGGAAAAAATCAGTGGCACTGCAAAAACAGCGTCACCTTCATTTTATAAAACAGATTTTTCCGAAGGTTTGCCCCAAGGTTGGGTGATCGTAGATCGTACCGGTAACGGAAGTTTTTCCATGGAAAATCCTGAAAACAGGGTTTTGCACTCTGAAACAGCCGAGAATGGATATATGACCGTAGACTCGGAACATGCAGGTGACGTTCCAATCTTTGCGGAGTTAATAACACAATCGTTCAATTTCTCTCTCAGCAATTCAGTTGTTCTTCGTTTCGAACATCATCTTGAGGTTACAAGTGTTACGCTTGCACGGATTTTATATACCATCAATAATGGTATTACATGGTTTGAGGCTGCTCGCTGGACAGAAAACACCATCGACCCCGCAATTTGCGAAGTTGATCTTACGGCAGATGTCAGTGGCTTACGGGATGTAAAATTTAAATTTAATTACAATGGACTGAACCAAAAATATTGGTGTATCGATGATTTTGAGATCTCGGCCACACAAGATTCCGGGTTGTCTGCTGGGTTTCATGCCGCAACGGTTTCAGGAGTAAAACCATTGACCGTTCATTTTATGAATACGTCGGTTTCGGGACCTGATAGCATTGATACTTATATTTGGGAATTTGGGGATGGTTCTGATTTTTGCTTTGATAAAGCCCCCACGCATATTTATACGCGTTCAGGTTTATATGAGGTATCTTTAACAGCACAAAGCAAAGATAAATCATCTTATTGTGCTAAGAGTGATTACATTGAAGTTAGCAATGATGCACCTATCGTGATAAACGAAGAGGATACGTTGGATGTGGCCAAAAATATCCCCAACACCTATAATTTGAAGCAATTTTTCATGGACCCGAATGGTGATCTCTTGACTTATACATGGTCCGGTAATTCAGCAAACCTCAGTATTTTTATGCAGGATGATTCTCTTATCGTTTTAACCCCTGGCTCGGATTATCTTGGCACAGAAACGGTAACATTTGTTGCCAAAGACAATGAAGATGACAGTACAAGTCATACGGTTGATATTTGGGTGAGTGAGACAAAAATAGCGGATGCAATGCCGGGTGATTTTCGTTGCGATCAGAATTACCCAAATCCATTTAACCCAAGTACATCAATACGCTACCAGTTACCCGAGAATAGAAATGTAAATCTAAGCATTTATGATCTCAGCGGTCACAAGATTCACACTCTGATAAATGGTATTCAAGATGCCGGGTATTACACAGTTCAGTTTCATGCCGCCGATCTGCCGAGTGGGGTTTATATTTATCGTTTAACGGCGGGGAATGATGTGCGGACGATGAAGATGATCTTGATGAAATAATAATATTGATCGTGTAGAAACGCAAGATCTTGCGTCTCTACAATTACAAAAAATATTGATGGATATCATTAGCCCCGGGTTTAAACCCGGGGCTAATGAATTATTAACTTCTAATTTTTGTTTTATTTATGAAAATGGGCAGACCTTCATACATACACCACAATCAGTTCCGATACGCTTCCAAATCTCATAGCATTTTTCACCTTTTATTTGCCAATAGTGACGTCCACCGTCCTCAGAGGACGCATCTGCGGATATAGCATGTCCCAAACATGCCTTTTCGCACAGATGACAGGTCTCGCAGAATTTGCGGATCCCGAAGTCCTGTTTTTCATCCGGGGCGAGTTTAAGATTGGTTGTAACAGCACCCAATCGGACTCGCGGACCGAACTCTTTGGTCACCAGAAAACCAATACGACCAAGCTCGCCAAGACCCGCTTCTTCCGCAAGCGACGGAAGAGGAAGAAGATAATTTGCGTCCATATGATTGCGGGCCTCATAACCCAGTCTGCGTAAATAATAAGCTAGAATCATCCCAATGATAGAAATCTTTACATAGATTCGTGAAACCTCAATATTTTCCTCAATTGCTGGCGCCAGATTGATTTTGTTCTTTTCCATTTCAACCGCAAAAACAATGGCAAAACCATGGTCGACATCAACGACCTCGCCGTAATTCTCTGGCTTGCGTCCGCGATGAGAATAAAAATGGTCCTTGTTTATCTTGGCAATTCCGACCAGGTCAGCACCGTATTCCCTTGCTGTTTGTTTTAAAAATTCAGTGATTTTTTTCGGTTCTACAGGAAGTTTTTCGGAAGCCGGCAAGCCATCAGATAAATGATTAATGTCTGCAAGAAAAGAAAAAGCGGCGTCAGCGAGATTGCTTTTAATAGGATCGGTTACGGGATTCTCTTTTAGTTTTTGTGAAAGCTCGCGAAGATGGTCGTCGATCTTTTTATTTTCGGGATGGCGTTCATAATAATCACGATAAGCATCTGAATCCGGGCGCAGGGCTTTACGGGCAAACATGGTGTCGCGTTCGTCGAATTTTTTCATGCCGTATCATAATACATTTTTTGCAGAAAAAAAAGAGACACCCCAAAATTTCGAGGCGTCTATATAATTGTGTTTATCCTGTTATTTTGTCGATTAACAATCAGGTCAATTCCGTTATTCTGTCAAAAATAATTTTCGTCAATCTATGCCAACGGCATTACGCAATCGTTGGACAGTCGCAGCAGCGATCGTGCGAGCTTTTTCGGCACCTTCTTTGAGAATGCTGTCAATGTGAGCAGGATCTTCCATAAGTAAATCGTATTTTTCTCTCATGGGTGCAAAATGAGCATCTATGATCTCAAAAAGTTCTTGCTTTGCGTGTCCCCAACCCATGTCTCCGGCCAGATAGCGCTCGCGGGCGGCAGTTTGTTCTTCGGGTGTGGCGAATAATTTATATAAGCTAAATACGTGTGATGAATCCGGATCTTTGGGTTCTTCTATTTCCTGACTGTTCGTGACAATTTTCGTAATGATCTTGCGTAATTTTTTAGAAGGTAGGAACAAGGGAATAACATTATCGTAACTCTTGCTCATCTTGCGTCCGTCCAGACCGACAATGACCTGAGTTGTTTCACTAATAACAGGTTTTGGAACTGTCAAAAGTTCTTTGCCATATATGTGGTTTAGTGATTGTGCTATATCCGCAGAAATCTCCACATGTTGTTTCTGATCTTTTCCAACGGGAACAATATTGGTATTAAACAAGAGAATGTCCGCAGCCATAAGAACAGGGTAAGTGAAAAGTCCCATATTAATACCGGCGTCCGGGTCGTTCCCTGTCAAAGTATTCTCCTGAACAGACGCTTTATAAGCGTGGGCTCTGTTCATCAGTCCCTTGGAAGTGAAGGCCATCAAGATGGTTGTCAATTCAAAAGTTTCCGGTACATCAGATTGGCGATAAAACATCATCGTTTCCGGATCAAGTCCGCAAGCCAGCCATGTAGCAGCTAACTTATGGGTCAATTCTTTCAATAATGCCGAATCTTTTATCGTATTAAGGGCATGATAATCTGCAATGAAATAGCGGGAATCATAATGTTCAGCCAGCTCAATGGAAGGCTTAATGGCGCCGAAATAATTTCCAATATGAGGAGTGCCTGAGGGTTTAATCCCTGTTAAACAAATTTTACGGCTCATGATGTTTCCTTTCCAATAAGCTTATCTATAGAATAAATGCCTTCCAGCATCTTATCAAGTTTTTCCGAATAATGTGGTGCTTTGGGATCGAAGCTATTCAATTTAATCTCACCTGAAGAATGAATAAATTCCGGTGAGCGACGCATAATGGCAACATGTGTAATATTACCCTTGTCGTTCTGAAAGAACGCCAGATCGCCGGGTTTAGCTTTTTTTATGTCGACAGGATGTTTTTTCAAAACCTTAATCTGCTGAGATGCATCACGAGGGAGCTTAAGTCCGGCTACATTAAAACACATCTGAGTGATCCCTGAACAGTCGCAACCATTCTCAGTCTTGCCACCCCAAAAATAGGAACAACCCAAAAGCTTATCCGCTGAGCATAAAATGATATCCCGGGGGTTTGTAACTGTTAGGGTTTTTTGCTCGAGATAACCTGTAGAAGCATCCGGCATCAGAATTTCATAAACATCGCCGTCTTGTTTTAAATAGGGAAAATCAGCGCCCATGGCGGCCACAGCTTTTCTGGGAGCTTTCATTTCAACTGTTTTATAAATAGGCAAAAAAGGAGTGTGGATCATAACGCGAGGTAGCGAAGCAATCATTTTTTCCATTTCTTTATTTAGGTCCAAGGTGGAAAAATTTTGTGCCCAGGCTTCATAACCATCGGGTGTTCTAAGCAATATCCAGTCACCTTGTTTATCAAGAACGTCCGCAATCTCCCAGATGGTTCCTTGTGTCACCAATTGAGAAGAAAAACGAGCCTCTTCGTACATATTTGCAAAAGGGGTTTTAATGATCTTTTTCATGTCTGCCTCTTAGAATAAAAGTAAATATGCAAGTCCGCCCAGTAGGCCACCTGCAAGAGTATTGGATAAATTAACAATATCATTTGTGATCACGC
>Ga0307992_1001324_pt1 | contig 14732 bp, 14 predicted proteins | sample EllFjometagen133_FD_203162 | JGI IMG/M metagenome (GOLD analysis project Ga0307992, IMG submission 203162) | Marine microbial communities from Ellis Fjord, Antarctic Ocean - #133 | ecosystem: Environmental > Aquatic > Marine > Unclassified | place: Southern Ocean | collected 2014-10-08
TCTGCAGGAAGGCGCTCCCGTGGATTATTAAACAAAGGAAAGGGCGCAGAGAAAGTAAGAACAAAGCCAAATCAAAAGAAAAGAAGGATTTAATTCGAAACCTTTATAAATTTTGATTTTTTTATTCTTTTTATGTTAAATCTACATTGTAAAGAATGCAACTATAAGTTCACTACAAAAAAGGATATAATACCAAAGACATGTCCTTTCTGCGGAAAAGAGGGAACCTTAGAGAAAGTAAAGCCCATGCAGAAAATCATAGATGAAGTTATTGATGAAATGGATTCATAATTAATCTATTAGTCTTATATGCTCTGGTTTGGTAAGAAATTCCTCTTTCTTTAGATCTTCTATGACAAAGAATTCTTTTTTCTTTTTTATCTTAAACTTTTTAAGGTTTTCATAGAACTCCTCAAGCCCTTTCATATCCCTAAATACTGTCTCAATAAAAAAATCAAAATTATTGTTAAGCCTTAACAGGGAATTTACATTTTGATTTTTCAATAAGAAATCTTTAAGATCCTGCTTTCTTTTATCATTAGCTTTTAATATAAGGTTAACTCTTAATCCAAAACCAAGTTTTTGAAAGTCAAGCAAGGGGGAATATTTGGATATTGTACTTTTTCCAAGTTTGTTTACCTTGTCAAATATTGTTGATATTGGAATGCCTGTCTCACGGCTTATCATTGTAAGGCTTTTCCTTGAATCTGCTCTTAAATGTGTTAAAATCAATAACTCTTTCTTTGTAAGCAATCAACTCACCAAACAACAATAAGAAAGACATGTTTATATTGCTTTACCAAAAAAAATCAGTAAATTTTCACGAATTCCGGAAGATATTCTATATTATTTATTAATTAGACTTTATCACTTTTGTTAAAAGAAACTTTTATATAATAACCATAAAGTCCATTTTGGTATGGTAGGCAGTGCTATAATATACAAAAGCCCACGGCTGTATTCAATTGCTATAAAATTGCTTCATTTTGGTGGATTTAAAAAGGTTAAAGAGGTAATAGGAGAAAGAAAGAAAGTTTTTGAGCCTGCTTGTGGGTTTGGTAGATTGTATAAATATTTATATCCTAGCTGCTCTTATTCTGGTATTGATATTAACGAAAAATTCATAAATTTTGGTAAGAAAAATGGATTAAATATACGTACTGGAAACATTTTCGATGAAAGGAACTATGTTGAGAGTGATATAATAATTTTATGTGATATATTGCATCATCTCAAGATTAGTGATATTAAAAAGCTTGTTTTAATAGCAACAAAATTTGCTAAGGAAAAGATTGTTATTATGGAACCTGCATTTGTTGGTGTAGCAGCTGGAAAAGGACTATTTTCCAGATTGTCTGCTAAAGTTTTTGCAAAGGTTGATTTTGACGGGGTAAATCAAATAGAAAATTGGTTTACAATGCAGAGCTATCATAAGCTATTCAACTATTTGAAATCTGCTAATAATTTTACAAATATGAAAATTCAATTATTCAATCGATATTGTTTAGTTGAGTTGGTGTTTTAATAAAAAACAATGGAAAATTTCGTCCGAAAAATAAATTCTTACTTTTTAATCAATCTCTGCGTTTAATTAATGCGTTAAAGGATAAGTCTATTGATAAAAAATTATAAATTTGCCAAAAAATTTTCCATTATTTTATTAATATTTTTGGCATTCTGAATATTAATATTATGAGGATTTCTCTAATCATAATAAGAATTAATTTATTCAACCTTTAAAGCTTTCATTATTTTGTCAAGTTTTTCATTAATTATATCAAAGTCCCTATTAGAAACCTTATCAGAACCACCTTTATTTATTTTTGCAAAACATTCCGCACAATAAACAGGCTTGCTTGAAGTTGGTTTGAAAGGAACCTCACATTCTTTTCCGCAGGAAGAACAAATAACCTTAGTCATCTCAACTTCACGTTTATTTCTGCTGTAACCTTCACGCCTATCTCCGCTGTAAGAGTTAGATCTTCTGCCGGAATCTCTCCTGCTTTTATGAACGTCTTCAAAACTTCTCTTATCTTTTGTATTTCTCTTTGAATAACTATTTTTAGAATCTCCTCTACTTTTTCTTTCCTTTGAATGTTCAAATCTTGCCATAAAAATGTTAGAAACTGCATTATTATATAAATCTATGTGAAAATTATTGAAAATATTTGAAGAAATTTTGTGATTCTTGATTAAGACTGAAATTCATATAATTAACAAAAAAACAGAAGCATTTAAAAAGAATGCTTTATTTCTAATTATAATAATCAGGATTTTTCACCCTTATCTTACAATAAAGAAACAAAATCTATGATTAGAAGAGCAAACACTATAAACATTAATAAAATGGCAGATTATAAAATCGTAAAATATTGCAGGCTTTGTAAGAAGAGATTTGTAGTTAATAAAGGTGAATCAAAAAAGAGATATTGTGATGATTGTCAACTAAAAATAGACAAAGAACAAAATAACTGAACGGGGGTGAGAAAATGAAAGGTACTGTAAAATTTTTTAACAATATGAAGGGATTTGGCTTTATAGCTGGGGAAGATGGTAAAGAGTATTTTGTACATCAAACTGGTCTAAAAGAAGGTATTTCTTTAAATGAAAATGATGCTGTTGAATTTGAAGTAGAGCAAGGAGACAGAGGTCCAAAAGCAGTCAATGTTGGTAGAGAGTAAATCTTTATTTATAAATTGAATCATAAAACCCTATTTTTCTATTAATTTTTTTTAAATTAGGCATACTTATGCAATTAACAGAAGTCGGAAAATTTCTTGTAGCGAAGCGGATGATAATTTTACCAATCTAGGTGAGCGAGTGCAACGAAGCGAATTGGTTAATTGTTGTTAAGCGAGGGTGAGGGCAAAGCCCGAAAGCGCAGCGTCCCCTTGAGTTAATTCCAACCCACTTTAACGATGTTCATTCTTCTCTAATTTTCTGAGAAACACTTCTTCAAGGTTAATTTTGTGAATCCAACATAATTTATTAAGTTGCCAAAGAATATCTGCAACCTCATTTTCAAAATCTTCTTTTGATTGATTTTCTCTTATTGATTCACAAACTTCACCTATCTCTTCAACAAGATGAAGAATGACTTCAGTTCCATCCTTAGGCAAACAATTTTTTTTAGTCATTTGGTTGATTTGTTTGTTTTTTAATTCTTCTAAGTCCATATAATTAGATAACTAAATAGAACTATATAAACTTAATGAGTTGGAATTAATTTCGTATAACATCGGAATTTCTGTTAGTTACTTTTCCCCTACGAAGTGGGGAAAATTGCGTCCGCAAAGTTCAAAAAAGACTTTCGATAGAAAAATTTAAATAAATTAATTCCAAAAAATAATAAAAGAGGTGATTATATGAAAGAAAAACTAGGGATTTATATTGCAATCGGAGTTGCGATAGGAGTAGGTATTGGTGCTGCTATAGGAAATATTGGAGTTGGTGTAGCAATTGGTGTAGCTGCTGGAGCACTTATAGGTGAAGCAATTATACAACGATCCAAATAAAAAAAATAATCTAGTTTTTTGTCTCTTTGTTTTTTTATAGTTCTATCTAATTATAGGAAGTCTTTTTTGAATTGAATATAACATCAGAATTAACCGAAGTTCTGAGCGTAGCGAAGAATTTGGGTGAGCGAAGTGCAACGAGCGAGCCGGTTAATTCTTGTTAGCCGACCCGAGGGCTTTAGCCCGAGAATGCAATGTGGTCGAGGAGCGAAGTGACGAAGAAGTTTTCTTACTGCCGAAAATCAGATAGGTGCTGTAGTTTTTACTTACTTTATTATCAATTACTGCGAAGCAGAGTAAATGTCCGTAGGACGAGAGGGGGCTGTTTTGGTTCTTTTCTGAAAAGAACATTTAAGCTTTTTTGAACCATTGGACACTGGACAAATATGTGCGTGAAGTATTTAAATGGGAACATTTATTAATAATTACTTGTATTTTAAGTAAAAAGAGGGTTAGTATGGCAAACTTAAGAAAAAATGAGGCAGAAACAGATATTAATTTATTTAATTTTATTAAAGAAAATAGATCATATAGTAAAAATTGGACTGTTAAAAAACAAAGTAATAAGTACATTCAAGAAATTCTAGATAAAACAAGTAAAAAAGAAACAGGTAAACATGGATACCCAGATTTAATTTATGTAAATGAAAATAAAAAATTACTTATTTTAATTGAGAATAAAAATCAAGTAAAAAATCATATCTCAAAAAATGAAGATAAACCTATAGATTTTGCAGTTGATGGAATAAAACATTATTTATCTTTTTTTACACATAAAAAATTAAATCAAGAAAAGGAAACTATAAAAAAATATTTAGAAAATTGGAAAATAGTAGGAATTGCTTTTTCTGGAGATATTAATGATGAATATAATCACAGACTAGATACTTATATCATTGAAGAAGATATAATTCAAAATATTAATAAGAGTGAAATATTAGATGAAGAAGATTATTTTGCATTTTTTGAAAATATCGATTTAGAAAAAATATCTAATGATATTTCAAAATCATCAAGTGAAATTAATAGACTGTTAAGAAACTTAAACTCTCAACAAAGACCTGTGCTTTTAAGTGCTTTGATGATTTGTTTATATCCAAAAGATAGTGGAGCAGATTTTAAAAATAGTTATAGTTCATGGAGTACACAAACAATTATTGAAAATATACCTTTTACAATAGGAAATATTTTAGAGAGTGAAAATATTGATAAGAATAAAATAGAAGTTTTAACAAATGAATTAACTTTTATAAAAACTGAGAATGATTTAAATTCTACAGATATTTTAAAAGACATTTTAAAAGAACTAGAAGAAAAAGTAATACCTTTATTTAAGAAAAAAACTTCATACGATATAATTGGAAAATTCTATGAAGAATTTTTGAGATATGCAGGAGTAACGAATGTAAAAAAAGGAATTATATTAACTCCAAATCATATTACTACCCTGTTTACAGACTTGATTGATATAAAAACTAACGATGTGATTTTTGATCCAGCATGTGGAACAGGAGCATTTTTAATTGCAGGAATGAATAAACTTGTTGATGAAATTGAAAAATCTAATTTATCTGATAAAAAGGAAAGAATTAAAAATATAAAAGCAAAACAACTTCTTGGATTTGAAAAAAGTAGTACGATGTATTCTCTAGCAATTTCTAATATGCTGTTTAGAGGAGATGGTAAATCACAAATATATAATGAAGATTTTTTTCAAAAAAAAGCAGATGATATTCTAAAAAATTTGGAAGAAAAACCAACAATAGGCTTTGTAAATCCCCCATATGGTGGCAAGGATAATAAAACCAATCCGACAAAAAAAGAAATTCAATTTTTAGAAAAAATGTTAGATAATTCTAGTAGATATGGAATTATTATCGCTCCACTTTCCACATATTTTAAAGATGAAATAGATAGAGATAGAATTTTAGCAAAACATACTTTGAAATATGTTATAAATATGCCTAGTGAATTATTTCAACCAAATGCTGCAACTCATACAGCAATTGCAGTTTTTGAGACAAATAAACCACATAATAACAATAAAGTTGTTTTTTATGATTTGAAGAATGATGGGTTTGTTTTATCTAAAAATAAAGGAAGAACAGATGTTTTAAATAAATGGAATGAAATAAAAAAAGAAACACTAAATAAAATAAAAAATCCTAAACAAAATGAGGATTTCCTAAATTTAGTGTATAAAGAAATTAAGGGAAAAGATGAATGGATAATTCAAGCTCATTCAAAAACAAATTATGATAATTTATCAGAAAAAACTTTTGAAAAAAGTATTAAAGAGTACGTAATTTTTTCTACAAAATTAAAATTAGATTTGATAGATAAAGATATTGATGAAATTACATTGTTAGAAATTCTTAATGAAAACAATGTAAGTGCGACTGAAATTTTAAATAATAATAATAATAGTGAAAATCATGAAGATAAATAAAAGCAATTGGCAAGAATTTAAGTTTGATGAAGTTTTTACTATCTCAAGAGGTAAAAGGTTAGTAAAATTAAATCAAATTCCCGGCGATATTGCTTATATATCTTCAAGTAAAAAAAACAATGGAGTCGATAATTATATTCTCTCCCCCGATTATATGAAAATATATAAAAATGCTTTAACCCTTAGTAATAGTGGTAGTGTTGGTTATTGTTTTTATCATCCTTACAAATTTGTTGCTTCTGATCATTGCACAGTAATTAATGTTAGGAATAGAAAAGTTAAATTAAATAATTACATCGCATTATTTCTTAAACCGATTATTGAATCAATGAAAAATAAGTATAATTTTGCTAGAGAAATAAATAATGATAGGCTGAAAAAAGAAAAAATATTACTTCCAACTAGCCAAAAAGATAATCCTGATTGGGCTTTTATGGAAATTTATATTAAAAGTTTATCTGAAAAAATAAAATATGATAGTAAAATAATTAAAAATACTCCTTTATTATTAAATAAAAATAAATTTTATGAGTTTGAATTAACTAAATTATTTAATGTTAGAGGTGCAAAAAGAAGTTATACTCAAAATGAAATTTCTCATGGCGAATATTTATATGTAACAACAAGCAACAAAAATAATGGCGTTGCATCTACTTCAAGTATATATACTGAAAAAGGTAATGTTATAACTATTGATAGTGCTACTGATGGAAAAGCATTTTATCAGGAACATAAATTTGTAGGATCAGATCATGTTGAAGTTTTAGACTCAATAGACTTTGATTTAAATAAATATATAGCAATGTTTATTATTTCTGTATTAAATTTACAACTATCAAAATATGGTTTTGGTAGAAAAAGATCCCAAAAAAGAATTCAAATAGAAAAGATTTTTTTACCTGCTATTGATGATGATACTCCAGATTTCGAATTTATGGAGAATTATATTAAATCTTTTTCTTATAGTTCAGCATTATAATTTTTATAAGATTTATTTAATATTTTAGAATTTCTTTTACGAAGTAAAAGACTATCTGTCCGTAGGACTAGAGGGGCTTTTTGGTTCTTTTTTTAAAAGAACATTTAGGTAATAATATCTTTATAGCAATATTTATAAAGCTGTGCAAACATTTATTTTATTATGGGAAGAAAAAACATAACTTTGAAAGTTGATGACGATTTATATGATAAATATAAAGCACATTGCAAAAATAAAGGGTTAGTCATTTCTCGTCAGTTTGAAATTTTTGCAGAAAAAGAATTAAAAAAGGAAGAAGATAAGGTTTAGAATATGGAGACAAAACAAATTCTTGCTAAGAAATCAGAATATTGGAAGAAGAAACTTATTGACTTATCTAAAAGAAATAATCTTGTATCGTATCGTTTTACTAAATCAAAATCCATTAAAATTACTGAACCCTCTATCTCTCAAATATTTACAGACCTTTATGATGAAAAAAACATATTCTTTGCTAAAACAGAAAAAAAAGAATTAAAAGATCGTTTATGGCGATGTTCCGAAGAAGATGAAATAGCAGAACGAAAATTAGTTTCTATTTATCACAAAGCAAAAGAGAACTTTCAAGAATTGGGAATTAATTCCTCCTTTGTTAGCCTATATATGCTCAAATACAAAGATAATAAACATTCTGAAGATTATCTTTCAGCACCATTGTTTTTATTCCCTGTTAATATTGAACGATTAAGTTATACTTCAAAAGAAGAACATAGATTCGAAATAATATCTAGTTCTGATGATTTACGAGTAAATCCTGCATTGATTGAAAAACTAAGTAATGATTTTGGAATTAGCGTTCCTGAATTTGATGGAGAGATAAATTTATTTATTGAAAAATTTAAAAAAGTAATTTCTGGAAGATCTGAATGGAAAATAACCGAAGGTGCTTATTTAGATATATTTTCCTATCAAAAATATATTATGTATGCAGATTTAGAAGAACATGGAAAACTTCTTGCTCAAAGTGATCTAATTAAATGTTATGTCGGTGACAAAAATGCACTTCAAGATGATATTACCGAATCTCAAAGAACTGAATTTGAAAATGATGTTGATGGAGTTGATGTTTTATCGGCAGACTCAAGTCAAAAGAAAGCAATAGAATTGGCTAAGGCAGGGGTTACTTTTGTTCTTCAAGGTCCGCCAGGCACAGGTAAAAGTCAAACAATTGCGAATATCATTGCTGCCTTGATGGAGAAAAAGAAAAAAATTCTTTTTGTTAGTCAGAAGATGGCTGCTTTAAATGTTGTTCAGAAAAGACTTGATGAAGTAGGTCTTGGAAGATATTGCCTTAATTTACATAATTATAAAGGAAACAAAAAAGAAATTGTTAATCAACTCATAACCGAACTTGAAACTTCTCCAGTAATCAAAGAATCAGTTAAACGATATTCTTTTAATACATACCTTGAAAATCAAGATATAATAAATAAATATTATGACTTCTTATCTAAAAAACATAAACCTAGAAATTTTTCTGTTTATGAAATAAGGGGAGAACTTGCCAAATTATTAGATGTTGATTTAATAACTCAAGAACTAAATGAATGTCTTGAATTTACTGAAGAAATATTCAGTCATTCAATTAATACAATAGAAAAGTTAGATCATATTCGAAAAAACATATCTAATCCCCTTAATAGCGTTTATTTTAATTTCAAGAGAGAAAAGAACACAAGCATCCAAAGAGAGAAATTAAAAACAGCAATTAAAGAATTAACAAGTTCTTCTTCTTTTGTGGATAAATTATCGTTTGATTTGAAACAAAAATCAAAAATAGTAGTTTCAAATATTGACTTTCTAAATGAGTTCTCTAAACAACATAATGAATTTAAAAAAATAAAAAAAGTTCCAGAATACTTATGCAGTAAAGATTTCTATGATTATCAAATTTTAATTAAAAAGTTGTTTGAAGTGCAAACATCTATTGATGAATCACGAAAGTCATTAAATAAACAAGTGAAAGATAATTTTTCAGAAGTTAATATTAAAAAATTCAAAGAAATTTTTGAAAATACTAATGTTCTAAGTAGGCTGTTCAATAAAGAATATAAAGAAACAAAATTAGAATTACAAAAATACGCTAAGGGAGAATTAAAACATAAAGATTGGATGGAGATATTCCACACTAAAGAAGAATTAGATAATAGTTTAAAATTATATAAAAAACAATGTTATTCATATCCTCAACTAGTTAAATTTATTGGAGAAAAATCGAATCTTTCTAATTTAGCAAAATTAAAAGAATATACTGAATCATTAGACGGATTCTTTAAATGGTCTAAGAATCTAAACGAGGATAATCAATTTAAGGTCATTAAATACTTTTTTGAAAATGAATCACACTTAAGCGAAGTTCAGCAATTTATTAAACTAATTCGGGAAATTCAAGAGTTTTTCGATATTGACATGTTTAATAATAAAAAAGAACTGTCTGTTATTCAAAAGTATATCTCCCAATTATTAGAACAGAAAAGCAAAATTGATACAATTCTTATTTTTAAACAAGAATTTTCAGGATTAACAAAAGAAATTCAGGAATTTGTATATAAGTATTTTGAAATTGAGCCTAAATATAATCTTAGGGATGTGTTTCTTAAATCATATTTTATTCAGTTGCTTGACAAAATAATTTCCAATGAATCTGTTCAAGCACCAAAGTCTGAGATTGACCAATTTAGAAATCTTGATATGGAAGTTAGGGACGTTCAAAGATTTAAAATAATGGATTCTGTTGAACAAGATCAACCAACATTCAATTATAGGAGTAATGGTATAAATGAAGTTTCAGTTTTAAAACGAGAAGCTGAAAAGAAAAGAAGACTTAAACCAATAAGAGATTTACTTGAGGCAATACCTAATCTTGTTTTTACCCTTAAACCTTGTTTTATGATGAGTCCTCTTTCAGTTAGTCAATATACTAATCCTTCAAGTATGAAGTTCGATGTAGTTATATTTGATGAAGCGTCACAAATTATGCCTGAGGATGCAGTCCCTTGTTTATTGCGAGCAAATCAAGCAATTGTTGTTGGAGATACTCAACAGTTACCGCCAACATCTTTTTTTATGAGTAGAGATGATGAAGAGGTAGAAGAGGAGATTGAAGATTTAGAAAGCTTTTTGTCAGAATGTAGCACAAGATTTAGAACAAAACTCTTACTATGGCATTATAGAAGTAAAAATGAACATCTCATAGCATTTTCAAATAGGTATTTTTACGAAAATAGATTGATTACATTTCCTAATGCTAAGGAATCAGATGGAGCAGGTCTTGATTTTAGATATGTAAAAAATGGAGTTTATGATAGAGGAAAATCTAGAAAAAATAGAGACGAAGCTAAAGAAATTGTAAAAGTATACAAAGAAGTAAAAAAGAATCATCCTCAAAAATCTGTAGGTATTATTGCATTTAGTATGGCTCAAGAAAATGCAATTAGAGAAGCGTTTGTAGTAGCAAACATAGATATGAATGGAGAAATAGATTCTCGTTCCGAAGATTTATTCATTAAAAACCTTGAAACTGTTCAAGGAGATGAAAGAGATATTATTATTTTAAGCATAGGTTATGGTAAAGATTCAAAAGGAAGTTTAAGTTATAATTTTGGACCTATGAATAAAGAAGGTGGATATAAACGTCTTAATGTGGCAGTCACAAGGTCAAGATATAAAACCATTGTGGTTTCATCAATAGATCCTAAAGAACTTGATGATACAAAATTAAATAGTGATGGTCCAAAATATTTAAAAGCGTACCTTAGATATGCAAAAGATAAAGACTTTGAATTATTCACTGAAGCAACTGAACATTTAGAATTTGACTCCTCATTTGAAGAATCTGTATATGATATCCTTAAAAAAGAAGGATTTGATGTAGTAAGTCAAGTTGGATGTTCAGGATACAGAATAGATTTAGCGATAAAACATCCAAAAAATAAAGGAGATTATATTTTAGGTGTAGAATGTGATGGAGCACAATATCATTCATCAAGATTTGCAAGAGATAGAGATAAGGTAAGACAGCAAGTTCTTGAGGGTTTGGGATGGAATATTCATAGAATATGGTCTGATAATTGGTTAAATAATAGAGAATATGAAATAGAACTCATTAAAGAAAAAGTTAAAAATTTATCTCGAAAGAAAGCAACAACAAAAGATGTTATTCCTGATAAATTTGAAGAGGTTGAAAGTATAAAAGATTTTGAAGAACAAAACCTCAAAGACACATATGAACATTATGAAGTTGCAGAATTATCAATAAGAAGAGCGGACAATTTCTTTGATATATATGAAGATACTATTAAGAAAAAGATGGTTCAAATTTTAGAAGTGGAATCTCCTGTCGAAAGAGAATATTTATACAAAAGAATTATCGCATCATTCGGAATACAAAAGCTTGGTAAACGAATAATAGAACAATGTGATTATTTAGTTAGAGAATTAAGTCATGAGATGAATATATTCATTAATAAGGAAACCATTACAATAGATAAAATACAAGATATTTATGATGTGAGAATATCAAGGGAAGAACAAAGACCTTTTATTTCAATTCCAAAAGAAGAACTTGCTGGAGCAATATATAATATTCTTAAAAATACATTTAGTGCAACACGGGATACTCTTGTAGCAGACGTAGCTAAAGAAATTTTTCATAATCATAGAACTGGTGATAAAATTAAAGCAAAGATAGATGAGGCTTTGAAACATTTAGTAAGAAAAAATCTTGTTGTAGAAGAAAAAGGAAAGTTCAAAATGTCAAAATTAAAACAATCATAATAAAATTTATTTTACGAAGTAAAATTCTATATGTCCGTAGGACTAGCCCCTTTCTCATCCGTTTTTGTTTTTTAAAGTAAGTAAAAATTTGGGTCGAATGTAATGAGCCGTTAAACATTTGTTATGAAAAGTGCAAAGCATTTTTCTCTTTCTTTTTTATCCGTTTAACGAAGGCACCCCTTGTAGAGATTTTGGGTTTACCGACGCTAGGAGGCAGTAAGAAAATTTTGGCTAACACCTATTAAAAGAGGTTATTTTTCGGTTTAAGTGGGATTAATCAATAGAAAAAGCACTAAAGCTTTATTAATTAGCATTGAATTGGACCTCTCATGGTGAACAAGGCCTTATTTGATGTTAACTGGAAAAATAAACTAATTAAATTATATTCTTAGAGGTTTTATATTGCTTTACCAAAAAACTCAGGAAATTTTTGTTAAGTTCAGAAGCTATTTCATGTTTATTACTTAAAAAAAGTGATTGTAGAAACATTTTTTCTTTTACATTAAGCATCTTTTTAAAGAATTATGTAAAAGGAGAACTCCCCCATACAATGATTATGAGCTAATTGGGAAACGTTTCTTATAAACTTATTTTATACTATTATTTCTAAAATATTTGGGTCGCTCATAAAGGATTCCCTTTTGATGTCATCTATAACATAATACACTTGCTTGTCTTTTATGTCAAATTTTTGGTCAAGGCTTTCCATGAAATCCTCCATATCCTTTATGTGCTTGAAGATGACATCCACCATAAAGTCAAAGCCATTGTTTACCTTGCATACAGAGTTTACATTCTGGTTCTTTATCAAATAATTCTTTACCTCTTCCCTTTTATCTCTGTTTACTTTCAACATGACATTTGCCCTTGTGTTAAACCCAAGCTTTGAGAAATCAAGTAAGCTTGTGTATTTTGTTATAATATCATGCTCATGCAGCTTTAGCTTGTCATATATGGTTGATACAGGAATATGTGTTTTTCTGCTTAACCTTGTCAGTGTTTCCCTTGCATTCTGCCTTAAATAAGAAATTACTACCAGATCTTTTTTATTTATCATTTTTTTGCCTCCATATATTTTTCATGATTTTTGTAATATCTCTATTCAGAGATTCGCTGAAATATAAAGGTTTTTTAGTAAGAAAATTTGAATGTTTCAGAAAAATCCTGAAGCATTTAAAAAGGAAGTAATTAAAAATTATATTTCCTGAAACAACAACATTTATATATTTGTTATTATTATAAAGTAGTATGAACCAAATTGAGTATAATTTGCTCTTATTTTTTAAAAAAAATCCTGAAAGAGAATTATCCACAACAGATATATTAGCTAATATTTTTCCTGAAGATTACAAAAACATAGAAGACATATTTAATGATTCTTTTTCAGACAAACAAATGTTTCAGAATGCAAAGAGAAAAAAAAATCAGCTTCACAGAAAAATTCTTTATTATTTGAATAACTTGATAAACGAAGGTATACTAAAGATAAGCAAACAGGGCAATAAAGGGGAAAAATACTTTGTTCTTGCATTAGGAGATGGAGAAGAGCTTATTATTAATAAGTCAAAAAGAAAGATTATCATATCAAAGCCGAGCATGCCTGCAATGCATATTGATGGATATGAGCAAAAAAATATTGCTGCACGCTTTGAATCAGCAACATGGATAGACAGGTTAAATGCAATTTTATTTGAAACACCAAAATTCAAAAGCCTTGAAGAGTTATACAATACAATAAACAAATGTTTCTCAAATATAAATGACGTAATAGGTTTAAATGATTTTGAATATGTAATACAAAACAAGGATATTAAGGAGTCCATATCTTTCCTTAGAAAGATTAATTCTGAATGTGTTGACTATGGAAAAAGATTAAGCTGCATAATAGACATAACAAATATTGAGAAAGAAAAAACAAGTAAGGTTCTTGAGTTTATTAAGGAGTACTGTGGTATTCATTCTAAGAACATAACCTTAATATTTGATGTTAGAAGTAAAGAATTACAGGAAAATTCAGATTTTTTTGAAGATATTATTAATTTATTTATAAATTTCAAAAGAAGGATATACATAAAAAACCAAGATCTTCATGGAGCACCATATATACTTGGCAGGGCTGGCCCATATTGCTTTGACGAAGAAGAATGGCTTGTTTACAAGAAAGAATTTCAGGAAAAAAGTTATGGCCTTGCATGCTCACAATCAACAATCGGCATTGATGTCAATGCCTTTTTTAAGGCAAATAATGATATCAATCAATTCAGGTTGTTTATTAAGAATATAGTTAAATCGCTCTTATACGCAAATTCTCTTCAAAGAAGAAAATCAGATGAATATTTTAGAGATATTGTTAAACTTACATTTCCCCATGTAAGGGAATTTTTTAATTTGAGCAAAAATTATATTAGATTCTGGAATTACGGCTGGAAAGAACCGGACTTGAATCAAAACTATGTTATTGAGCTTATAAAAAGTACAAAAGAAGAAATTGATAATTTCTGTGTGTCAGAAGAAACTATTTACAAATCATGCGGTATGCCAACACGATTTAAGGTTGCATTTTCATGCCTTTTCAATGGAGCAAAATTTAATTTCAGCAAGAGACTGCCGCAGAAAATAGAAATTAAGAAGCTGGAAGACCTTTACTCAAAAAAAGTAAAGGAAATGCTTAATATAAAAGAAGAAATTTTTCAGGCATTTGACGGCGGTGACAGGGCAAGATTTTACAGGACAGGCAAAATAAATTCAAAAGATATATGCCGTGAATTTAATATAATACTAAAAACATACAAAATTCCTTTCTTTTGCTATGAATTCAGTGAGGTAAGTGGAGCTGAATTAAAGCTCACATCATTTATAAGGTGATTATGTGGAAATAAAATCTGAAACAACAATTGGTGCATGGAAATCAACCTTAAAATACATACTTGAGTCTGGAAAGGATTTTACAGACGAGAATAACAGGGTTTGCAGA
>Ga0307992_1001325_pt1 | contig 14732 bp, 14 predicted proteins | sample EllFjometagen133_FD_203162 | JGI IMG/M metagenome (GOLD analysis project Ga0307992, IMG submission 203162) | Marine microbial communities from Ellis Fjord, Antarctic Ocean - #133 | ecosystem: Environmental > Aquatic > Marine > Unclassified | place: Southern Ocean | collected 2014-10-08
AAAAAACTAGGCACAATGCTGGCTGGATGGTTTTAAACGAAATAATTAAAAAATATAACCCACAAAAAAGTTGGTCAAATAGCAAAAAAGCCAAAGCTGAATTTTTAAAATTACAAATTAACAATCAAGAAGTGGAGCTCTTAAAGCCAACAAACTTTATGAACAACTCTGGTTTTTCTGTTCAATATGCAGTCAAAAAGCATAGCTTAAAACCAGAGGATATAATAGTTATACACGATGACAAGGATATAAATTTAGGAGAAATAAAAGTACAGTTTGATAAAAACTCAGCTGGACACAACGGAGTACAATCTATTATTAATCACTTAAAAACAAAAGAATTCTACCGCGTCAGAGTAGGAGTAGCCCCAGAAAATAAAAACCATATCGGAGACACAACCCATTTTGTTTTAAAAAAATTTGGCTTATTTGAAAAAAAGAAAATTAATCAAGGTATAAATAAAGCCACGGAAGAAATAGAAAAATTAATTGTTTAATCTATGGACATACATCAAACCGCTTTGGCACATTTTGAAAAATTAACTCCGCGACGCTATCAAAATATGATAGCGTATTTTCATACTCCAAAAAATATTTGGGAAGCAAAATTAAAAGATCTAATACAAACAAAAGTTGAACCTAGTATTATTGAGGAATACATCAAGTGGAGAAATAAAACTAATATAGAAAAAATACTATCCAACCTAGAACAAGATAAAATAAAAGTAGTCCACTTGGGAGATCCGGAATATCCTTATTTTTTATCAGAAATTTTTGATCCACCCCAGACTTTGTTTTTTAAAGGCACTCTGCCTGGCGCAGAAGAATATACCATATCAATAGTCGGAACTAGAAAATATACGACCTACGGCAAACAGGTAACCGAACATTTTGCTGATAAATTATCTCGCGAATCACTAACCATTGTATCTGGACTAGCTTTGGGCATAGACACTATCGCTCATACCTCAGCTGTAAAAAATAATAATAAAACTGTGGCTGTTTTAGGCTCAGGTTTATCTGATGAATTTATTTACCCAAGATGTAATTTTAATTTATCTAAAAAAATAATAGAGACAGGTGGAACACTAATCTCTGAATACCCACCTGATTTTAAAGCCACCCTCTATTCTTTTCCAGCCCGCAATCGTATTATTGCTGGTTTGAGTCGAGCGGTTTTAATAACAGAAGCTCCTATCAAATCAGGAGCTCTCATAACTGGACGTAGCGCTATTGATTATAACCGCGAAGTTTTTATTGTTCCTCATCCCATTTTTTCTGCCCAAGGAGAAGGTAATAATCATTTTATAAAAAATGGAGCGACACCAGTCACCGACCCTCAAGAAATACTTGATGAATTAGGTATAAAAAATAAAATCCAAGAAAATAAAAAAACAAACTTGCCAATAACTGAAATTGAGGGTAAAATACTTGGCCTCTTGAGTAAAGAACCAAAACACATTGATCAAATTGCCAAAGAAACTAATTCTAATAGCTCTCAAATCAACACTAGTCTGGCAATGCTTGAAATTAAAAACCTAATTAAAAACATCGGCAATATGATGTTTATTAAAAATTAATTAATTTTAACAGCTAGATAAAAATAACTTAATACTCATAACTGACTCAATGTACCTGTCTGGTGAACTAAAAAAGACAAAAACCTTTAAATAATTGACAATTTACCTATTTTTGGCTATTATTAAATTACGCTTTAAGCGAAATTTTTTGTTTATTTAAAAAACTTATGGGAAAAACATTAGTAATAGTAGAGTCTCCAGCCAAGGCTAAGACTATAAATAAATTTTTAGGGACAAACTATATAGTTAAGTCTTCTTTTGGTCATTTAAGAGATCTGCCAAAATCAAAAATGGGGATTGATATTGAGAATAATTTTGAACCTCATTACATAAATAACCGAGCCAAAACCAAGGTTATTAAAGAATTAAAAGATAATGCTAAAAAAACAGATTCAATCCTGTTCGCTACTGATGAAGACAGAGAAGGAGAAGCTATCGCCTGGCATTTATCAAAAATACTCGATGTTCCCGAAGACCAAGCTAAAAGAATTGTATTTCATGAAATTACTAAGAATGCTATTTTAGATGCTATCAAAAACCCAAGAATGATTGATATGGAATTAGTAAACGCCCAACAAGCTAGACGTATTTTAGATAGATTGGTGGGATATGAACTCTCTCCATTCTTGTGGAAAAAAGTAATCAAAGGACTATCGGCTGGGAGAGTCCAGTCAGTGGCCGTCAGATTGGTTGTAGAAAAAGAAAAAGAAATACAAAATTTTAAACCTCAAGAATATTGGAATGTTGAAGGTCTTTTTGAAAAAGAAAAGATAGATTTTACTGCCAAATTAATAAAACAAGATGGCAAGAAAATAGACAAACTAACTGTGGAAAATAAAAAGCAAGCCGACGAAATTTCAAAAGATTTAAAGGGAGAAAAATATTTTGTTGAAAATATAGAAGAGAAACAAACAAAGAAAAACCCCCTACCCCCCTTTACTACTTCTACCCTGCAACAAACAGCCAATAATCGACTTGGGTTTTCTGCTAAACAAACCATGCGTTTAGCTCAACAATTATATGAAGGTGTTGATATTGGTACTGATGGCTCAGTCGGTCTTATTACCTACATGCGTACTGACTCGCTCAATCTGTCAAAAGAATTTTTAGGTAATACTACCAAATATATTAAACAGGAACTAGGTGAAAAATACTTAGCTGAAAAAACTAGGCTTTTTAAATCAAAAAGTAAAAACGCTCAAGAAGCTCACGAAGCTATCCGCCCTACCCATGTTGAATATGCTCCTGAAAAAATAAAAAACCACCTAGACAAAAATCAACTAAAGCTATACACCTTAATTTGGCAAAGAGCTATCGCCACTCAAATGGCTCCAGCTATAATGAACAAAATATCACTAGACATAAAAACCAAAACTAAAGAATACGTTTTCAGGGCCAACGGTCAAAGTATAAATTTTGATGGCTATTTAAAAATTTACACAACTAGCACTAAAGAAAATATTTTACCAAATTTTGAAAAGGGTGAAGATGTAAATTGTAAAAAAATGAATATTGAGCAACATTTTACAGAACCACCAGCCAGATATTCAGACGCTAGCTTAATTAAAATTTTAGAAGAATATGGAGTAGGCCGACCTTCTACTTATGCTCCGACTTTGGCAACCATAGAAGCCAGGGGATATGTGAAAAAAAATGATCAAAAAAGATTTGAGCCAAACGAAACTGCTTTTATGGTAATCGACATACTAGTAAAGCATTTTCCACAAGTAGTAGATTACCAGTTCACTGCTAAAATGGAAGACGATTTGGATAAAATCGCAGAAGGCAAACAAAAATGGCAACCCCTCATAGCTGAATTTTATTTTCCTTTCAAAGAAAATCTAGAAAAAAAATATGAAGAAGTTAAAAAACTTGAACTAGATGAAAAAACAGATGAAATTTGTGATAAATGCGGAAAACCAATGATAATAAAAACCGGCCGATTTGGTAAATTTTTAGGATGTAGTGGTTTTCCAGAATGTAAAAATATTAAATCCGTACCCGGAACCGACAAAGACAAAAACGGACAACCGGATAGTGAACAAGTACAAAAATTACAAGAAAAATTTGAAGGTGAAGTTTGTGAAAAATGTGGAACAAAAATGGCTGTTAAAGTTGGGCGCTATGGACCATTTCTAGCTTGCACTGCTTTCCCGAAATGTAGAAACATTAAAAAAATTCCAAAAGAAGATAAGAAACCAGAAGATAAATAAATATGAACAACGAAATTGTTATACCAAGCAATTTAAATATTGAAGATCTGATAACAGAGGCTAAAACTTATGTTAAAAAATCTGATTTAGACTTAATCAGGTTAGCTTTTGATTTTGCTGACAAAGCTCATGAAGGGCAAAAAAGAAAAACTGGTGAACCTTACATAATCCACCCTCTATCAGCTGCTTATATTTTGGCTAAAATGAAAATAGAAGTTACTATCATTGTAGCAGCTTTAATGCATGATGTGCCAGAAGATACAGAAGTCACTTTAGAGGATATTGAAAAGAACTTTGGAAAAGATACTGCTTCTATGATTAGGGGTATTACTAAATTAGGAAAATTAAAATATAGAGGAGTAGAAAGATACATAGAAAATCTACGTAAAATGTTTGTGGCTATGGCTGAAGATGTTAGAGTAATGATTATTAAATTTGCTGATCGCACTCACAACCTGATGACTCTTGATGCCCAGCCCCCTAACAAACAATACCGTATTGCCTTGGAAAGTTTAGAAATTTACGCCCCAATAGCCAATCGTCTAGGCATGGGTGAATTTAAAGGAATGATGGAAGACCTAGCTTTTCCATATATTAATCCTAAAGAATTTAAAAAAACAAAGGAAATAAGAAATAAAGGTTTAGAAGTGGCTTCTGGAGAATTAGACAATATCATGATCAAAGCAAAGGAAGAACTAAAAAAAGCTCGCATACCTTTTAACGATGTTCACGGACGAGAAAAAAGATTATACAGTCTTTATCAAAAATTACTACGCAAAGAATGGGGTTCAGATAAAATATATGATATGGTGGCAATTCGCATAATTTTACCAAGCATAGCTGATTGTTATGCTGCTCTCGGAGTTTTACACAAACTATGGAAACCGCTAAAAGGAAGAATAAAAGATTACATCGCTCAACCAAAACCAAATGGTTATAAATCATTACACACAACCGTATTTTGTGAAGGTGGCAAAACAGTGGAATTCCAAATCAGAACCAAAGACATGCACGATGAAGCTGAGTACGGTGTGGCAGCCCACTGGCATTATGATGAAAAAGGTGTTCGTTCAAATGTAAATAAACATATTTCTTGGGCCAAAGAATTAGCTAATATCCAAAACGAAGTCTTGAACAACTTATCTGATTTAGAAGAAATGAAATTAGACTTTTTTCAAAGCCGAATATTTGTTTTTACTCCCCAAGGTGATGTTATTGATTTGCCTGAAAATGCTACTCCGATTGATTTTGCCTATGCTATTCACACGGACGTAGGTAATAAATGTAACGGAGCCAAAGTTAATGACCAACTCATAAGTTTAGACACTTCTCTAAAGAACGGAGACGTGATTGAAATTATCACAGATAAAAACAGAAAAGGGCCAAGTCCAGATTGGTTAAAAACAGTTAAAACTCATGGGGCCAAAACAAAAATTAGAACAGAACTAAATAAAATGAAGGGGCCAGTCTGGCTGAAAACAATATTTAAAAAATAATCCCGTAGATGGGGTTATTTTTTTATACTTTTTTAAATTTTCTATTTTAATTTATCTAACAAACTTTCAAATTCTTCTTTGGAATAAAAATCAATTATTATACTACCCCTTTCTCCTTTTTGTTTGATATTCACCTTTGTTCCAAGCGACTCTCTTAATTCATTTTCTAAATAAGCAATATTAGGATCTTTTTTTGATTGTTTGTATCCAGTCTTAACCCTTACACTTCTTTCTATTTCTCTTACAGAAATCTTTTCTCCAAGCATGGAAGATAACATACTTAATTGTTCTGCTTCATCTTTTAGGCCAAGCAAAGCCCTGGCTTGACCACTATTTATTTTTTTATTTATCAAAGCATTTTGAATTTGATCTGGCAATTCTAAAAGTCTAATACTATTAGCAATAGCCGAACGACTCTTACCAACTTTTTGGGAAACTTCTTCTTGGGTTAAACCAAACTCTTCAATTAATCTTTTATAAGAAAAAGCCTCTTCAATTGGATCCAAATCTTCTCTTTGAATATTTTCTATCAAAGCAACTTCCAACTTCTGTTGCTCTTTCATTTTTTTAACTACAGCTGGAACAGTAGTTAGACCAGCCAATTTAGAAGCTCTAGCTCTGCGCTCTCCAGCTACCAATTCATAACCTCCATCTTTACTCTCTACCACTACTACTGGTTGTAATACCCCGTGTTCTTTTATGGAATTTGCCAAATCAATCAAAGATTTTTCTTCAAAATTTTGACGAGGTTGATGACTATTGGCAATAATTTTTGACAGTGGAATTTGCCAAATTCTACCTTCAAAATTATCTTCTTTTTTATTATTATTTGTGGGAGTAATAAGAGCCCCCAAACCTTTACCTAATGCCATAATTTTATTCTAAAGAATCAATATAATCACTTACTTCCCTGGCTAAACGAGTGTAAGATTTTGCTCCTTTACCACGAGGTTCATAGTGAAAAATACTTTTACCAAAACTTGGCGCCTCGGCCAAGCGAACTGTTCTAGGGATAACTGTCCTAAAAATACTGCTAGGAAAATATTTGTATAATTCATCTAAAATTTCTGATGACAAACGAGTTCTAGCATCATACATAGTCATAACAGCCCCTAAAACTTGAAGTTCAGGTTTAATATTTTCTTTAACTAATTCAATGGTTTTCAAAAGTTGCCCCAAACCTTCCAAAGCATAATATTCAGCTTGAACTGGTATCAAAATTTTATCAGCGGCCACTAGCCCATTCAAAGTCAAAATACCTAAAGAAGGGGGACAGTCAACAATAACATAATCATAAGCATGTTTGACCTCTCCTAAAATATCAGATAATTTCATCTCTCGGCCTTCAATATTTACTAATTCTACATTAGCTCCTGCTAAATCAGCGGTAGCTGGGACAACTCTTAGACCTTCGTGAGCGGTATTAAGAACGACATCGTGCAAACGATGTTCACCCATCAAAGCATGATATAATCCCTTTTCTAATTCATTGTGTTTAATGCCTAATCCAGAAGTAGCGTTGCCTTGGGGATCCAAATCAACTAATAAAACAAATTTGCCTTGTTCTGCCAAACCGGCTGCTAAATTTACCGCTGTAGTTGTTTTACCTACACCACCTTTTTGGTTTACGACAGATATTATATTTGACATATAAAACAACCTAAACTAGGTTAAATTTTTTATTAAACTAAAAAATTTACTTAATATACCTATAACAAACACCTGTCATCCCGAGCTTGTCGAGGGATCTTTCTTGGTACTTACTTATAAATAGCTACACAAAAAGATTCCTCCACTCCGCTCTGCCCCTCCTCCTCGTCGGGACGAGCTACGGTCGGAATGACAATTTATTTGAGGCTTTATTTTGTAAAAAAACTTGATACACACTCAAACTAATATAATTATATCATAGAATTGACAAAAGACCAATAATTTTGTATAATGTAATGGCAAAATTAAGCAATCTGCCTCTCTGGCAGACAAAATAAATAAAAAAATTAATTTTGACTCTGAAAAATTACGTCAACTTATATTATATATATTAGAACTAATGCTTCGAAAAACGTTAATAATATAAGCCGAAGTGGTGAAACTGGTAGACACGCACGACTCACCCCAAGCAGAGCAAAGCTCGCTTTGGGGTGTCCCAAACTGAGCTTTGCTCTAGTTGGGACAAAATCTAAGGAGAATTATGTATTATGTATATATATTAAAACTTTCAAATAATGATCTATATACTGGTAGAACAAACGACCTAAAAAGAAGGTATAATGAACATTTAAATAAAAAAGTAAAATCAACAGGTAAATATTGCCCATTAAAATTACTGCATTATGAAGCGTTTCTAGATAAAGAAGATTCTGTGAGAAGAGAAAACTATCTCAAAACTAGTACTGGCAAAAGAATGTTAAAACTAATGCTTCGAAAAACATTACTAATATAAGCCGAAGTGGTGAAACTGGTAGACACGCACGACTCAAAATCGTGTGGAGCAATCCTTGAGGGTTCGAGTCCCTCCTTCGGCACAAGACCTACGGACGATAAACCCTCCTTCGGCACAAAACCCACTTTAACAATAGGGGTATCAATAACCTATTGATACCGTATCGATACCCTATGAACTACCTTCACATAATAATTTACGGTTTGACAGCTCTGGCCGTCTTTTTAATTTTTGTTTTTTTAAAAGATACTAAAAATCCAAAAACTTTTGCTTCAAAAAATAAAAATTTAACTTACGTTTTGATAGCTTTTTTGCTTACTATCTCTTTTGCTGGATTATATACCAGATTCATAGAACCAAACATTTTAATTACCAAAACTCAGTCTATAGATTTATCTAACATGGAGCAACCAATCAAAATATCTTTTATAGCTGATATACAAATCGGCAAATATAAAAAAGAAAAATGGATGAATAAAATAGTTAAAGAGGTAAAAAAAATAAAACCTGACTTAATACTATTTGGCGGGGACCTAATTTCTAATGAAGGCACGCTGGACGATATTAAATATTTAGATACCCTATCTATTTTAACAAAAAACTACCCAACTTACTACATATTAGGAAACCATGAATACGGCTTGGGAGGGATGAACATTTCTCCAAACAAAAGCACTGGGGACAGAAGCTTAGAAACTATTCTACAAATGAATAAAATCGGAGCTAAATTACTAAGAAACAACTTCGATTGTTTAAGCTTAAATAATCAAAAGCTTTGTTTATTTGGCATAGATGATTTATGGGGAGGGGAAATAAATTTTGAAGAATTAAAAAATTGGGATAAAAATGCAACCTTAATATATTTAACTCACAATCCTGATGGCATATCCTACTGGCCAAACGATATTAAAAAACCAGATCTAGTTTTGTCCGGCCATACTCACGGAGGTCAAATTTATTTGCCAATTATTGGACCACTTGGCAATCCAGATGTAAAACTACCAAAAAAATATTGGAGAGGACTAAATTACTTTGACGATATTCCGCTCTATACTTCTTGTGGGGCCGGAGAATCAGGGGCAAACATACGCTTTCTTACTCCGCCAAGCATTGATGAAATAATATTAAAATAAAAAATGTAGTCCTAAATAATCTGCTGTCATCCTGAGTGAAACGAAGGATCTAGATTCTTCGATACCTCAGAATGACAACACCATACTCAACATGACGGCTATAAAAAAATCAACGAATTAATTCGTTGATTTTTTTATTATTTTATTTTAATATTAAGGTCTCAACCTAGTAATAGTTCTTGGGAATGGAATACACTCACGAATATGTTCTACCCCGGCTATCCAACGCACCGTTCTTTCTAGTCCAATACCAAATCCGCTATGAGGAACACTACCATATTTTCTTATATCCAAATACCATTTAAAATCTTCTAAATTTAGATTATCTTTTTTAATTTTTTCTAACAAAAGATCATAATCATCTTCACGCTCGGAACCACCTATCAATTCACCTGACCCCTCTATCCCTATCAAATCACTATTCAAAACAATATCTGGGTTCTCCGGGTCTTCTTTCATGTAAAATGGCTTAATACTCTTGGGCCATTTTTCAATAAAGACAGGTACATCACTATCCTTTGTTAATAATCCCTCATCATCATTTCCCAAATCTTCTCCATATTTTATATCACTCCCAAGTTCATTTAATTTTTTAATCGCTTGAGTATAGGTTAACCTGGTAAAATCTTTTTCTACAACTATTTGCAAAGGTTTAATATCTCTTTCTAAAACTTCTAATTCTTTCTGGCAATGTTCTAAACAATATTTAGCAATATACTGCACTAAGCCTTGTTGAATATCCAAATTTTCATCGTGCCCAATAAAAGCAGCTTCAGCGTCCATCATCCAAAATTCAGTCAAATGTCTTTTGGTTTTACTTTTTTCAGCACGAAAAACTGGACCAAAATCGTAACAGCGCCCAACTGATTGTACGGCAGCCTCTAAATACAACTGACCTGACTGAGACAAATAAGCTTGTCCTAAATCAAAATAATCAACTGAAAAAAGAGTAGTTGTGCCCTCACAAGCATTGGGAGTAAAAATTGGAGAATCAACTTTTATAAAATCTTCCTTATGCAAATATTCATTAATAGCCATAATAACGGCATCTCTAACGCGTAATATCGCCCACTGTTTGGAGCTACGAAGCCATAGATGACGATTGTCCATTAAGAAATCAGGCCCATGTTCTTTGTTGGCTATTGGATAGTCTACGGAATCACTAATTACTTTAAAATTTTGCATTTGTAATTCATAAACTCCTGGTTTTTTGGGATGTTCCACTACTTTACCAACCGCTTCTACCGAGCACTCCTGTGAGCTTTGTTCTATTTGAGCCCAGCCGTCTTCACCCACATCGTTTAAACTAGCAACTCCCTGAACAAAACCAGTCCCATCACGCAACTCTAAAAAAGCTATCTTACCAGACGATCGTTTATTATAGAGCCAGCCTTTTATTTCGACTATTTCCCCCACATACTCGCTTAATTTTTCTATATATACATGCATATTTTATAATTTACTATTTTATTAATCTTAACAAAATTAACTAAAACTTTCAAGGCTTGCCCAATCCCCCATATCGTATTCTAATACACCTCTTACTTTTTCATAAATAAGTTTATGCTGTAAAACTCTGTTGTGATCAGACCATTTTTTGATATCCGTACTAAAATCATACAACCCTAACACTTTGAGAAACTTTATAAAAAATAAATCAATAATCTTTGTTTTATCTTTCAAATTATTTTGTTCTAAATATGTTAAAAAATCATAGAGTAATTTAAATAACTCTTCATCTCTATGCTGTTCTTTGACGGTTTTACCAAATACTTTAATAACAAACTTTACCACCAATATTTTATCAAAATTTGTCCGAATATTTTTATAATATTCTAAACCCAGAACTTTAGTTACACGATTAAATTCTTTTCCTTTTTCTATATCAATCTCTACAAAAGAACACGGCTCCAGATAGGCCGCATTTTTTGAAACTATTTTTTTAGCACCCGTAGCTATTGCCTCTATTTTTCCTTGCTCTAAAGTATAAAGACTGATAGATTTATCATTTTCTCTAAAATCACGACAGGACAAAATTATACCTAACATATTTAAATTATTTCCTATTTTTACTTACTAAAAAAGATTCCAAAATAACCATTGCTGATTTTTCATCTCTTGTTGCTATCCCACCCATTACATCTGCCTGCTGAGAAGAAAATCTCTCATCATAAAACTCTAAGGGCGCTTGAATTTCTTTTTTTAATTTTTCAGCAAACTTTCTTACTCTTTTTGCATTGGCCTGCTCTGTACCATCTAATCCTAAAGGCAAACCCAAAACAACCTTCTCAACCTTTTCTTCTTTTATTACTTTTACTATATCATCTAAGCTATGAACTACTCCAAAAGGCAAAACCACCCCAATATCTGTATCAGACCAGGCTAAACCAAAATTTTTTGTACCAAAATCAATTCCTAGAATATTCATAAACGCTAAATCTAAAATAATACACCGTCATCCTGATCCGCCAAATGGCGGAGAAGGATCTTTACTACAGATTACATACAAAAAAGTAATGATAGCAACTAAAGATTCCTCCACTTCGCTCTACCCCGCCTCCTCGGCGGGTTGAGCTACGGTCGGAATGACAACGGTTTAAAATCTTTCCTTATTCTCATCCGGTCTCCTGGTAACTACTTCACAACCACTATCAGTAATAATTATTGTATGCTCAAAATGGCCAGACAAAGAATTGTCAGCTGTCTCAATAGTCCACCCATCACTAGCAGTTTTTATTTTATAAGTTCCAAGTGTTATCATCGGTTCAATCGCAATTACTACACCCGGTTCCAATATCCATTTTTCTAATTCTTTTTCATAATAATTTGTTACGCGAGGTTGCTCATGAACTTCATGGCCAACGCCGTGACCAACTAAATCACGCACAATCCCATAATTTCCTTGAGATTTTACATACTTTTCAATAGAGGCCCCGATATCAGCGACAGTGTTGCCCGGTTTGCAAACTTTTATACCAGCTTTTAGAGCCCCCCTGGTTGTCTTTAGTAATTTTTTTGTTTTTGAATCAATGCTCCCAATAGGAAAAGTAATCGCTGTATCTGTAAACCAGCCTCGAACTCTTTCTTTTTTATTTTTACTACCAGAATATACTGGCCATTCCATCCCAATATCAATGCTAAAAATATCACTTTCTTTTAAAACGACATCTTTACGAGCGATACCATGAACTATGCCTTCGTTTATAGAAGCACAGATAGCTGTTGGAAAAGGTATATCACCCGCTCCAGACACGTAGCCTTTGAAAGATGGTTTACCTCCGACTGCTTTTATTTTTTCTTCAGCTAGCTCACTTATCTCCCAGGTAGAAACTCCGGCTTTTGAAGCTTTTACTAACTCAGATAAAATACGACCCAAAATTTTTCCACCAGCCTTAATTTGTTTTAATTCTTCTTTTTCTTTTATATACATATTAATTTTTTAAAATTTGGTCAATATCAGACTCTACTTCTTCAATAGTTTTTTGACCATCAACTTTTTTTAATACACCCAAATTATCATAAAAATCTAAAATAGGTTTCAAAGGGACATTGCCTTGTTTATCTATCCTCTCCTTAATGACTTCTTCACTGTCATCTGCTCTCACTTCTAAGTCTCCACCACATTTTAGACATTTATCTATGTTGTAATATTTCGGAAGCCAAGGAATTATTTCTCCACAACTTTTACAAACTCTTCTTTTGGTTAATCTATTAAAACTTTCTTCATCAGACAAAGACACTTCAATCGCTTTTACCTCGTCAGCTAAGTTTTTGCTAACAAAAAAATCTTGATATTTTTCAGCTTGAGCAACATTTCGTATAGCTCCGTCTAATAGAACTCCTTGACCAGCATCCAAATATTTTTCAATTTCTGCAAAAGCCAGCTTGTATATCAAATCATCAGACACGAGTTTGCCGGTTTTCATCTCTTCTAGCTTCTTTTTATCTTCTGAGTCAGCGTTCGGATCACTCGCTAATGCACGCAAAAGATCACCAGTTGAAATATGGCCATATTTATGTTTTTCAACTAATTTTTTAGCCTGAGTGCCCTTTCCGCTTCCTGGCGGGCCAATTAAAATGATTATTTTTTGCATAAATTTGATTTTTTCCGCTTAAATTAGGCAAAATTAGTATAACATAAAGCTAGGGGCTTGACAAGAAGGTTAAAATGTGGTATAATAATCTGTTAAATAAATACTGTTAGAGAGAGCGGTATTTTACACAAAACTCTTGTTTTATGTAAAATTCCCCTCTTTATCCAAGAGGGGTTTGTTCTTTAAAATTAAGGGTTATTTAAAAAGATTTGTTGTTTTCTTCCTAGCTATTGTTCTAAGCATTTATTTACTAAATACTTATTGGTAAATGGATGTTTAGAACAATAACACTGACAGTGCTTAGTGCCTAGCTTAGGGCCTTATAAAGTAAGTAGGAACAATGAGAAGACCATGAAAAATTTTAAAACCATAGCAGGAGACCTGGCCTTCCTAATGGCCATCGCGATTTTCACCGCCACCTTCATGGGGTGTGGCGATGGTATTAGCGAAATCATGACCCAAGAAGACCTAATGGAAGGTATTGTGCCTTCTTTTGGCGATGGTGTCATGACCTCCCTCCCAGAGGGTTATTATGGACAGGTGTTCGCCTGTTACGACACCCCACACACTGATCGGATTCAAGATCCCTCCAATGTCCTTTTCGAGAATAAAAACTTGAAAGGATACTACGACAAGTGGTCTGGAAAGGTTTACCTCCAGAAAAAAGACGGGGAACAAAACAAAATCGTAATACAGTGTAGAGGGGAAGAAGTGCAAGAAGTGCACTATGTTGCCGAAGCATGGGAGGGACGATCCTCCGGAAGTATGAAATGCTACTACATCGTCGACGGCTGTCGTAACACGGAAAACATCTGTTTCCGCTACGAACAAGACGGAAGCAGCTCCACCACTTTCTCTCCAACAACAGCCCGAAGGGCTGAGTTGGATAGCCTTTGTATGGGCTTCCAAAATTTCAAATAACCCTTTTTTCTCTTACTACCCCTCGGCACAATTCGTGCTTGGGGGTGTTTTTTTTATTATCCTTCTATCCCCCTTGACAAAACCCTGAAAATATGATATAATAGCTTGTTGTAAAAACTGTTCTTTAAAATTAAGGGTTATTTAAAAAATACAATCATTCCAAGAAGATTAAAGCTAATACATTGGCTTTGGTTTTCTTGGAATGATACGAAAATTGGAACGAACCTATTGACGCTCACCGTGGAACGGTGGGCAGGAGAATGAACAATGCAACTCATGGCCAAAGCTACGATGTTTGCCATTCTTATTTCTATTTTCGCAATCGCCTTTGGGGGTTGCGGACATGAAGAAACATGGGATCAAGATGCGACCCTGCCCATCCAATCCCTCTTAGAAGAAGAAGGGGGCTGGATAGGTATGGGTAGTAATGAGCTTGACCAAACGATTTATTATAAAGATGCATACTACCACTTTGAGAAGGGAGACCAGCATCTCAAGGTGAAGTGTTATCCTCTAAAATATAAGGGTAAGCTCAACCACCTCTTTAATTACCTCGTATACACGCCCAGAGGGGAAGACGAACGCGAGGAGTTTATTTTTTGTGAGGGCCTACTGCCATGTAGGTGGCAGCAACATGACTTTAACGTCCGGTTTTATCTAAAACCAGGCACAAGGGCCATCCTGGAAAATATCTGTTCAATGTAATAACCCTTTTTCTTACCGCCCCCGGCACAGTTGTGCTGGGGGTATTTTTTTATTAACTGCTAATTAAAACAAACTGTCATCCTGAGGAACCGAAGGATCTAATACCACAGCTCTAGATCCTTCGGTTCCTCAGGATGACAATATCCT
>Ga0307992_1001326_pt1 | contig 14723 bp, 7 predicted proteins | sample EllFjometagen133_FD_203162 | JGI IMG/M metagenome (GOLD analysis project Ga0307992, IMG submission 203162) | Marine microbial communities from Ellis Fjord, Antarctic Ocean - #133 | ecosystem: Environmental > Aquatic > Marine > Unclassified | place: Southern Ocean | collected 2014-10-08
TAAATGAAGAACTGACCGGCGTAGCAATTCTTATGGTGCTTATCACATCAGTTCTTGCTCCAGTACAACTTGATTATTTATTAAAGAAAAAACGTTCAGGTGTAGCAAAAGGAATGATAGTAGATAAACATATTCAAACTGATTATTCTTTTCCATCAACGGCGATCACTGAACTCGTTTCAAATAAATTGATATCCTATTTTCAAAATGAAGGTTTTTTTATCAATATTATTGAAGGTGATAATCATATTTATCATGTACGCCGACTCAATACTTTTTTAACATTTCAGTTTTTAGATACAACGATCTCATTTTCAACGCGGGAAGATGACATTCCCTATGTTAAAAACATTATGTATGAGACGCTTCTCGATCTTAATCAAACGATCGAAAAACTTAAAGCGGTAGTTAAACCCGAGGAATTAAAAAAAGATTTGAAGATGAAAACAAGCTCGGGAAATGGAAAAACTAACTTTCCCCTTGATAAAGTATTGGATGCTAACTGTATCATCATGAGTTTAGAAGCAGATAGCAAAGAAGATATTATCAATTCTTTAGTAGATGTACTGAATAATAACAATTCACTTCTTGATGCTGAAGAGGTCAAACAAGCCGTATTGGAACGTGAAAACGCAATGAGCACCGGAATGCAATATGGTGTAGCACTTCCGCATGGTAAAACTGATGCAATAAAGAAAATAACAATGGCTGTGGGATTAAAACCTGAAGGTATTGATTTTAAATCTCTTGATGGAAAACCATCAAAAGTTTTTATTTTGGTCGTATCTAGAAAAAAAACCGCCGAACCACACATACAACTTCTATCTGAAATTGGTAAAAAACTATTTTCAGAAGATGCTGTGAATAAACTACTATCTTGTAAAAACGAAGAAGAAGTCAGAAACTTCTTTATTAAATAAAGTGAGGAAAAAATGAAATTAAAACCGTTTTTTAATCTTAAGGCAAGTAAGCTGCATACTGAAGCTACTAAAAAGGCTGATGTTCTTATGGACATTGCCAATGCTGCCGTAGAAAGTGAAACACTGCAATCTGTTGATCCGGAATTACTTTATAAAAAATTAATAGCGCGGGAATCAGTTGGATCTACGGGTTTTGGTGATGGAATTGCTATTCCTCACTGTTCTTTAGATAATATCAATTCATTTGTAATCGGTGCTATCACCTCACCTCAAGGCGTTGAATTTAAAGCTCTGGATGGAAAACCCGTTAAGCTCTTGATGTACATTATAGCTCCAAACAAACAACGGAACGACCATATTCGCATTCTCTCTGAAATATCAAAGGTTCTAAGGATCCCCGGCAATGTTGCGACCCTACTTGAACAAAAGAACGTCACCGCGTTTTTTGATACTTTTTGTGAATTAGGGACTTGGGATGTAAGTGAAGAACTTCCGCAGCAATACGCTCAAATGACCATTCATATTCAGGATTCTAAAGCTTTCGATAAAATATTAGAGGTTTATACGGAAATTGAAGATTGCCATGTTTCCATTCTTGATGGACATAATGCCAGTAAATTTCTATATGCTTTACCTCTTTTTTCTCATTTCATGGATGAGGAACACAAAGGATTTCACCGATTGATCGTAGCAGTTGTTAACACGGTGTATATCAACGACAGTATTCGTAAGATCAATGCTATTTGCGAGGATCTCAATTGTAAATCTAAGGTACTGTTGACAACACATTCTTTAAGTTACTATAACGGTGGTATAGAAATATAGGACATCCATTCATGAACACTTTTTTTAATTCGATTCATAATTTACCTCAATTACTGATCATAGGATGTATTATTATTGTAGCATTCTATCTGGGAAAAACCGTAAAGCTAGTTAAATTGCCGTCTCTTATCGGTTTTATGTTTCTCGGTGTATTGCTAGGCCCATCCTTGTTCAATGTCCTTGGAGAAGCTCAACAGGATCAACTCAGTTTCATTACAGAGATAGCACTTGGGTTTGTTGCTTTAAGTATTGGCCTCGAGCTTAAATTTTCCTCACTTAAAAAGCTTGGCAAAGGAATTGTCGGGGTTATCTTTGCCGAATCTTTCGGTGCTTTTATTCTTGTTACCGGTCTATTGTACTTAATAACGAAAGACTTGCCCATGTCGCTTGTTTTCGGCGGTATAGCGCCCGCAAGTGCTCCGGCGGGTACCGTGGCTGTCATTCAGGAATATAAGGCCAAGGGGCCGCTTACAAACGCACTTTACGCAGTTGTCGGCTTCGATGATGGACTAGGTATCATTTTGTTTGGTTTTGCCGCGGCAATTGCTAAAAACATTCTAACCCAGCAAACCGGCGCCGATAGTCAAAACTTTTTTGCCATGATGTGGATTCCTCTCAAGGAAGTGTTCTTGAGTATAGGTGTGGGTGGTATATTGGCTCTGATATTTTCACTCTTGGCAAAGCGTTTAAAAAACTCCGGTGATATATCAATTCTATTGATCGGAACAACCTTTGTTGCTATAGGCTTGAGTACACAATTTCATTTATCTCTTATACTTACCAATATGATCATCGGTATGATCGTTGTTAATACGCAATCCTATGATCTGATCCAAAAGATCCATGACCGCTTACCTTCTTTTATGCCACTTCTTTTCATCCTCTTTTTTACTTTGGCCGGATCAAATTTACACCTTGCTGCTCTTCCTTCCATGGGCGTGTTAGGTTTGGTCTACTTTGCCGCACGCTCAAGTGGTTTGATACTTGGAGCGCGTATCGGTGCATTGTTTGGACATATGGATAAAAAGATCAAAAATTGGATCGGTTTGGGTATTCTGTCTCAAGCCGGCGTCGCTATTGGTTTATCCTTGATTGTTAAACATGAATTTGCCGGACTTGGTAGAATGTTAGCCAGCGGACAAACCACAGGAGATGTGATCGGTACGACGGTTATTACCACCGTTACCGCCACCTGTTTATTCTTTGAGATCATCGGTCCTATCCTTACTCGCATTGCTCTGAAGAAAACCGGGGAAATTGAATGATGGTAACTGGTAACTGGTAACTGGTAACTGGAGAATATTAACTTTCAATAATTAATGCAAGGTAAAGACGTCCCGAAGCTTCGGGACATCGCGTCGCTACAATTTATATATGGATTTCCAAATCATGACTACAAATGGATCCTGAATCAAGTTTAGGATGACGTGTATTTTCCCTTCTCACCTCTCACCTCTCACCTCTTACGCCTGCCGGCCGTAGCTCCCAGTAGGAGCGAAGGTTGGTTTTACGTCTTACATTTATTTCTATTCTTTCTCGACCATCCGGCAGATCCTTTCTATGTTCGGACACCAGCCGGAAAATCTTCACGTCTCACGTTTTACGCAATTGTCAATTGTTCTTTGTTAATTTTCAATTGAATTTGTTTCGCTCCCACGGAGCTTATTATTTTAATGCGATTACATATCTACAAAGCTATCGTCCCTACGGGACTTATGCTTGCTCTCCTTCTCCCCGCTTCCCCTCCTTTTTTCTTCTTTTTTTCACGTCGTCTTACGCCTGCCGGCCGTAGCTCCCAGTAAGAGCGAAGGCTGGTCTTACTTCTTACTTCTTACGTCTTACTTCTCACGTTTTACGTCCTAAAATACAAAAGCCTATTGTGTGATAGGCTCCTGATGAGAGAGAGATTTATTTATGAAGTTTTTTATTGACTAAAAGCACTCTGTAAAAAAACCTTAATATTTAATACATAAGTGATTTCGCCGCTAGTTCCATTTATCTGGAAACTGGAATTTCTATTTTTTGGATTATAATAAATGAAGTATTTCCCATCAATAGATGCTGGAGGTGTCGTTGAACTCTGATTTGTATAATCCGATCCGTTGATCGTTAAATTAGTGACCCGAGAGGATGAAAAACTGGAAATGCTGCCATAAACGTATATGTACTGTGCAGATCCACCGCTAATTGAATATGGCATATCTACGCGTGAATAATCATTTCCATTCCAACTTACCATATCGGGATAAGGTTCTACTTCTACTTCCTCAATTACCATACTTCCTATTTCATTGGAAGATTTATAATAAATATAATAATAACCATTGATCTTGACAGGCATTGTAACAGAAGTTTGATTGGTAAAATCAACTCCATTGATTTCAACTATATCCATATTAACTGAAGATATTGAACCAATGTCCAAGCTTGTAGCAAAATATAATTCCGAAATACCATTCTTCAAGAAAGGTAATGAGGTGATTGTTACAGTATCAAGAGGTTCCAATTCTAAGGACATTTCAGCATTTGCTGATGATGAGGCATAATAAATATAGTATTTACCATCCACGCGAGAAGGCATAGCACTTGAATTCTGGTTTGTGTAATCGCTATCATTGATCTTGATCGTGTCCATGTTCGAAGAACTAACAGAATAAAGATCGTCAGTAGTTGTAAAATAATATTGACCGACACCTGCTTTACTAAAAGGAACATTAACATTGATTGTATCAATGGCGGTACCAGGCTCTAGGGTAAGAGACATTTCTGCACTGGCTGAAGTAGCAAGATAGTAAATGTAGTATTGTCCATTAATTTTGGCTGGCATGTTTGTAGAATTTTGATTTGTATAATCTATATTATTTATAAGTAACTCATCCAAATTTGAAGAAGTCACAGCATACAAGTCGTCAACAGATGAGAAATAATACCTTCCCTTTCCTGTCTTGCTGAACGGCAAGGATATCTCCGTTGTATCAATAAGATCGAAATTTGCTTCCGCTAAAGCTGAAGTAGCTTTGTAGTATATAAAATAACTGCCGTTAATTCGAGCAGGCATTAATGTAGACGTTTGGTTTGTATAATCAATATCATTAATAAGCAACTCATCCATATTGGACGAATTTACTTTTGACAGATCATCTGTCGTTGAGAAATAATACTCACAGGCGCCACTTTCTGTATAGGGAATAGAAATAGCAGTTGTATCTACCGGTTCAGACCAGTCGTTCGTTCCATCAAACGAGATCGACGGGTTATTATTCCTCCCCTTAAAGTGGATAAAATACTTCTTTCCGTCTTCAGGCGAAGGTAAAGTAGAGCTTGACAGCATATCCACACCGTTTATTTCAAATGTCTTCATTTTGGAATCATTGTAAGAACTGATACTGCCCGAAATAACGATCCAATTTTCAGTACTCCCACTATTAGAATAGGGCATCATGGTCTTTGTGTAGTCATTCCCATTCCAATTGATAGTTTCAGACAAAGGATCTTCTTCTATTTCCTCAAGCAACATGCTTGAAGTCTCATTGGAAGATTTATAATAAATATAATAGTATCCGTTAACCTTGACAGGCATTTCTGTTGAAGTTTGATTGGTATAATCGACCCCATTTATCTCAACACCATCCATATTGGTAGAAGTTATTGAACCAATGTCCAGTGTTGTACCAAAATATAGTTCTGCAATCCCATTGTTTGAAAAAGGCAATGATGTGATTGTTACGGTATCAAATGGCTCCGGCTCAAGAGACATTTCTGAAGTAGCCGATGATGAAGAGTAATAAATATAATAACTGCCCTCTAAACGAGGAGGCATTGTACTGGAAGTTTGATTCGTATAATCAACATCATTGATCATGATCGTATCCATATTCGAGGAATTTATAGAATAAAGATTATCAGACGTCACAAAATAGAATTGCCCTACCCCGGTTTTAGTATAAGGTACATTAATATCTATGGTATCAACAGGGGTTCCCGGCTCTAAAGTTAGCGATAGCGTTGCATTGGAAGAGAAAGCAAAGTAATAAATATAATATTTCCCATTTATAGGAGCCGGCATGCTTGTAGAACTTTGATTGGCATAATCAATGTTATTGATCAACAGGGTATCAATATTTGAAGAATTTACGGCATACAGATCATCTGATGTTGAATAATAATACCTGCCCTCACCGGTTTGACTAAACGGCAGAGATATATTTGTAGTATCAATAAGATCAAAATTTGCTTCCGCTAAAGCTGAAGTAGCTTTGTAGTATATAAAATAACTGCCGTTAATTCGAGCAGGCATTAATGTAGATGTTTGGTTTGTATAATCAACATCATTAATAAGCAATTCATCCATATTCGATGAATTTACTTTTGATAGATCATCTGTCGTTGAAAAATAATATTCGCCGGCTCCATTTTCTGTATAGGGAATAGAAATTGAGGTAGTATCAATCGGTTCAGTCCAGTCATTTGTTCCACTAAAACTGATCGAAGCATTTCTGTTTTTACCTTTAAAATGTATAAAATATTTCTTCCCATCTTCAGCGGTGGGCAAGGTAGATGTTGAAAGCATGTCGACACCGTTTATCTCAAAGGTGGTCATTCTTGAATCGTTGTAAAAACTTATGTTCCCGGAAACAACAATTCTATATTCGGTAGTACCACTCTGAGAATAAGGCATCATGGTTTCAGTATATTCATTTCCATTATAAATTATTCCCGCATAAGCTGAAACAGCGAATAGGCTCAACAGTATTACAAACAGTGTAATTTTAATTTTTCTCATTTTCTCCTCAACACTCTCTTTTTCTCTCTCAAACTCTCTAAATCTCAGGTCAATGATAATGTTTTTATACTTCTTTGTCAAGCATTTATTAAGGTTTTGTTAAGTATTTGTTAAGTATTTGTTAACTGTATGATTATCAGCATCATATGAGCTTATTCTTACCCCAAACACAAAAGCCCGCCGAGAAAGCGGGCTCCTGCAATGAGAGAGAGAGAGAGATTTAATTATTCTATCTTCTTAATTTTAATCTTTATCCTTTTTTACAACGCTCCCTGAAGCAAAAGACGGATATTCAGAATGAAGTCATATATACCGCGGCGATATCCATAATCCAAGGAAATTCCATGCTCAGTGTCCAGTATATAAGCAATAAGATTTTGAAAAGGTCCGTCTGCCTGTTCACTGCTATAGTAGGTGATCGCGTTCGTAATGCCCTGAAGGCTCACATCGTCGGATGCGGAATATGTAGTGGTGACGTTCGCGAGATCCGATACGAGGAATTGCATTTCTCCGCCGACGGTATTCTTCCACAAAATGCAGCTGTCTATCACTACCGTAGCAGCGTCTCCGGCATAAATGGCTGCGCCTCCCAAACTTGCGCTGTTATTTACAAAGGTCACACGATGTAAGGTAAGACTTCTTGCGGATGTATTGAGGTAGGCAACGCCACCGTTAGCGGCGCTGTTGCCGTCGAAAAGACAGAACTCAATGCGCGGTGCAGTGGCTGTACCGCCAAAGGCAATAGCCCCACCGTTAGCTGTAGAAACATTATTTTTTAAAATACAATTTTTGATCAGGGGTGAAGCACCGTTCTGCAGCAGAATACCAGCACCGCCGCTGCCGTCATCAGCATAACCGTCACGGATGACAAAACCGTCCAGAAGCGTATTCGCCGTTGTCATGGAAGCATTCGCGCCGAGAACATGGTAACAGTTATCACTCATATCCCCTTCTACTCCGATATCACCGCTGAGTATCGTGGAATTTGCATAAATATCCCGCTGGCCCAGCGTTGTCTCGCCGCCCTTGAATCCGCCGTAAACCTTAACACCCGCTTTCAGATTAAAACTGTCCGTACGCAGATTATCAGGGTAATACGTTCCCCGGGCGACCCATATCTCCTGTCCATTCACGACATTGTTAAGGGCATTGCCCAGATTTTCGTAGTAGTCAGGCCAAAACCCGTCTTCCGGATCGGCATCCACATAAATCTTAACACTGCCGGTAATGCTGAATTCTGCCCAAGTCTTATTGCTACGGTAGTAAATATAGTAGTATCCATTGATCCGCGAAGGCAACATGCTTTCCATTATATTGGTAGTATTTGTGAAATCAACACCATTTACCGTCAGGATATCCATTCCCCAGGAATTCATGAAGGCAACATTATCCGAAACGGCATAATATCGTTCATCAGGACCTTCTTTCGTAAAAGGCAGTCCAATCTCAGTCGTATCCGGAGGGGCGACCGGGGTGGTATCTCCCGCTACCGTCAAGGATGCATAAGATAGAGAAGCTGTATAGTAAATATAATAAAAACCGTTAATACGGTCCGGTATCGACGTTGTATAGATATTGGTTATAACCGTGTCGTTAACGGAAACGCTGTCTGCTCCATTGGACTGGATTGAGGTGATCGTGCCATTGGTCTTAAAATAGTGTTTCCCTGCACCCGTGAATTCAAAGGGCATGACATCAATTTTGATCGTATCATTTTCAACGACTGGAATGGTGTCGCCCTCGATCTCCAAATAGGCCCATGTCTTTGAGGAATTGTAATAAATATAATACCATCCGTCTACCCGGGACGGCATGGATAAAGCATTCGTGTTCGTAATATCCACGCCATTGATTGATACAAGATCGGTATTGCTTGACAGAATGGATGTGATCGTACCGGGCGTTGCGAAATAATGTTTCCCGGTGCCGTCATACCGGTAAGGCAACGGTACGTTGATGGTATCGTTCTCTACGACCGGCGTATTGTCCCCGGCTATCTCCATATGTGCCCAGTCGACGGATGCCCGGTAATATATGTAATAGTAGCCGTCTATGCGGTCCGGCATGGCGGATGACCATGAATTGGTATAGCTCACATCATTTACGATGACGGATTCCGTATTATTTGATCCAATCGAAGTGAGCGTCCCGTTGGTCTTCACATAGAATTCACCCGGACCGTCATATTCGTAAGGCATGGTGATAGCAGTCGTATCGAAGCCCTTTTCAAGTGCCAGCTCCGCGCTTTCGAGTGATGCGCTGTAATATATATAATAATGCCCGTCGATCTTCGGAGGCATAGCGGAAAAAGTCTGATTCGTATAGTCCACCTCATTGATCAGCAGGGTATCCATGTCCGAAGATGTTACTGAAGCGATCTTTTCGTCTGTGGAAAAAGTAAAACGCCCCGCACCAATCTTGCTGAAAGGCAGCGTAATGGCTGTTGTATCATAGGGATCCGAACTGCTCCAGTCGTTACTACCATTTATCTCAAAATGCCCCCAAGTTTGAGATGAATTGTAATATATATAATACTTACCTTCGATTGCAGTGGGCATACTGCTGGAATATTGGTTCATATAGTCTACATCATTAACCGTAAGAGCACTTAATCCCCAAGAACTAACATTATCAATACTTCCGGCAACGACAAAATAAAACTCACCATTTCCATTCTGCTCAAAGGGCATATCTGTTTCAGTATACTCATTTCCATTATAAATAATACCGGCATAAGCTGAAACGCTGAGCGCACTCAACAGTAAAATTACAATTAGATTAAATTTACGTATTCTCATTATCTTCTCGCACTTCTCTCACATCTCTCTCAAATGTCACGTTTTCTCTCTTATTCTTATTCTCAAGTCAATAATAATATTATTATACTTCTTTGTCAAGATATTGTTAAGTTTTTGTTAAGATTATGTTAATATTTGTAAAAGATTGGTCTTGATGATATTATGTGAAATACTTAATATTATTCATAATATATCGTAGATATTGTGCAAGATATTATATTTAAATACCTGATATAGTAATCGATATTAAATATTTTCTTAATAAAAACCCATGCTTTTATAGCGATTTTTATTTGATATTCTAAATACTTCTCGCCCTACTCTTTTAAGGTGTTTTTCATATCAGAAACACAAAAGCCCGCCGAGAAAGCGGGCTCCTGCAATGAGAGAGAGAGATTTAATTATATCAGGCGCTGTAATCTGATTATACTACCACAATGCACCTTCAATATATATTTTAGTATTAAGGATCAAAGAACCGACGAATCCGCTACATGTAACCGTTTTGCTGTTCTTTCCAGTTGAACTAATATTAATCGTTTCGTTATTATAAGATGTTTCTGAAAGTCCGGATTTTAATCTGACATATATGGTCGTGCTACTAACTGTACCACTACTTTGGGTTAATGTAATTGGATTGCCTGCAGAGAATCCGGCACCCGTTCCGGTGGAGATCTCGTAATTTGTTGGAGGAGTAATGGTAATATTTGCCGTCAGATCTGCACCGCTAACTGTAAAACTTTGCTCTGCGGAAGGTCCGCCTGAAAGTTCATAAGCAAAACCGCTTAAAGATGTTGTACTAGGTACGATACTTTGTGTTACAAAAAAATTATCAATATATAGATCTTTATTACCCGAAGCTCGTTCTAATTGTAAATAATAGGTACCTGCAGCACCCGGAAACGCAGTTCCAGACGGAACATATGATGTGCTTGCAGGTGTTACTGTAACCCAAACTGATGAAAATGTACCGCTTTGAGATGTACTGTACTTCACGGTGAAAGCACCTGAATATCCATTTGCACCCTTCTTATGATCAAAAGTTATATAATCAGGATCAGTTACGGCGATTGTAACAATTGATCTGGCGTTTTTCTTTTCCTCGGCATAGTATAATTCACCTCCAGTTGTAGTTGGATAAATCGAACCATTTATCCAGTCCACCGGAGCCGAAGAAAAGTCCTCGCCAATAAGTTCCGTCTGCCCCATTGCCATACCCATAACAAAAACTGCCAATAACATGCCGGTTAAAAGTCTATTCAACTTACTCATCTTAAATGCCTATTGATTATTTGTTTCATTGAAAACCTCTCTTCTCTTTAAATATCTAACTCTCATTTTACTATCTCCGTGCATTTTACTATGAATATCATTGATTGTCAAGTATTTGTTAAGATATTGTTAATTTTATATTAATTAAAGAAATTGAAATAAAAACCAAAAAAAGGCAATAAATCTATAATCTTCTACTTACTACTTACTGCTTACTGCCTAAAATTTCTTCAGCAAATATTTCAACAAACCATATACAAACTTTGGATTTTATTATCATTTTAATACAAATGGTAGTTTGAGATCTCTCCACTTCGTCACTTTCAGTGACTTCGGTCGAGATGACAATATTTTACTGTCCACTGTTTACTACTTACTACTTACTACTTACTGCTTACTGTTTACTGTTTACTGTTTACCGTTTACTGTTTACTACTTACTGTTTACTGCCTAAAATTTCTTCAGCAAATATTTCAACAAACCATATACAAACTTTGGATTTTATTATCATTTTAATACAAATGGTAGTTTGAGATCTTTCCGCTTCGTCACTTTCAGTGACTTCGGTCGAGATGACAATATTTTACTGTCCACTGTCCACTGTCCACTGTTTACTGTTTACTGTTTACTGTTTACTGCTTACTGCTTACTGCTTACTGCTTACTGCTTACTGCTTATTACTTACTACTTACTGCTTACTGCTTACTTCTTTTAAAACGCACCCTCAAGAAATACTCTAATATTTAACACCAGAGATGCCTGGACATAATACCAACCATATTCACGAGGTATTCCATGTTCACTATCCAGACGATAATCACTAATATTGAGGAAGGGACCGTCCACATCTGAACTGCTATAGTATATGATATTTATTTCTGTCGATGCAGTGATCGATGCATCATCAACTGCTGTGTTCGCAACCGAGGGACTACCGACACGTGTATCAAGCAATAATGAATTGATATTCCCGGAGCCATCAGTATTGTTCCAGAACACCGAACTGTCGATGTTGACTGTTTCGCGTTTTTCAAAATTTAAGGCAGACCCTTCACCAGCGACGTTTGAAACAAAAGTACAATGCTTAAAACGTGCATCGCCGGTTTCTGTTCTGTTTTCAGGAGAATAAACGGCTCCGCCCATCGAGGCGGTATTGGATTCAAAAAGACAGTACTCAAAATTAACATTGTTATTAAGTGAAACTGCTCCCCCACCATCCGCACTTTGGTTTACATAGAAATGACAATTTCTGATTAGTGGGGCCGCACCATTTTCAAGTAGCAGTCCTCCTCCTCCATTTCCATCATTTGCATTGCCGTCACGAATAATAAATCCATCGATAATGGTTAAAGCGCTTAAAAGACCGGAATAAGAGATCACATGATAACTATTATCACTGATATTTCCCTGTATTCCAATGTCCCCGCTTAATATTGTGGGATTGGCATGGACATCCCGGTCAAATAAGATGGATTCACCACCATAAAAACCACCATATAATTTTACACCTTCTTTAAGCACAAATGAATTATTGCGATCAACTCCGGGTGTATAAATACCCTGAGCCACCCATATCTCATCTCCGGAACTGGCGACTGCAAGAGCTTGTTGTGGATTTTCGTAAGCTCCCTGCCAAAAGCCATCTCCAAGATTATTATCCACATATAAAATATCAGCATATGCAAATACGCTAATAAGTAGTAATATGATCGTGATTTTTCTTGCTATATTTCTCATTGAATTCCTCTCTCAACGCCCAATAATACTGATCTAAACTAGATATTTCAAGCAATTTATGCGTATTGAACTTTAATTAACTATCCTATAACTTTATGTTAAGAATTGTGATTAAAAAAACACTAAAAAGAAGGTTAGGAGGTTAGTGGTTTAGAGGGTTAGAAGTTTAGGAGGTTAGTGGTTTAGGGGTTTAGGGAGCTATGGAGGTCTGTCATCCTGAATCTCGAAATTTCGGGATGAATATACTTGTTACTTGTTTCCTGTTTCTTGTATCTTTTAGTGTCATAGTAAAACAAGGATAATTCGTGAAAAAGTTTATTTTAATTTTGTTCATTATCAGCACCTTCGCATTAGGTGCCGAGCTTCATATTTCCTTTACGGGAAATAATAGGGGGCTTTTAACACCCTGCGGCTGCAAAATACCTAGCGGCGGTTGGGCTCGCAAAAGTACGGCATTAAGCAACATGCCGGGATCGTCCCTGCATATTGGAGCAGGAAATTATTTTTTCCATCATACTCCCATGCCCAAGGAAGATCAGATCTTTGAACAAAAGAAAGCTGCTCTTCAGGCAGAATTGTTTTCTGAACTCAAATACGATGTAATCAACGTGGGACAATTTGATCTTTGCTATGGTTTAAATGTATTAAGATCACTTCAAAGTCATTATTTATTGCCTATCATCTCTGCCAATATTCTTGATATGGAAGGAAATCTCGCTTTTCTACCCTATCGTGTTATTCATTCACAGGGAATTGATATCATGTTCGTAGGAATATGTTCTTTGTCCGATGGATTTAATTTTCGCATAAAAGATCCCCTTCTTGCCCTAAAAGAGTTGCAACAGGATGACCTATTTAAAGATGCTGATCTTGTTATTCTGCTTGCAGATGCTCCTGCAATTATACTTTCAGATTTTGTAAAAGAAAATTTGGGGATCGATATAATCGTTTGTGCTAAAGAACATGCTTTTACAGAATTGCCGGTACATTACAAGGGAGCGGCACTAACTCAACTCGGTTCACAGGGAAAATACATTGCCGATCTGTATCTTAATTTTGACAGCAACCCGGCAGAATGGAAAGATATTTCTCCTTACCGGCATTCGATCAGATCCAGCGAAAATGCCTTAAAGTCCGAAACCAATCAAAGAAAAAAATATCTAAAACAACTTAAGCGAAGTAAGAAAATACTCAAATCTGAGATAAAAAATAATTCTCATTATTATCAATGGGATATGTTACTGCTTGATACTTCTGTAAAAGATGATCCCGGCATAAAAAAACGTGTCGATAAGTTTACTCCTTATCCGTAAACAGTAAACAGTGAACAGTAAACAGTGAACAGTGAACAGTAAACAGTAAACAGTAAACAGTAAACAGTAAACAGTGAACAGTGAACAGTGAACAGTGAACAGTGAACAGTGAACAGTGAACAGTGAACAGTGAAGCTTCAAAATTGCAATAATCATCACGAGACAATTCTTCGTTGTTCTTTGATATCTGTTCAGAGTACCTTCCTTCCCACTTTCCCGCCTTCTCACCTTACCACCTTACCACCTTCTTACCCTCTCGCCTTTTCACCTTCTCACCTCCTCACCCTCTCTCCCTCTCACCTTACCTCTCTCCTCCTCACCTCCTCCTCTTCTTACCACCCTCTCACCCTCTCTCCCTCTCACCCTCTTCTTTATAATGCTTAAAGAAAAAGGGCTCCGCATTGATATTGCTACGAACCCTTATTAATTGGAAATATTTATTTGATGTTTATGGCAGAATCACTACCCTGCTATTTCTCCCAAGTCTGTTAAAAGCAGCGATCTTTACCTCAACACCGGGATTAAGCTTAAAGGGTTTTACATATATTTCAGACGCTTCATTCGGCTCACTACCATCCAATGTATATCGAAGCACCAAACCGGGGAAACGAATATTTGCTTTGAATATACCGTTTTCTACGATAGCTCCGGGGAGCGGGATACGGTATTGGACCTGCTTTTGATCCAATTTAGGAAGTTCATGCTGACCAACTTTATTCACAAAGTGATTCCAATCAATTTCTCTTATCATTTTGGCGAAATCCTTTTGATCGATCGCGGACCAGTAAGGTTGAAGACTCCAGGCACGTTCTGCAAGGCCTAATATCTTGGGGAAAGCCATATATTCTATCCGATCCCAAGTTCTCATTGTCTCACCCCAAAGAGTTCCGGACATTCCCAAAATATTCTTTTTCCCTTCTTGGGTCAAACGAGTTTTACCTTCGAACATTTCCTCTGTAATAGGATCACCGTAAAGTGTTGTCTCTGCACATTTTGTAATATCATAGGGTGTAAATTCCCAAGCAGAACGGGTATCGGTATAACCTCCCCAATTCAAACCCTCTTCTTCGGGATC
>Ga0307992_1001329_pt1 | contig 14705 bp, 9 predicted proteins | sample EllFjometagen133_FD_203162 | JGI IMG/M metagenome (GOLD analysis project Ga0307992, IMG submission 203162) | Marine microbial communities from Ellis Fjord, Antarctic Ocean - #133 | ecosystem: Environmental > Aquatic > Marine > Unclassified | place: Southern Ocean | collected 2014-10-08
TACGAGCTTTGGTTCGGGATTAGAAAAATGCCAATTCATAGATTTAATTAAAGCGGTAATTCATGATTTATATTTTATGTATAAAATATTATTGTTTTATGGATTAATATCTTAACATAAGATTACGAAATATTTGATACTTAATGACAGAAATTCTAAGTGGAATATTAGAAATATTTAAAGTATTGAGCTGGTCTATAAGCCGAGTTCTGTATTCCAATATAAATATCGGAACGATGACCATTCCTCTAGACTCAATTTCACAATTGAGCTCAAGCAATCTACCCGTCTCTACAGTTATAAAAACAACGATGCGAACAACATCTTGAGAACTATATGATCTTGCACCAAGTGGGGTTTACAAGCATCCTAATTTGCATCAGGAACTGGTGGTCTCTTACACCACCTTTTCACCCTTATCCCGACGAATCGAGACGGTATATTTTCTGTTGCACTTTCCATACCGCTAAATAGCGACTCCTCCCGTTAGGAGGCACTTTGTTCTGCGGTGCCCGGACTTTCCTCCCCGATAAATCAGGGTAGTCATCCAACCAGCTCAATTTTCAAAAAACAATATATTTTACAAAATATTTAGTGATTAGTTCAGAATTTATTGTTTCTCAATAAATAAAAATCTGCTACATTCGTCACAAGTTAAAGGAATTTTATCTATCCGTATTTCGGCGATTTTTTGCGGCGGTACCATTGCACCGCAGCCACTACACGATGCGCCCAAAACTGGTACAACTGCCATACCACGACGTGCTTTGCGCACTATATCGTAGCGTTTAATGACGGACGGTTCAATTTCTTTTATTAATTTATCTCTGTCGTTTTCAAGTTCTGATTTTTGTTCTGCAGATTCTTGTAGCATGTTCTCTAAACTTTTACGACGCTCCGACAGGTCTTTACTTACAGATTCTACATTTGTTTCTTGACTCTTAACTTGTTCTTCAAGTAAATCTTTTTCTTCCATTAACTCAATATCAACAGTTTCATCTTTATCCAATTGATCTTTTAAATGATCAATTTCCTGCATTATAGCATCATATTGTTTATTTGTAGTTACTTTGAATAATTGATCTTTTAAATGACTAATTTTTTCATTGTCTTCTTTAACGCGTAACTCAATTTTATTCAAATCTAGTTGTATTTCTTTAATTCGCTGTTTGCCATCATCTATGGTTTTTATAGCTTGTTTTTCTTCTAAAATTAACCCATCAACTTTTTTAGGTAAATCTCCAAGAATATCTTCTAATTCCATTAATTGTGAATCAATCTCTTGTAAATCGATTAAATTTTTTATAGAACTCATTTTTTTCCTTATTTAACATAAAAGTGCACCAACAAATGGTGCACTTTTATATAATCTTTTATATTACTTTTAAACATCGCAAATTTCTGCGAAATAATCTCAATTTAATTAATCCTCATACTGAATATCATCATCATTATTATTTTCATATACCATTTAGCTCGTAAATTTAGTAATAATTAATAAATTTCTAAAGGTGGAATATTAGACAAATGAAAACCTTATTAATTTGTTTTTAAATTGCTAAATTATATGTTTGTATAAACAAATTAATATTGTTAATTAAATAATATTTAGAGAGTAAACAGTTATAATTATAGCAAGGATAAGAAAAGATAATTAAAACTTAATTAATATGAATATTCCATCTTATACAAGGATATTTCTACTGTCGCAATATGACTCAATATTTCAAAAATATAATATGCGTTCTAAAATTTTATTTATAGTCATTGTTGTCTCCTTATATAGTTGCAGAACTATCACTATAGATAATGATAAAGATATTGTTGATATTCCTGTGAGTATCGAATTAATTATGATACCGGCAGGAGCATATTCGTCTGGTGGGGCAGGGTTAGAAAAATATATCGAATATGATTATTCGATGATGAAATATCCGGTTACAAATGCACAATATATTGACTTTTTAATTGAGGCTGATTCTCTAGGTTTGATCACTATTGATTCTCTTGGTGTTTACGGTCTATATTGTGGTGATAATTTTTGGCCCCGCGGAATTTATCAATTTATTGACTTTAGTGCGAAAAATTCCAGGATTGGATATTACCCACCTGATGCTTACTTTACAAAATGGCGTTATGTTAACAATAGAAAAGAATATTATTACAATCATCCTATAACTCATGTTACTTGGTATGGGGCAATTGCTTTTGCAAAATTTTACGGTATGCGCTTACCAACTATAGAAGAATGGGAAAAAGCAGCTAGAGCAAATAGTGGCAATGATTATCCATGGGGGAATATAATATCATCACAATTCGCGAACTACAAGAACAGTGGAGATGAATATGATAATGACACAACTCCCGTATGGTACTATAACGGTTTAAATAATACAAATAATAGTTATAGTCCATATGGAGTCTACGATATGGCTGGCAATGTTTGGGAGTGGACCTCATCTTGGTGGAGAGATTCTTCAGGAAAAGTAATAAAAGGGGGATCATTTAACAGTTCATTACTACAATCAAATGATTCAGATAAATTAATTTCCTATGATTTATTATCATGGTTTGAGCCTGCGATTGGTTATTTACCTACAAATATCAGCCACGAGATTGGCTTCCGATGTGTGAAAGACATTGAAAACTGAACTTAAATTTTCAATTATTAGTTCTTATCTATAAGTAAAATATTTCTCGATTCCAATCCAAAATATGTTAGATGAATTTGTTTGAACACCCTCCAATATTCCTTCTGGACCTGAGTGCATAAAAGCCTGGTTATAAATTGTTTCATGTTCATAATATAGAGATAATCTAAATCCTTTATATAAATACCGTAAATCTATTTTAAATTCTATTTTCCCTTCCGCCAAGTGACTCATATCATACAAAACAACTCTGTCTTCATCTATAAAATAATCTCCAAAAAAATTATCGTAAACTATTGTATTTGCATATTGATATACTAAAGCATTGGGATGGGTAACATTGTGTCTTTCATAATTGAATGAGGGCATAACTGATAGCTTCTTATTGTTGTATGCTAAGTATATTATGAAATCATCAGAATCGGGACCACTATGTGCCGCCCAATACCTGCCATTATAAGTATTAAAATCAAATTGACTTGAACTATTCCAATCGGGTGTATCACGTAACTGCCAGAAGGCAGTTTGAATAAGATTGGCATACTCAAACCCAAACATTAAATTTAAATTATTAAATAAACCATATTTTCTTACTCCAAATATGAATGCCCTACTATGGTCGGGGTGTAATGTAAAATCTTTGAAACTTTCGGGACCTACAATTCGTCCATACTCCAAGAACATTACCAATCTCGAATTCGGAAACCGAAAATTGATATATCCGGTATATGTTTGATCTACAGGATTAAGCATACCTTCTTGATTGTCGGGTCTTTCAATTTTAACAATTTCGAAAGGAAGTAAAGCTGCTTCTAATAGGCTAATATCATAATTTGTATTTTTCCCGCCTGATAGAAAAGCCCGTGAAAACCCAACTGTAACTATTGGTATTGAATAATATGTTGTATTAAAAATGAATCCGCTGTAGTAGGGGTTTGATGTACTTTCCTTTCCAAGCTTGGATAATACATATCTGCCATTAAATCCCCAATCTTTATATCGTTGCTCTGTAATTGTACCTAACATTAGATGTCCAAAACCAGTTGTATTGTTAGACATCATAAGTGAGCTGTGGAGTCCGGGTCCCCACCACATATTTGCATTGGAAAATCCACCTCCCACTCCTTTGTATTTTAAATATAATTGAGTCTCTCTAATCCCTGTAGATGTGTAGGGAGTTTTAAGATGGGGACGATTATCATTCAAGTGACTGAATTTTTGTATCCGCTGTGGTTCATCATAATCATCATTTTGAGATATAAAATAATAAGGTTCAATACTCGCGAAAATATAATCGCTGTTATAAGCGATATTTGCCGATGTAAAGAAACTTGTGCCCTTTCCAACCCATCTATCAGATGTGTTCTCAAGATTAGGCGCCCCGCTATTATATAACACTTCATTTCTTACTTTTAATGACCATACATCTTTTAACTGATCATTTGGAATAATAACTGGTCTAATCATCAAAGAGCCTGGATCATCTCCACCTACCATAATTTTCTGTTCAGTAAATAGTAAATCAAACGGGTCAGCGGGGATGTATATTTGGGCAGATATTGAACCTACAATAATAATTAGTATGGCTAATCGTTGTTTCAATAATATTTTAAAATACTTCACTATTTATTACCAGTCAATTGTTATCCCAAGATATCCACCATATTCAGAATTTGGATATTTAATACTAATTAAACTAAATAAATTGATAATTCTATTTATTGAATAATTTGTTTCCAATTGTATTTCTGTAGTATTTTGAATTTCTCCAAGTAAATATGGTGTATTGTCATCCAAATCACGGTCTCGCAAATTATAATTGTCGAGAGGTGCACTACCAAGTCCCAATCCTTTTTTCATAACCATTGATGAAATGTTTAGATGCCATCGATATGAAGGCCAAAATCCTACTTCAATTAATAATGACTGGGAATTTGGACCTTGCGGCAATCCCAGACCAATCCCCGCTGAAGTATAAGAATTTACAATATCATCATGGGTGTAAGTCCAAGGTCTGCTAACTGTTGCTTCTACCCTTAAATCCGGTAAAAGTGGATTAGATTTTGACGTCCAATGCAATCCACCTTGGAAGATAAATTTATTTGCCCACCATTTTGTTAATATCTTCTCCCATGCTAATTCATCCCAAAATAACGTGTTGTACCATATTAGTCCTGGTTTAATGCGCCAATTAATGTCCAACGCCATTAGCAAATTGTCTTTGTCACCTTGATTATGCTCTGCAGGCCAATAAAAATTAACCGGAATCAGGTACTCAACTTCAAATGGTCGATTACCGTAAATAACCATTTCATTGAATGACAATGTCAAATCTTCGTTTGGATAAAATTCAATTCTATGAGCTGCAATATATTTTTGCGAGGGTTCTTCTAATTCATGAATCAATGAGCTTTCGTAGGTCAACAGCGATCCATGTAAAAAATGGAATCCAATATATTTATTCGTAAAGGAGTAATTAATAAATGGAAAAGTTTGCGCTGCTCCCGATAAAATTGCAGAATTATTTGGCGAGAAACCCCAGATAACCGGAGTTTTACCTAATTGAAAATTACCGTATTTGGTTGCTATGTGGAACGATGCATTCGACTGATACCATAAAGTCCAATTTGCAAAATCGAAATATGGATGATCTTCATTCTTGAATTCTTCGATTTCATAAACGAGGGATGAATCACCAACAAATCGATTCATCGAGAAATTTACATAAAAGGATAATTGTTCTGATATGGAACCCAAAATTGATACATTATCAGTAAATCGTCTATATATTGATTCATCGATTACTTCTAATCTTGCTGTTTCACTCAAATTAGCCCAAGCATAGGTTGAGGTATCTTTATAAGATATAAAATGAGGTTCAGGCTCATCTAATCGGTATTTATCAAAAAAAGAATTCGTTACATTTTTAAGATTCTTTTTCCCCAGTGGAAACTCAATATTTTTATCAAATTGTGCGATTGAAAATTCAGATGAGAATCTCTGCAATAATTTCTTGTCTTTATTAGATAAATTATTAGAAATAATAGATAATTGATTGAGCATTTTTCTAACATTTGAATAAGTAAATGGACGTACACCTAAATTTTTTTGTGCAATATTTCCTAATGTGATATGACGTACAATAAATTTATTCACTAAATGATTTTGTGGTACAGGGACCTCCTGTGCTTTGCTAATGTTCGGAATAATGAGCAAACAGAATATGATTACCCAAACAGAAATAAAATAAATTTGTGAAGTATTCTTAAACATTAATATTTATGGAAATTAAATAGAAATATCTGTATCTCTTTAGGTTTTTATTAAATAATTGGTTTTATGCATCAAATACTGAAATAATATTTTCTGCAATTGCAAATGCGCTCGTAGCAGCAGGAGATGGAGCATTTAAAACATGAACAATATTTTTATTCCTAATTATTTTAAAATCGTCAAGCAGTTTCCCATCTTTAGTCAATGCCTGTGCCCTTACACCACTACCCCCGGGTACAATATCATTACTAGTGATTTCAGCAATCAATTTCTTTAGTTCTCTAACAAACAGATTTTTCGAATAAGATCTTATCATCTCGGAAGAACCGATTTTCCAATAACGTTTTCCTAACTTCCAAAATGCTGGATACAACATAATTTCTGATAAATCTCTAAAACTAACATCTGATTTTTTATATCCCTCTCTGGCAAATGCCAAAACAGCATTTGGTCCTGCCTCAACTGTACCGTCAATTTTTCGAGTAAAATGAACACCTAAAAAGGGAAATTTAGGATCAGGGACAGGATATATTAGACTTTTTACCAAATTTGTTTTATTATCTTTCAATTTATAATATTCACCTCGAAATGGCACAATTTTTACGTCAATATTGTTTTCTGTCATTCTAGCAATTCTATCGACAAATAATCCGGCACAATTTATTATAGCTTTTGTATTTATGACTCCGTCTGTGGTTTCAATTGCAATACTATTTTTTTGAACAATATTTAATACTTTACAATTTAGCTTTATTTCTGCGCCACTATTTTTTATTACCTCTGCACATTTTTTAGAAACCTCTTTATAATCTATAATCCCTGTTGACGGTGAATATATTCCCCTTATTCCTTTTGCAAATGGTTCAATTTCCCTAATTCCATTTTCATCAAGCATTTTTAAATCGGGAACACTATTTCTCATTCCCCTATTAAATAAATTATCTAGATTTCGTATTTCATCTTCTTTAGTTGCAATAATTATTTTTCCGCATAATTCATGCTCAACACCATATTTATCACAAAAGTGTAATAATTTTTTCACGCCACGCCGACAATTTATCGCTTTTAGCGAGCCGGGTTTATAATATATTCCAGAATGAATTACACCGCTATTATTACCCGTTTGGTGAGAGGCGACCTTTGATTCCTTTTCAATTAATACAAGTCTTTTAAAAGGATTCTTTTGTAGGAATTCGTAGGCAGTTGCCAACCCAACAATTCCGCCCCCGACAATTGCCACATCATACATATGGACTAGGTAATTTGATGTGTTCCTAAACGAATAATTTTGGAATCTTTGTTCCCTTTATATACATTACGGGTATCAATAATTAACTTTGATTGGGCTTTTACAAATTTATAATCAATATTTGAATGATCGGTTACAATTACAACAACATCGTATGATTTCAACAGTTCGGCATTCAGATTATTTTTTCCTTCTTTCTCTATATCATTCCATTTAATCTTAGGAACATATTCATCATAATAATCAACTGTCGCTCCTCCTTGTTCCAAAAGTGTCATTACATCCAATGCCGGAGATTCTCTTACGTCGTCGATATCCTTTTTATATGCTATCCCTAATACTAAAACCTTACTTCCACTTACCGATTTTTGAAATCGATTTAATCCGTTACTAACTAGATTAATAACATGATTGGGCATACCAGTATTAATTTGCCCGGCAAGCTCGATAAATCTTGCACGGTAGTCCAACGTTTTCATCTTCCAAGCTAAATAGTGGGGATCAATCGGGATGCAATGCCCACCCAATCCGGGGCCCGGAGTAAATTTCATAAAACCGAATGGTTTAGTAGCCGCAGCATCAATGACTTCCCAAACATCTACGCCCAACTTTTCACACATTATTGCTACTTCATTAGCTAAACCAATATTTATTGATCTAAAAGTGTTTTCAAGCAATTTTACTGTTTCAGCTGATTCGGGAGATGAGACGGGAACAACTGTATCAATTATTGATTCATAAAGCATTGCACCAAATTTGGTGCAATTTTCAGTAATGCCACCAATCACTTTAGGTGTATTTTTAATTTGATATTTTTCATTACCGGGATCTACGCGCTCCGGTGAAAAACATAAATAAAAATCTTTTCCAACAGTTAAGCCCTTTTTCTCTAAGGCTGGTAAAATAAGTTCGCGAGTTGTCCCAGGATAGGTTGTGCTTTCTAAACTTATAAGCATTCCAGGATGAACATATTTTGATAATTGTTTTAAAACATTTAAGATGTATGATACATCCGGGTCTTTCAATTTATTTAAGGGTGTTGGTACACATATAATTGCAACATCTATTTCTTGGATGATAGAAAAATCATCTGTGGCTCTCAATTTATTCGATGATACTAATTGACTAAAATTATCATCGGAAACATCTCCAATATAATTATCGCCGTTGTTAACTTGATCAACTCTATTTTTGTTGATATCAATACCAACGACTGTAAAACTATTATTCGCAAATTCTACGGCTAATGGTAACCCTACATATCCTAACCCAATTACTCCGATTTTTGCAGATTTATCATTAATTTTATTTTGTAGACTATTTTTCATCATTTACTCATTAAATTAAATTACTATAATTTTAAAATTACAATATATCGGCACTAGAATTGTAGAAGTAATTTTGGTAATTGCTAAACATATGGTAATGGCTTAATTTTCAGACCATTTTAGGGCCCATAGCTCAACGGTTAGAGCAGCGGACTCATAATCCGTTGGTTCGGAGTTCGAATCTCTGTGGGCCCACTCTCTAAAAACCTCATTTATTGACAAGGTTTTTCATTTTACACAACAAATTCAAGTTGGTCAATCAAAGTCAAATAATGTCAAAGAATACCACATTATGGATACGGATTCTATGGATACAGAGGGTATTTTCTTGACGGAGTAGCAACGGATTAGAAATCCGTTGGCAAAGAATTAGGTTCATTTCAATTCACAATTTTTAAAACCTTTGTCCTACAATAATATATATTTGATTGTAATTAAAAGATCCTTCAAAATTTCCTATATATGAAAGAGTAAAGTATAATTTGTTCTTCGTTTGCCAAGAAATATCACTTGATATTTGTCTTTGGATCATAGACGTATCAGTATTCAAATAATAATAATCTATATACTTAAAATTTGAACTTAAAGTTAAGTAATTCTTTAACAGACTTTTTGATATATAAATATCAAAAATATTACCGTCGAGATAATTGGAAGTTATTTTGGATAGTGTTAGACGTGTTAACATGTGCAATTTTGGTATGTTCGAATGTCCCATGTATAAACTGTAATTGTAAGAAGATCTATCATCGTCTGTCTTTAATCTGTATCCTGTATTGGCTCCAAAATATATGTATCGCATAGGTTTCCAATTTATCCTCATCTTCAAACCTTTGCGGGTCGCATCATCATATAATTGCTCTGCATAAGTTTTGAATGTTGCATAGTAAATTATGTTTTTTCTGCTATTATAGGATGTGGTCAATGATAGAGTCTTGAATGGTTTATAAGTGATGGAAAGGTATAGCCCTGTTAAACGGAAAGTTGATTTCGAAACACCATCTATTTTTTTATATAAATCAATGTCAGTATTGAAATAATAACGGAAGTTATCCAATATTCGATTAAAATGTGTAAAGTATAAACTACGTCTATCAATCGATTTGCGATTCATTTGTTGCATGATGGCTATTATAGATTGATGGCTATTTTTTCTAAAACCAAAATAAACACCTGTTTCAAATAAATTTAAATTTAACCTGAAATCATTAAAATCAGGTCGTGAGCCGAGAACCAAACCACTTGATATTTTATTCCACGATTTATCGATCTGGATACCATCAATTACTCCCAAATTTGAGATTTTGGGATTTATTTTTCTACCAACTGTTAAAGATGTCGATTTATTAATATCGTATAAAAATGCAAGGTTATATACTCTTAAATATTTTGAATTTGTATATTGGTCGTCATTTTGGTATTGGCGGTAATCAGCATTTATGTAACCAGTTAATGATAATTTTGAATTGGCAATATGGTGAGCATCAAATGACAACCTTGGTTTTAGTCTTAAAGAATTACGATTTGAAAATCCTTCTGAATAATTAGCAAAAGATGATATTGAAAATCTACCGTCAATATTATTTTGTGGGTAAACAGTTGCCATAACTAAAACTATTATTGGAAATAAAGATTTAACCAAACTTTTAATCTCCATTTGGATGACAATCATAGCAAGCATAACTATTATAGACATACCCCTCTATTAAGCTGCCGTCTTTAGTATGTTTTTGTCTCATACTGTTTTCATTATGTTGGTGACAATTAAAACAAGAAAATTCATAATATTTCGACGGATTTATATGGCAAATGGAACAATTGTCCCATTTATCTTTATGGTCTCCTGAATAAATTGGGAAGTATAAACCATCATGATTAAATGTTGAAGGTGTCCATCCAGGTCCAGTATCGTGACATAATTCACAATCCTGTGGAAACTGATTAGTCGAATGATTTGGATCTGATGTATTGTTATAGTCCGATAAATGGCAATATATGCATTCAGAACTGGTATTGGAATATCCAATTGAATGACATTGTGTGCAATCTGTTCTTATCAAATTATGACCCCCAAGCAATGGATAAACAGTATTGTGATCAAATATTGTTGGTATCCACCCTGGGCCTGTATCATGACACTTAGCACAATTTGTAGAAAACTGTTCGACTAAATGGCTCGGATTTGTAGTCGAATTATAATTAGAGATATGGCAAGATGAACATGCAGTTGATGTGTTAGTATATCCTGAACTATGACACAGGATGCAATTATCTTTAACAAGGTTATGACCACCGTATAATGGATAAACTGCATTATGATCAAATGTAGTTGGTTGCCAATCTGGATTTGTTGTATGGCAGGTCTCACAATTTTGCGGGAATTGATTTGTTAGATGATTGGGGTCGGTCGTTGCATTGTAATCAGAGATATGGCAGGATGAACATGTCGTTGATGTATTGGAATATCCAATTGAATGACATTGTGTGCAATCTGTTCTTATCAAATTATGACCCCCAAGCAATGGATATATTGTTGAATGATCAATAGATGCAGGAATCCAATTGGGATTTGTCGTGTGGCATTCAGAACAATCAGTAGAAAACTGGTTCGCAATATGATTAGGGTCGGTTGTATTGTTATAATCTGTCAAATGGCAGTATTCACAATCAGTAGAGGTATTACTATATCCTTGAGAATGACAATTAGAGCATTCTGTTTTTATTAGATCATGACCACCTAATAACGGATATACAGAATTATGATCGAATGTTGAGGGTGTCCATCCAGGTCCCGTTTCGTGACACAATTCACAATCCTGTGGAAACTGATTTGCCAGATGATTAGGGTCGGTCGTTGCATTGTAATCTGTGATATGACAATCTACGCATTCAGATAGAATATTATTAAATCCTGTGCTATGACAAAGGATACACTCCTTATTGATTATTTCATGACCACCCAGTAATGGATATACAGAATTATGGTCAAATATTATTGGATTCCAATAAGGGTTCGGTGTATGACATAGTTCGCAATCTTGAGGAAATTGGTATTGAATATGATTTGGATCTGTAGCAGAACTATAATTGGCGATGTGACAAATAAAACAATCATCTGTTGTATTATTATATCCTTGAGAATGACAATTAGAGCATTCATCTTTTACAAAAATATGCCCACCAACTAATGGATAATAAACACTATGATCAATGTTTACAGGATTCCAATTAGGATTTGTCGTGTGGCATTCTTCACAATCTAAAGAAAAGTTGAGGGAAAGATGATTTGGATCTACTGTTGAATTATAATCATCTGAATGACAACTATAGCATTGATCCGTTGTGTTATTATAACCTTGTGTGTGACAAGAACTACAATCATTTTTAATATTAATATGTACCCCTGTTAAAAGATAAAAAACACTATGATCAATGTTTACTGGTATCCATCCAGGATTAGTAGTGTGGCATTCTTCACAACCTGTAGATAGACCTAATGAATTATGATTTGGATCAACAGTTGCATAATAGTCAGATTGATGGCAACTGTAGCAATCTGAATCTATATTTTGGAAAATCTCATTTGTATGACACTCTGAACAAGTTAATAAAGAGTGACTTCCGACTAATGGGGAAAATGAATGTTCAGAGAAATTTAAATCCCAACTAAAAGATGTAATTGCATGGCATTCTTTACATTCCTGTGACAAATTATTTATTGTATGGTTTGGTACTTGTGTCATTAAATAATCTTGTGAATGACAACTGTAACAGTCAACATTAAGTGGTTGAAACTCTAATGGTGAACTTGATTTATGACATTCTTCACAATCAGCTGAAATATGTGGTCCTATTAATGGGAATCTTGAGGATTGATGGATTTCTACACCGTTTGTGATTATCCAGTTATTTGTGTTATGGCAAAGTTGACATTCTTTACCATTATTTCCATTATGTAAATCGCTATGACATGAAAGGCAGGTTGTCATACTATTAGCAAATTCATGTTTTGAGTGACAGTTGCTACATTCCTGCTGTTGCCACATTTTAGGATTACTGGTCCCCTCATCAGCAGTTATATAATTATGGCATTTTAGGCAATCATAAATAAAATTCGTGTGTAATTTATGTGAGAAATCATTCTGACTAATAACCCAACTATCCTTAATTGATAGTGGTTCATCCACTTTCGTATGACATTTATCACAATCATCTTCAGCAGTATCTCCATCATGGCATGATAAGCACAGGTCCATATCAGGAAAAACATTCCACGACAATTTTTCAGTTTCTCTCACACCATCATGGCATTCTGAGCAATCAAGTTCAATTTCACTAATATGGAAAGCGTGATTAAAAATTATTTTATCATTTTGGTCGGAAAAACTTGTACAAATGGCTACACTGTGTATGATAAAAAATAAAACAACAATAGTATTTATATTTTTATTTATAAGCATATTTATACAACTTTGATTGTGCCTGCAATCTCTTACTAAATATTAATCAAATATTAGTGATTAAATCAATTATGAATATTACTATAATATTTATGGCAAAAATACCCATTATGGATACGGATTCTATGGATACAGAGGGTCTTTTCTTGTCAGAGTAGTAACGGACTAGGAATCCGTTGGCGCTAAATAGTATGCATTGTGGATGCACTTTCTGTGGATGCAAAACTGTTAAAAGAAGTGCATTACGACAAAATTTATAAAATATAACGTTATCATACAAAGACAGTCTAAAATGACCACTGAATATCTTAGTGTTTATATATGAGATATTTATTGTTTTATTATGAAATTGTCACAACAGTATCAGGAAAAGACCTATCAAAATACAGGTAATGAACTTATTGTGTGTATTATGATATTTAATTAACTTTACAAAATAATTTCTATACAAACACTAAATAGGCAAAGTATATGAAAAAAATATCAAGGATGTCACTATGGATTGGTTTACTAATGTTACTTTTAGTAGGATGTGAAGATCGACAACTACCTTTCGAACCTAATTCTGAAAAAACAGTAAATGAATCACTGGGGAAAAGAGAATTTGAAGATTTCGAGTTTTCTATCAGTAAAAGAGCAGACAAGTTTATAGTTCAGGCACAGACTAAGATAAACCAGGCTAATGAAAAATATAATAAAGCATTAGCAAAAGTTGAAGAAAGCGAACTGGTAGACGTTTTTGCCAAGATAGGACTTGCTGATTCAGCATTGGCAGCAGCCAAATTGAAGAGGGATGCTGGTGAATATGGAAATGCCGTTGCTTTAGCCAGGGAAGCGAAGGCGTTGGCAAGCGAAGCACTGGATATGTTAGAAGATATTCTTGATGCAGTTGAAGATGATGGGGGTTGTAATGAAGAACAGGCTGCAAAATTCATGGAGCAGGCTCAAGAAAAAATAGATAAGGCGCAAGATAAAGTAGCGGCAGTAACTGAACCGGTAGATTTAACAGAGGTAGAACTGAAAATATTAGCAGCAGAGAACAGTTTAGCATTAGCTCAAATAGCGTTTGACGCTGCAGATTACCCAGAGGCTTGTGCAAAGGCTAAGGCAGCCAAGGAACTGGCAAGTGAAGCACTAGATATGTTAGAAGATATTCTTGATGACGAAAACGGCGGTGGTAATAGCAATAGTATGGAACAAGCAGACAAGTTTATGGCTCAGGCACAGGCTAAGATAGACAAGGCACAGGAGAAAGCTGATAAAAAGGACTCACCAGATGTAGATTTAGCTACGATGTATAATAAGATACAGGAAGCAAGAGATAAATTATTGGAAGCTCAGGATGCTTATTATATTCCTGACTATGGAACTGCCATTGATTTAGCCAAGGAAGCGAAGGAGTTGGCAAGTAAAGCATTGGATTTGTTAGAGGAAATCCTTGAAGCTGATGATGACTAATATTTAACAAACTTTTCAATAAAAAACTAGCCTCACCCCTATTAATCAGGGTGGGGCTTTTTATTACTACTAAGTCAAATAATACCACATTATGCATACGTTTTGTATGCATACGTAATATTTTATTCTTCCAATATAGATTAGGCTAAACGCACCTGCTTTGGGAGCAGGGGGTCGGAGGTTCGAATCCTCTCACCCCGACATCATAATCCTCTTCGATAAGACTAGTTTATTGAGGGGGATTTGTGATTTATACAGCAAAGCGATTTGATAATCGCTAAGTCAA
>Ga0307992_1001330_pt1 | contig 14703 bp, 23 predicted proteins | sample EllFjometagen133_FD_203162 | JGI IMG/M metagenome (GOLD analysis project Ga0307992, IMG submission 203162) | Marine microbial communities from Ellis Fjord, Antarctic Ocean - #133 | ecosystem: Environmental > Aquatic > Marine > Unclassified | place: Southern Ocean | collected 2014-10-08
TAAGGCATTGGTTATAAATAAATCTTGAAGATCCAAGTAATTTATTCATATAAATTATTTGATCATCTGAAGGATATAATTTTATTTTAATTGCCTTTAACATATTTGAGTTGTATTTTATACAACTATATATAAATATTTTAAAGTCAAAAAGATGATTTTAATGATTTATTTTCATTTATTTGATATTATTTGATATTATTTGATGTTATTTTTTGTGAAGTTATTTAATACTATCATGAAACAAGAAAAGAGAATCAATCTTGATTCTCTTTTTCATTTTTCTTTTGTATATAAATTGCTTTTTGTTTTTGTTCTCTTCGTTTAACTGATGGTTTTTTATATTCTGATCTCGCCCTTATTTCTTCAGAAACTTTAGTTTTACGATATTTAAATTTATATCGTTTTAATGCAATGTCTATATTTTCACCTTTTTTTACTTTAATTATTAACATAAGCGGGTATATATTGTTTTTTTGTGTTTGTTTTCAATTTTAATTTTTTATATATAATAAAAAATAGTTTTTTAAGGTGAATGTTAATAAATTTCAATCATTTTTAGAGTACAATATAGATAAGCCTTCATATTATACTACAACTTCAACATATCCAGAATTTTCATTAAGTTATGATAGTGCTAATAGTGATTTAGATGATGATCAAATCATCAATACAATTAAGAAATTTTTTACTGATTTTCAACAAAATTTAGATCCAATTAAAATTAAAAATGATTCACACAATAAATTTGGAGATAATCTTTATAGATTATTAGAATTAGATTCTTTTTTCAAAGCTTTGACGATAAAGAATAGGATAGATGGTGAAGAATCTGCTATTCGATATTTTCAAGGTTATATAAATGATTTACCAAGAATATTCAATAAAATAAATCAGAATTTTTCTAAATCTGATGTTAAAGACAAGTTTAAGAAAGTAAAACAGTTAAAGAAAAAGACAAAAACTCAAAGGAAATTATCTAAAGAGATTTTTAATAGTGAATTGGATGCACTATCAATTGAATTAGTTAAAATGGTAGAATATATTAAAAGTGCTAATATGAAAGTATTAGTAACTTGCGATGGTAGAGATTCTGCTGGTAAAGGTTCTTTTATAAAACTAATAGAAAAATTTACAAATGAAAAAATTGTTGATCATGAATGGTTTGGTATTCCAACACAACATGATCAACAACATTGGTTTGATAGATATGAAAAGGTATTACCATCAGAGGGTCATTTGATGTTTTTTGATAGAAGTTATTACAATAGAGCAGTTAATGATCCAGTTAATGGATTTTGTACAAAAGAACAATATAAAAAATTTATTGATGAAGTTGTACCATTTGAAGAAAAAATAATCGATGATGGTGTTATTCTTATAAAATTTTGGTTTTCAATTGAAAAAGAAATTCAAGAATATAGGTTTGCTTTAAGAAAGGCAAGTCCAATTAAATGGTGGAAATTTAGTCCAAGTGATGCAAAGGCTGTTGATAGATATGATAGATTCACATTTTATAAAGAACAAATGTTTGCAAAAACCTCAACTGATATTGCACCTTGGATTGTTGTTGATATGAATGATAAAAAGTTAGGACAATTAAATGGTATTAGATATATGTTATCTGTAATATCTTACCCAGATAAAAATGAAGATATAATTAAACCTTATAAATCAAAGGTTTATAAAGTATAAAAAATAAAATTATAAATATGGAAAAATTATATAAATTCTCACAATTTTTAAATGAAAATGAAGGTGGAGATAAGGCAAAAAAGGAAATTGAAAAGGACGCTAAGAAACTTACATCTGAAATGTTTGATAAAGCAAGAAATCTCCATTTTGAATATAAAGATGGTTTACCAAATGCTGTAATATTTGAAGTTATTGAGAAAGATTATAGACTTGATTATGATCAGGTTTTAGTAATGGATTATTCGGAGAATGTTTTAAAGAAAAGAACATATAAAGTTGAACTTAAATTTAAGAAAAAGAATGAAAAAAAGGTTTCTGATAAAGTTTCTAAATTTATTATGAAATTTGATGTTAAATTAACGAAAACTACTGACGTTAAATTTGATGTTAAGAGTGATTATTATCTTGTTTGGGATTTTGAAAAAAAACCAACAAAAATTATCAGTTTCATTAAGAAAAATAGAGAAACTTGTGTTTGGGAAGATCCATATTTAAAAATAACAAAATCTTCTTGGAGCACAATGCCAACTGTTGAACTTAAAAGTTTAATAAAGAAATTTGGTGGTATTAAGAAGAAAAACGAATAAATATTAAGGAAACAATATTCTATTAATATATAAAGAAAAATGAAACATAATGAGAATAGATATTGCTCACCAAGCCGCAGCATTATTGGAAAGAATACAGGAATTAGAGGATATTATTTTACAGTTAGAACGAATTAGATCTGGGAAATCTTTCAAAATATCAACTATTTTTATTGATCCAAACCATGGTACACAAGAAATTGATGTGGAATTAAAAGAAGGCAAATTGACTACTGAAATTTTTCAACAAAATATACTTGTTTATACAATAGATAATTTTAATGTTGAATTACAAGAACTTAATGTTGAATTACAAGAATTGAAATAATTTAATATTTTTAAAGTCTTTCATAATCAATTGTTATATTAACTTTTATGTATAGATCTCCTCTTGTATTATCATCCTTAAGTAAACCTTTATTTTTTAATTTTATGATGTTTCCATTTTTAGTTTTATTTGGTAGTTTTACTTTTATTTGGGATTTATCCACATGTGTATATATTATTTCTTTACCATCAATTGCATCTTGGAAATGAATATTTTTTGTGTAATGAAGATTATAATTTTCTATTTCATAGTTTTCATTGTTAATAAAATTAATATTAACAATCAATGAACCAACTTTTTCTCTATAATATTTTGAATGATGCCCGAATCCTCTATTAATATTTTTTGTTGAATTTCTAATAGTGTATGTTTTTTCTAAAACAATTTCTTGTTCAGTAAGAATAACTTTTTTACCATTACACACTTTACACGTCCCAGAATATATTTTACCTTCTCCTAAACAAGATTCACATCTAAATCCATAAACATCTTTACCTTTACCATCACAAACTTCACATTTGAAAGATTCACTATTTCTATCAAAGCCTGTGCCTTTACAACTTGAACATTTAACTCGTTTTTTATATTTTATTGTGATAGGTTTATTTTCATATATTCGTTTTAAGTCGATATTCATATTAGCAATAATATCTAAATCTTCTTGAAACTCTTCTCTTTGTTGTTTATGTGTAAAACCTTGAAATCCCATATTAAAGAATTGTTCAAATGCTGAAAATGGATCATGATTAAAACTAAATCCACCAAAATTACCAAACCCCCCACCAGTAAAATTTTTACCGTGAGGACTTTGTGAATCATATCTGGTTTTCTTTTGATTGTCACCTAAAATTTGATATGCTTCATTTATTTCTTTAAATTGTTTATCATTACCATTTTGTTTATCAGGATGTGTTTCATTTGCTTTTTTCCTGTATGATTTCTTAATATTATCATCAGAAGAATTCTTATCTAACCCTAAGATATTATAATAATTTTTATTTGGATCCATATTATATGTATTTTATTTATAGAGTCTTGTTTATATAAAAAAACTCCTATCTTTTACGGATAGAAGTTATATATATTTTTAATTGAAATAAGTTTATAATTCGCCCATTAGTTTCATAATATGAAACATTCTATTTTTTCTTGTTAGTTTAGTATAAAGTTTAGTTTTATCTTTTGCTAATTCTGAGTAAGTTACAATTGGTATATTATATTTTCTTGCTTTAACTATTTTACCTGTGTTTGATGAATCATCATCTACTACTAATAAATCTGTATTTTTTGTTAATGTTGTGTGTGTGAAGCCGTGTTTTATCATAAAATTCACAAAATCTTGTTTATAACCCCATCCCTGAAATTTGGGTGATCCTGACATTTCAAATGTGATTTTATCTTTAAATTCTATCATATTTTTATATTTATAATTTTACTGTTACAAAAATATGAATTTTTATATTATAAAAAAATTATTCTACTATTTTTTTGAATCTAATTATAGGTATATAGTGTTCTTTTTCTATAGTGTATCCATTTCTTTTTTTAATTTTTCTATCATCATATTCAACATTTAAATTAATTAAATTGGTATTATAAATATCTTCACCTGCAAAAATATTAATGTTTTTTTGCACATTTTCTATCGTATTATAATTCATAAAGAAAGAAAAAACTCCATCTTTTTTTAATATGTGTTTTAATTTTTTGATGAATTTATCTAAAGTTGAATTATAATGCTCATATACAAAAATATCATAATATATCCCGTCAAATTTTCTACCTTCTTTGATAAATCTATCAACAGATGTTATCCAAGATTCATTTAACATTTCGACATTTCCACCCCAGCCGTTTTCTATAGCTTTGTTAAATAATTGTTTATGAGGTTCTATTATAGTATGTGATTTTGGGTTTTTTAATTGAATAAAATGGTCTATTATACCTAATCCAAATCCAACATTTAATATATCTCCTCCATTATTAGCAACAATTTCAGCAGCAATTTTCATAATTGGTTCTTCATAGGTACTCATTACTACTGTACCTTCGTTGTCAAGTAAAAATCCATTATCATATTCTAATTTTGAATTGATGTAATTTTCGTATTCCATATATTATTTTGTGTATTTATAATCAGCAAATTTAACTACGTACATTTGGTCATATGGTTTATTTTGTTCGTGATTAAAACTTTCTCTTTTTTTTAAATCTTTTTCTGTTTTCTTCTTTTTCTTTTTCTTTTTCCTCTTAAAATTTGTTGTAGATTTTGAAAAAGTATTTAAAGTTTGCCCGATATCACCTGAACCTATCGATGAACCTGCAACGTCACCTGGAGTAGATGAAGGTGTTGCAGATACTATATTCCCCATTCCACCAGCATTACCAAGTGTTGCTGTCGCATCTTCTTTTATAAATTTTTTAAAGTTCTTTATGTTTTTCATCATTATACTTTTTATTTTTTCTAAAATATCTTTTAACTTTTCGTTTTTTATCTTTATATGATTTACTTTTTCCATCTTCACCTTTTGGAGTAAATTGTATTCCAGGATTACCATCATTCCCTGTAATCATATAACCACCTTGGTCTCTTGTTGATGATGTGTCGCCCGCAGGTCCTGATGTGCTATTTGGTGAGATTTCCACATTAGCAAACGAACTTTCTAAGAATATTTTAAATTTAGTTATCATACACTTATATATAAGTATTGAAAAGCAATTTTTTATATATAGTTAAAAAGAAATTTAATTTAATGAAAAAATTATTCGAAGAGTATGTAGAATCAGCAGATTATGTAATATCTGTGTTCTTTAAAGAACTTGACGTACAAGTACAAAAATGGTTTAATGAAGGATCTCTTGGTGCTTCAGGATGTCAGTTAGTTCAAGTAACTAACAATGAAATAATGAACCCTATACAAAAATATCAAATGATAGAATTTATATCACCAGAGAATTATTTTCAAATTATGTTTATAGTTCGTATTGATGAGATGACAGATGATAATGAAATTGGTAAAGTGTATTTAAAAATTAAGAAATATTCAGATAACGAAACACAAAAACTAGAACGAGAGTTAGATGAAGAAATTGACGTAGAAGATGTAAAAGAAGATTTTATTATAGATAAAATTTCTGAATTAGATAAATCTGACGAAGAGGAAAAGGAAGATGTCGATTTAAAAGATAACATTTATGACAAATGAGAGTAGTTGCTAATGGAATCGTATTAAATAAAATTAAGGTATTAGATATATTTAAATTGGATCTTGGTGATAGTATGTTTGATCAAAAAACTGAGGAATTCTCAATAAAAGATCCATTTATTATTAAATATTTTTCAATGTTCGGTAAACAAATATTAAAATATGGTAAAATTGGAAAATTAGGTTTTTATCAGGATTTTACTTTACCTGAAAGAGAATATTTTATATTTAATGATGAAAAATTGTACACTATTATATATGATAAAAATGAAGAAAAATTAACTATTGATGAACATCTTGCAAAGATAATTAAAGAAATAGAAGAAGTTGAAGATATTTATATATCAGAAGATGAAGAACATCGCAAGAAAAACACACCTGATATTAGTTTACCTAAGGAACAGTATATACAAGAAATGATTAAAAAACGAAATAAAAAATAATGGCTGGTGAAGAATTACAAAAAATGATTGCTGATGGACTTGATCCTATTATAGATAGTATTGTACCAAATAATCATGGAAGAGATTTAAAAAAAACTCCTGCCGATGCATATGGTTATCAATTGAATATGTTTGAAAAGTTTGATTATTCTTATATAACACCAGAAGGTGAAATATTATATAAAAATGAAGATATAAATAAATATTCTACAAAAAAAATAGTAGGAAAATTATATGAGAATGAAGATATTGATAAACCATTAGATGGTGAAAGTCTTTATGAAAATGAAGATATTGATAAACCATTAGATGGTGAAAGTCTTTATGAAAATGAAGATATTGATAAACCATTAGATGGTGAAAGTCTTTATGAAAATGAAGATATTGATAAACCATTAGATGGTGAAAGTCTTTATGAAAATGAAGATATTGATAAACCATTAGATGGTGAAAGTATTTATGAAAATGTTTCAGATCCAGAAAAACATCCTTCAGGATACCAATTTGAAAATAAAGATGACGATAAACCATTAGATGGTGAAAGTCTTTATGAAAATGTTGAATATGAACGAAAAATGGAAGGTGTCTTATTTGAAAATAAAGATGAAGATAAACCATTAAATGGAGAATTTGTATATGAAAATAAAGATGAAGATAAACCATTAAATGGAGAATTTGTATATGAAAATAAAGATGAAGATAAACCATTAAATGGAGAATTTATATATGAAAATAAAGATGAAGATAAACCATTAAATGGAGAATTTGTATATGAAAATAAAGATGAAGATAAACCATTAGATGGAGAGCAATTATTTGAAAACAAAGATATTGATAAACCATTAGATGGAGAGCAATTATTTGAAAATAAAGATGAAGATAAATTATTAGATGGAGATCAATTATATGATAATAATAAACAACAACAAAATATATTAACAGATAAACCACTTTATGATAATAATCCTGAAGAAAAACCAAAATTAGCAGAAGGAAATATTTATATTGTTGATGATAAAATAAAAACAAATAATAATTTAGGTGAAGTTTATAAAATGAAAAATGCTGTCAGAAAAGAAATAAATTTAGGGTCTATTTTTGAAACTGAAAATTATAATAAGAGAGATATCGAATTAAACAGATTGTATAATGTTGAAACTGAAAAAGATTTAGAAAAAAAATCTGAAATTAAAAAACCAAAAGAAATATTATATAAGAACACTAATGACACGAAATGAAAAATATAATTTATAAATATGGAATGTTTACAAAAAAAAGTCATGTTAGATATTAAAGATATTTTTTTGAATTCAGATGAATATTATCACACCGAATATAATAAATCGAATATTTATTTGCATCACACTGCAGGTGGATGTTTTGTTGGTAATACTATGGTTACTTTAGTTAATGGGAATGATGTTAGAATAGATAGTTTAGAAAAAAATAAAGAATATTGGTTATATGGTTGTGATAGAGATGGTACAACAAAAATTGTAAAATGTGTTTTTTTAGGTGAAACGAAGAAGGTAGATAAAATAGTAGAAGTAACATTAGATAATGGTAATATAGAAAGGTGTACATTAGAACATTTGTGGATGATGAGGGATGGTACATATAAAACTGCGAATAATTTGAAGAGTGGTGATAGTTTAATGCCATTGTATAAAAGATTTGATAAAAGAGGTTATGAAGAAATAAAAAATAATGATAATTATAAATGGTATAAAACACACCAATTAAGTGGTAAATTAAAATATGGTGAAAATATTTATAAATCAAAAATCAAAAATATCATTCATCATATTGATTTTAATAAATTAAATAATGAACCTGATAATTTAGTATTAATGGAGAAAAATGAACATTCTAATGAAATTTCATATAAAGAATATAAAGAAACATATAACCATAAGGTTGTAAATGTGAATATTGTTGATTTAAAGAAAAGTATTTCAGTTTATGATTTTTATTCACCTGAAACAAATAACTTTGCACTATCATCTGGAGTATTTGTACATAATTCAAGACCTGATTGGGTTGTTGGTATGTGGGATAAAGATTCAAATTCAAGTGGTTCTATACGTCATATAGCAACATCCTTTATTATTGGTGGAAGAAGTACTAGAAATGGTGATGAAACTTGGGATGGTGTAACAGTTCGATGTTTTCCTGAAAGTAAGTGGGCGTGGCATTTAGGTGTTAAAGGTACAAAAGGTAAATTTGATAAAATTTCAATAGGTATTGAAATATGTAACTATGGTTCTTTAACAAAAGGTAGAGATGGTTCATATTATAATTATGTGAATTCTATTGTTCCAGAAACTGAAGTAGTGAAGTTACCTAACCAATTTAGAGGATTTGAATATTATCATAAATATACTGATAATCAAATAGAATCAGTTAGAAAATTATTATTTTATTTATCTAATAAATTTAATATTAATCTTAGAATGGGATTAAGAGAATGGATTGAAAAAGAATCATTAGTGATGCCTACTGGAATATCTATAATAGAACAACAAAAATGGTTAAATAGATATGGATTTGTTGGGAAAAATGGTAAATCTTTGGGCGAAGATGGTGTTTGGGGTAATAATACTACTTGGGCTGTTCAATCAATTGGTAAATCTGCATTTGAATATAATCCATTAACATTAAATGGTTATCCAGGAATTTGGTCTCATGGAAATGTGAGGTCCGACAAATTTGATGTTTCCCCTCAACCTAATTTGATTGCAATGTTAAAATCTTTATAGGTTAAAAAATAAAATTTTTATTATGAGATTTTTAAAATATTTTGAGAGTAAAAAAGATATTCAAATAGGTGATTATATTATTGGATCATTATCAGACGCTGAGTTTTTTATTTTAAAGAAAAAAACTAATGAAGGTGATGAGTATATGAAAGATTTTTGTGATTTTCTTGAAAATACAATAGGTGAAGTTGTTGGAATTAAATTGTATAATAATGATAAATCTATTATGTATATGGTTCAATATGATGATATGAATGATGAATTGATAGATGAGTTTGAAAATCCAACATCTATTACAGAGTATGATATTTTATTTTCTTCAAGTAAGAAAGAGGATTGTGAAATATATTTAATTTCTAATAAATATAATATTTAGAAAATATTTTTTACATTTTTATAATAAATAAAGATTATAGGGAATTTAAACTAAATTTAAACTAGACGTTCCTATTCTATCACAATATTGTGCTACTTGTTCTATTTGAGCATTTGTTCTTATACCACCACTAAATTTTATTTTAGTATCATCAGGCATTATTTTTCTCATAAATTTGACTTTTTTAACTTTATCATCAAAATTACTATCATTTGGTAATTTGCCAGTAGATGTCATAATAAAATCAGCATTTGAATCTACACAAATTTCGCAGATATGTTCTATTTCTTGAAAACTTAACGTACCTATTTCAATGATAAATTTTACTATTTTACCTTCTTTATGAGTATATTCGGTAATACTTCTAATTTCATTTTCAAGAGTTTCATATTCCTTTTTTTTAATTAATTTGTAGTTAAGTACAACATCAATTTCATCTGCACCATTTACTAATGATTTATCAATTTCCTTTATTTTCTCTGTAGATGAACTGTCGCCTTTTGGAAAATCTATAGTAGCAACAACTTTAATATCTTTATCTTCTAAAAATGACGAAACAATACTAACATATTCTGGTAATATACAAATAGAATAAAATTGTTTTTCTTCGACAGTTGAGCATATTTTTTTGATATCATCATTTGTGAGAGTATTTAAATTTGTGTAATCAATTATTTGAAAATAATTTGAATTATTATTTTCTTTAATGTATTGAGATAATTTTTTGATTATCATATCGTTTATTATTTATTTATTATTCTTATCAACAATTAAGTAATAAACTATATATAAAATAATGTTATTGACTTTTTTTATTGTAAAAAATTTTCTATATTAGCCTACAAACAGGTCAAAAATATATATAAAATATATGAACTCTATGATAGTAAGTAAATTTTATTCAAGATTAGAAAAATTAGGTTTAAAAAAACATAAAGTAATTCAAGATGAAGTTGAATATCTAAGTACTTTACCACAAATGGAACAATTTGAGTTGTTTAGTAATGAAAGTGATTTTATTATTGAGAGACTTAGAATAAAAATGAATATTTTTTTATCATTTTCTATATTATTTATATTACTCACATTCTATTTGATAGTAAGTCAAATTTATATTCCAATAATTGCAACCTCCCTATGCTTTTTGATATTTTTAGTTTTTACTAAAAGGTACAAAACTAAGATGGAAATAAAAAGTCTTGGAAAATATATATTGAAAGATATCCAAAAAAGGGTAATTGATAAATCTTTTAGATAATAAAAAACCTATCTGAAGAGATAGGTTTTTTATTTAAAATATCGTTTATTTACCTATACCACCTCCTGGTGATTTCCAATTAAATGTACCTTCTGGTCTATAAATAACTTCAACATTTTTATCAGATAATATATTTAATCCAACCACACCTTGGAAATTATCTTGTTCTGCTTCTTGATGAATAGAATCTTCATCAATTTCAACATTATAGACATTCATCCATCTCTTAATTTGGTCTTGGTTTTCTTCCCAAAATTTGTCCCATTTTTCACCAGAATCTAAAAATCCAGCACCTTTTCTAAGAGTGTTGCCAACTTTAGTATCAGTAAAGAAACCTTCATCTACTAATGTTTTGAATGATTTTATATTATTTAAACCTTCTATGACTTTTTTACCAGGTTTATTTTCAAGTTTGTCAAGTTTACCAAACTCTTTAAATTTTATTAAGTTGTTTAATTTCTTATCCATTAGTTAAATTATTCTTTTTTCTATATATTAATTTGTTTTTTAATTTTTTATTCTATTCTATTATGTTTAATTCTAAGTTTTTTTTACTTAAAATATCACGCAATTCATCATTTTCTAAAGTTTCTTTGAATGTATCTGTTTTGTCATCTATATTTTGTAAAATCCAATTATTACCTGAGTTGGATGTTTGATATACATATTTTGTGTCATTATCATCAATTTCAACAGTTCTAGAAGTCATTTTTTCAAAAAAGTTTCTAATATTACCATTAACTTTATACATATATACATCACTCCAACCCATATTTTTTTTAGAATATTGAAGAACAATATATTTTGGTGTATCAATTTTTGGTATATCCCTATCAATCAATAAAAAATATTTTATATCATATTGTTTCTTTAAAAAATTTTCCATTTCTGATGTTGAAGTTAATTCACTTTTTTTCAATTTTTTATTATAAAGTGCTTTATTAAAATCACTATCATTATATATGAAATTGATATCTTTATCAACAAATTTATCTTTATTTAAACCAAGTTTATAGTAGAATTCTACTTGTTTTGCATCTACGCTTTGTAGAAGTTGTGCAATACCAGTTGATATATTTTCATTTAAAAACTCTTTATATTTCATTAATTTCATATTAATCTTGGTGGTAGAAGTAAACAGTATCTAACCATTTTTGGAAAGATATTTCTTCTTCTTTTTGTTTTTTATTTTGTTCAAGGTATTCTTCATATTTAAGTTGAAGTTGTTCATCACTTATATTTTCATTTAAAAACTCCTTATATTTCATTAATTTCATAATACACTTATATATTAAAATTTAAAACTAAATAAGAAATTTTTTATAAAAGAATAAAAAGAAAACAAATATGTTTAAAGAAGCGTTGACTTATGATGATATACAGATAATTCCCAAATATTCTGAAATAGAAACTCGTATGGGTTGTAATTTACGAACTCGATTCACTAAAAATTATTTTATTGATAAGCCATATGTATCTGCTCCAATGGATACTGTTACTGAATATGATATGGCTTTTAGAATGTCGCAATTGGGTGGAGTTGGTTGTATTCATAGATTTATGGGTGTTGAAGAACAGGTAAAAATTGTTAAAAAATTAATAGAAGATTCTTCTTCACATTTATTAATTGTTCACCCTAAACAACCTATATGTGCATCAATTGGTATTAATGATATTAAGAGAGCTGAAGCTTTGATTAATGTTGGTGTTAATGTTTTACTTATAGATGTTGCTCATGGTAATACATTACAAGTAAAAAACACTATAATAAGATTAAGAAATATCATTAAAAATAAAAAATATAATAATGTTGATATAATTGCTGGTAATGTTGCAACTGCTGAAGGAGCTTTAAATCTTTGTGAATGGGGTGTTGATGCTATTAGAGTTGGTATAGGAAATGGTTCATTGTGTGAAACTAGAATAAGAACTGGTATTGGTGTACCACAGGTAACAGCATTAATTGATTGTATTAAAATTGCAGATGATTATAATGTGCCAGTAATTGCTGATGGTGGTATTAGATTGGTAGCTGATGTTGCTAAATCGTTGGCATTAGGTGCAGATGTAGTTATGTTGGGTTCTCTTTTAGCAGGAACAAAAGAATCCCCTGGTAGTATAAGTAAAACTGGTCAATTTCCTAATGAGCAACTTTATAAGAGATATCGAGGTTCTGCTTCATTAGAGACAAAAATAGAACATAATTTATCAGAAAAAAATGTTGAAGGAAATTCTAAATTAATTCCATATAAAGGAAAAATTAAAAGAATTCTTAATGATATAGATGATGGTATAAAATCTGCTATGAGTTATGTAAATGCAAAAGATTTGTTTGAATTTCGAACAAATTCAGATTTTGTGAAAGTAACACAAAATGGTATGATAGAAGCAAAACCACATTTGTTATGATATTGAATGATAAAGATTTGTGTGTTTATCAGAAAGATTTATTTAATATTGTTGTAAATATTAATGATATAGATGAATCTCAAATTAAAAATTATGTCATAAAGAGTATTAATTTAAATGGTGCTCGTGAAACTTTTTGTATTAATTTTTATAGTGATGTGTATGGACAAATTGTACAGACAATAGATTATAAACCATCAATATTGAATAAAATGCTAAGAAAACAAAAAATAAATAAAATAAATGAAAAATTCATTTGATTACTTTGATGAAATGTATTGTATCAATCTTGATGAAAGAACAGATAGATGGGAACATGCACAAAAAGAATTTGAAAAGGCTGGAATAAAAGATAGAGTTATAAGATTTTCAGCAATAAAAGATAATGATGGAAGAGTAGGTGTTATAAAATCAAATCTTGGTATTGTGAAATTAGCAAAAAAGAAAGGTTTGAAAAATGTGTTGGTTTTTGAAGATGATGTTGAATTTATTGTAGATAATCCTCAAGAAATACTTACAGAGTCAATAAATCAAGTTGAAAGTTTAGATTGGTCACTTTTTTATTTAGGTGCTAATACACATAATAAATTAATTAAAATAAAAAATAACCTGATATTATTAAAGAATGCTTTTGCTGTACATTCAATGGCATATAATGAAAAAGTATATGATATTTTTATTAAAAAATATGAAGGGGTTAATAAGATAAAAAATATGAATGATATTTTAGATGTATATCTTGCACAGCATATTCAAGAGAAATATATATGTTTAATGGTAAATCCAATGATGACAACTCAGATGAATTCTTATTCTGATATAGAGAAAAGAGTTGTAAATTATGATTTCATAGAAGAAAGATTCAAAAAAAATATCAAATAAAGAAAATAATTTTAAATTTTTTTTATATCAAAAAAAGTTATAGTTTTGTTAAAAATACAATAAAAAATGAAAAACGAACATATTTTCGGGAAGAATTTAAGATATAGTGAATATTCATCAAAAGATGGTGGTTATACGGTATATGCAGTATATGGGGAAGATCCTAATTGTGATATGGGTGGTTCACACCATAATCCATTTCTTGGTAATGTTGAAGGTGTTTTTAAAGAAGTACTTGAATATGCTGCAAATAATATGAGTATGTTTTATCAATGGGGTGGAGGTGGATATATTGTACCACTTAAGAATTTACAAGAAAGTTCCAAACCTCTTGTGGTTAATAAACAGAAAAAATTAAAATTAGAACGTAAAAAGAAATTGGAACAATTAATGCGGGTTAATATTGATGAATTAATTGTAAATGTTGATACTATGACTAAGGAAGAAATTAAATTGGCACTTAACGAAATTAAGAATTCAATTTAATTATTTTCAATTAAAGTATTATATAATTTAACACAATTTTGTATATTTTCAATTGTGAGTATTGTTGATGGTGTTCCAACTTCAGGATAAAATATAATTTTTTCAGGCTCAATCATAATTGTATCATAATAAGATATTTTAATTTTGACACATTTTCCAGATAAAATATATCTTTCAATTTTTCCTTTTTCAATTACATCTGCTTTTAAAAATTTAAGTAAAAATCTTATTTGTTCATCTGATAATGTTGTGAAATCAAGTATCATTTTAATTT
>Ga0307992_1001331_pt1 | contig 14701 bp, 18 predicted proteins | sample EllFjometagen133_FD_203162 | JGI IMG/M metagenome (GOLD analysis project Ga0307992, IMG submission 203162) | Marine microbial communities from Ellis Fjord, Antarctic Ocean - #133 | ecosystem: Environmental > Aquatic > Marine > Unclassified | place: Southern Ocean | collected 2014-10-08
ATATAAATAATGTGAAAAAAGCAAATGAACTTGGAATGATTGGAATTAGATATGAAAATAATAATCAATTAAAAAAAGAATTAAAAAAAAATAAAATAATTTAAAATGGGATTTTATGAATACAGACTGTAAGGAATATTGTAAAAAATATAAAAAACTTTTAGAAAAAGCATTAATTATAATTAAAATAAACATTAAAAACGAATCATTCTTAAAAGAAATGGCAAACGATTATTTGAATATGGCAAAAAACTATCTCTCAGACGGAACTGTGCTTGAAGAAAAAAAAGATTATGTAAGAGCATTAGCATCTTATTCTTATGCATATGGATGGATTGATGCAGGTGTTAGAATAGGGTTATTCTATGGTATAGATAGAAATATGTTTACTTTATATAAATAAAAATGATAAATATGAATGGAATTTTAAAAAATAATAATTGCAAAGTTATAGAAAATAACTTAAAATCAAGATTAATAAGTAAAGGGTACGGAATAAAAAAAGACGAATATCTTGAACTTAATTTATTTGAAAGTATGTATCTTTTTGAAAAAAATAAAATGAACATTATTTTAAATAAAAAACAATTAACTAAAGATAAAATTGAAGCTTATATAAATAAATATATAAAAAACTTTAAAGACAAATATATTGTATATAAAGACTTTAAAGAAAATGGCTATATTATAAAAGATGGAGCTACATTTGGCTTTGATTTTAGAATATATGAAGGTAACTCTAAAGTTCATGAACACACAAAATATGTTGTAGATGTAAAAAGAACACATAAAGATGAGATGACAAAAGTTATTAAGTCAGAAAGACTTGCAAGTAGTATAAAAACAAAATATATAATAGCAATTATAGATCTTGAAAACAAAGTTACAAAAATAAAATTAGAACGAATTTAAGAACACTTAGTTTGCCAGTAGTTTAATGGGCAATACATATTTCTTAATTGCACAGTAATTGGACTAGGTCCATTATAATCTGTTATTACAAAGTAATCTGATTCTCCTATTACCAAAGCATTTGAATCTAAAACATTAGTATGTGAAAAATCAACCTGTTTATCTTTATCAATTATTGACACATTAAAATTTTGATCTTGCTTGAAATCAGTTTTTCCTGTATTAATAATATTAACAGTAACTGTTTCTTCACTAATGTCATAAACACAAGAAATAAAATTCACATATGAGCCAACACAATCTGCATCAACAGTATTATCTGCTGCGGCTGTGTTTTTAGAAACAAATTCAGAACCCCAAGACAACATTATAGAAATAAGTGCTAGTGAAACTACAATTAAAAGAATAGTTGCTATAATTGGGCTTATTGCTTTTCTCATATCATTTCAGTATAAAAATTATAATTAAAAAATAAATAAGAAATCTTTTTATTAAAAAAAGATTTCTACATTATTTTTAAAGTTGTATTTATTGACCACATTTTTTAAATTCTGCAATAGCATCTGAAGGACAATAACTTGATATTAATTTTAAGTTATATTGAGCAGTTACTGCACCTGGTAAATTAGCATCATCAAGTGTGAATAATGCAGTTTGTCCAGCTGTAATTCCAGTCCATGTAGTTTCAGTTGTTGCTGTTGATAAATTTAAAGTTGCATTTCCGTCAGAAACATTTGTAATATTAATTAAAATATCATCTCCGGTAGGTAAAGTAATATTACCTGTGTTTTGTACGTAGAAAATCATTTTATTTGAATCGTTAATAGTACAACCTGAAATTTGAATTGCTGCACCCATACAACTTGTGTCTACAACACCAGTTGCATCTGAAAGACTATCTGTTGTGAAAGATTTGCCCCATGCAATTACAATTGCAATTAATGCAACCGCAACAACAATTAATAAAATTGTCGCAATTAATGGAGAAATTGCTTTTTTCATATTCATTTTATATCACCTTATATTTTTATATTTTTTATTATTATTTTTGTTTTAAGTTTAATTACATTTTGAAATGTAAGATACTCTGTCAGGACAATTTTCTACATGTACTTGAACTCTCTTTAAAGGTTTTTCAAGACCAATAAATGTAGGAACTGCATTTGCTATTGAATCTAAAGACATTGCATTTCCAATAAAATTTGGTTCTAATTCAGTACTTGCAATAGTATTATCGTTAGCAATAGTAGTTAAAACAATGTTTTGATCAACCGTAATTGTTGATCTGTCAAATATTATAAGTCCATCAAACCCGTCAATTGTACTGTAAGAACAACCTGAGTCTATATATATATTTACATTACTACAATCAATCCATTCAGCTGAAGTGTCAGAAACACTTGTGGTTGTATCTTTAAAATTTTGTGACGACCAAGAATATAAAATTCCAGCAAGTGACAAAGCAACCGCAACTAAAAGAATTGTTGCAATTAATGGAGATAATGCTTTTTTAATAATCATATCTTTTCTTATTTAACTGTATATTCACACAAATATATATAACTTATAAATTATAATAATATATAAACTATAACATATATAAAGCTATCTTCTTTAATAACCAAAATCAAAATTAATTACGGCTACAAAAATATTGCAGATATTGCAACATATAAAGGTACTGAAATACCTACAAGAATAATTGAATGCCTTATTCCTGCAATAAAATTATTTTCAGAAATTAAACCAATTGTTGGACCAGCAAACAAACCTTGTATAACAATTAAATATAAAAAATATTTATTAAAATCTACATTTGTCATAGAAGAAGATGTAGCTCCACCAGTATCTCCACTTAATGACATAGAGTTAGCACTAAGCATTGGTAAGAAAACAATTTGTATTATTAAAATAATTCCAATAAAAACAAAGAACATAAAATAACTTGAAAAAACTGTTGAAAATGTTTTTGATTTTCTTTCTTCAACCATATCATTAATTGTTTTTACATAATCTGAAATAGAGGTAAATATTTTAATAATATTACCACCTACTTTTGTAGTTTCTGAAATAATTTGAGTAACTTGTCTAAATACCGAACTATCAATTTGCCCAAAAACATCATTTAAGGCAACATCAAAAGAAACTCCAATTTTAATTTGTGCAGCTATCCTTTTTATTGGAACATTTAAATGACCATAATCGTGTCTTGAAGCTACTTCTACTGCAGTAACAATATTCATACCACCTTGTAAAAGATCTCTTAAATCATCTAAAAACACATATAAATTTCTTTCATAGGATTTAATTTTTGCAGTATAGATTTTTGCAGCAACACCAACAGCAACTAAAATTGGAAAAATTGCAAAAACTAAATATTTTGTATTAATTAAAAGAACTACAAAAATAATTGAACCAATTAACCCATAAATAATATAATCAACAAAAAATTTCTGTTTTTCAGATAAATTAATTCCAAATTCTTTTAAAAAATTCATTTAACATCAACTACTCACTAAATTTAATACTGCAATAAATGCAATATTAATAATTGGCACTAATAAAAACACACCTATTTGAAGTACTGTGGCTATACTTAATCCAGCAATACCACCACCAACCATACCTAAAAGCATGATACCAGAAAATAAAAATAATGGACCTGCAACAACAATTGCAGAATAAATATCACCAAAAGTTTCTGCCTTTTGATTTTGATTATTTAAAATTAAATTATATTGAAATCTAGCGTGCTCAGCTTTCTTTTTCATAAACTCAGGTAAGGATCCACCTGCTTCAATATTTGATTTCAAATCAAGTAAAAATTTTTTTAATTCATAGGAAGGTGTTTTTCTTGCAGTAATATCAATTGCTTCAAGAAGAGAAATACCTAAATGATTTACATAATAAAGTATTTTTGATAATTCTTTATCAAGATATTGACTTTTATCCTTTATTGTTTTTGTGGAAAAAATTGCAATTGGTGGTGCACCAGATTCAGCAACACTAGACATACCAATAATTGCTAATGGAAGAGCATCTCTAATACTTGAATTTTTAGTACCTATTACTAAATAAGGATTTACCATTGTATAACCAATAAAACAAATAAAAACTGATAATGCTAAAATAATTACTAATTGTAAACTAACTAAATCAGGTACAAAATTAGACATTATAAATCCAACTAATAAAGTCATTATTAGTATAAAACCAGCAAAAAAGAAATTTTTAGAAAGATAAATATCTATATCTTCAGTAAAATCTGCTTGTTGTAAAGTTTCGTCAAATTCATTAGAACGTATGTTTCTAGTTAAAGGTAGAAACAATCTATAAAGTTCTTCTTCAAAACTTAATTTTTCTTTCTTTTTTGGAGCCATACATAAATATATTTATGATTTTAATTATTTATAAGACCATTTTATTTTTATATCTTTCTTTTTATTTTAAATAGTCATAAGTAGTTACATATTAAATTCAACAACATCTTTATTTTTAAGAATATAGTTTCTAGAAACAGTTTGTCCAGGATATCTTGTAGAACCCCATACTTTAGCAGATTTTAAATTTTTACGAATATTTTTATGAATTAATCTAGCGGCCTCTAAAACATTATTACCTTTATCTAAAACTAAAGGTTCTGTCTTATCCACTTTCTGACCAGGTTTTTTAGTATATACTATAACTTTATTTAAAATTTCATAAATCTTTTCAGTAACATCTTTTTTTAATGTAGCATCATATATTGGAATTGTTTTATGAATTTTAATACCAGATACCTTTTTAGAAAAAGGAATGGATACACAAATTGCAGAAATAAAAGATGCTCTTGGATTAATTAAAAGGATTAAATCATCAAGAGTAGTTTTCTGATTTAAAATAATATTATGAGCCCTAAAACCAGATGATTTTAAAATTTCAATTGCTTCTTCCTTATTTACTTTTAAATAATGTTCATTAACAAAGGATACCCCTGGAAAATCACTTTTTGTAATTTGGATGTTTGGTTTCTTTTTAGTTATGAAAACATCTTGTGCATCTAAAATAGCTATTAAATTATTAAGTTCTTCAATATTTCCATCTTTGATTACTAAAACAAGTGCATCAGTAACTCTAATCATAGAATAAATTTGAGGAGTAAGTTCATGATTTTGTAAAAAAGAAGGTAATTCAATTAATTGAATTAAAGCACCACCATAATCTAAAATACCAACTTCTGGTTTTGTAGTTGTATAAGGATAACTATCAATCAAAGGTTTAGAATTAGTGTATTCAGTTAAAAAAGTGCTTTTTCCACAATTTACATCTCCTATTAATAAAACTTGACCAGCACCTTCTTTTTTAATATTAATAGTGTTACCAGTTCTTTTTCTTGCAGCTGCTTGCTTTTCTATTTTAGTTTTTAATGAAGCTAATTTTCTAGAAAGATCTTTTCTTAAATTTTCTCCACCCTTATGAGCTGGAGCACGAGAAATCATTTCTTGAAGAGCAACTATTTTCTCTTCATCGTTTTTAGCTTCATCATATTTCTTTTGAGCAAGAGCAAATTCAAATGAAGCGTTTATAGGCATAGATCATCACTTATTTTTAATATAATTAATTTTTCAAAAAAGATATTCTTCTCTATTAATATCTTATAACTTAACTTGTTTTTTAATATTTCGTTATAAACTTTGGATAAGTTATTGTGAGAACTTACTAAAAAATAACAAACCCCCTTTTTATTCAAATGATTTTTTAAAGATTTAATAAATTTAAAAATTATTTCACAACCATCTTTACCACCATCTGTAGAATACACTTCTATTTTTTCAGAAGGTACGTATGGAGGATTAAAAACAATTACATCAAATTTTTTAGAATCTATTTTTGTAAATAAATCAGACTTTATAATAGTTATTTTTGTTAATGCTAACTTTTTAGAAATCAAGGTTATATGTTCAATTACTTTTTCATCAATATCAACAACAGTTAATTTATCAAATAAATCATACATTGTTAAAGTAATTAATCCAGAACCAGTTCCCACTTCTAAAAAAGATTTATTTTCATAAGTTATTTCTTTTTTTAAAACATCCAATAATAAGTAAGTATCATCAGATGGATAATAAATATCTTTTGGTACATCTAAAAGATAATCTTTATAATTAATTTGAACCATACATATACTATATGAATCTAAAAGAATATAAGTATTATCTTGATATGCATTGTCACTACGATGAGCTATCTTTAGACCAAATCAAAAATATTAATGAAGATATAATATCTGTTAGTACTTCAGTTGATTTTAACAGTTACAAAAGACTTGAAAAAATTAAAGAAAATAAATTTAAAAATATGTATTTTGCCTATGGACTTTACCCTGATCAAATACTTGAAAAAACATTAAAAGAATGCTATGAAGATTTAGATAACATGGATTTTTCAAATGCAATTGCAATAGGAGAAATTGGGCTTGATAATAAAATTACAAAAGACAAGGTGAAAAGAGAAGAACAAAAAAAACTTTTTGAAAAACAACTAAGTATTGCTAAAAAAATTAACAAACCAGTTGTAATACACACAAGATATGCAACAAAACCAACTTTAGAAATACTTACAGCATGGAAAGATCTTAAAATAATACTTCATTGGTTTGTAGGAAATGAAAAAGAAATTGCAACAGCACTAGATAGAGGTTATTATTTAACCCAAAGATTTGCAAGTCCAATAATACAAAATCCAAAAGAACATTTAGATCAGCTATTTATTGAAACTGATTTTCCAGTACCTTTTAGAGGTGAAACAATCATACCAAATGACATTAAATTATCATATAATGAATTTTGCAAACAATATAATTTAGATTTAGATGAACTTAAAAAAATAACAACTAACAACTTTTTAAAATTGTTCCCTTCATTAAATGTTTAGATAAAGTGATTAATTATGAGTGACGAAATAAATTATCAAAATATTAACACACACACACAACCAAAAAGAAAAAATGAAGTAAAAGATATAGTTATAGCATGGCTTGGAATATCAGTATGTTTTGCATTAGTTCTTGGGGGATATAATTTATTCAATTTAAAAAATCTAAGTGATTTTTCACTAACTAATTTAATTACATTTATAATTGTAAGTTTAATTGTAACTGGAACCGCATTTATTTTACACGAACTAGCTCACAAATATTCAGCAATATATTTTGGAGCAAAAGCGCAGTTCATAAAATGGAATACTCCATTAATTCTTGCAATAATTTTTGCATTCATACTTGGATTTGTATTTGTAGCACCTGGAGCAGTTTATGTTTTTGGAAAAAGTCTTTCAAGAAAAGAAAATGGAATTGTATCTGTAGCAGGACCGGTTACAAATATAATCTTAGCAGGCTTATTTTATACAATACTAATACTTGGTAATTATCAAAATATTATAATACTAACTACTCTTACATTAGGTGTATTAATTAATTTATGGATTGCATTTTTTAATTTAATACCAATAGGCCCATTAGATGGAAAGGCAATCTTTTTATGGAATCCATTTATTTGGGTAATATTAGTAATTCTTTCTCTTGGTGGTTATTTACTACTCACAGGGGTTATTTAATTAATATATTTAGATATACCTGTAAGTCCACCTTCAGTTGCTACTTTTGCTTTAAGTTTAGAAAATACTTTTAAAATATGTTCTTTTTTAATTTTTGTTTCTTTATATTTATTTTCTTTTAATGCTAAAAATGCAGATTCAGTAATTAATAAATTTAAATCTGCTGATGAAAAATTATTAGTAATTTCAGAAAGTTCTTTTACATCTATTTTTTCAGAAGGTATTTTAGAAAGTAAAAGATTAATTATTTCTTTTCTTTCTTTTAAATTAGGAAGTTTAAACTGCATAAATTTATCAATTCTTCCACTTCTTAAAAAAGATTTGTCAATCGATTCAGGTCTATTAGTTGCACAAATAAATAAAACATCTTTATGTGATAAATTATCAAGCTCTGATAACAACTGATCTAAAACTTTTACGCTAGTAATTGAATCATCACGTCTTTGTGTAAGCGAATCAATTTCATCAAAGAAAAGAATACAAGGTGATACTGCTTTTGCTTTTTTAAAAATATATCTAATTGTTTTTTCAGATTCTCCTACCCATTTATTAAATATTTCTGGTCCTTTTACATAAATAAAATTAACTCCAAATTCCTTTGCAGTTGCTTTTACAAAAGTGGTTTTTCCTGTACCAGGAGGGCCATATAATAAAATATTTTTAATAGTTTTTAAATTCATTTTTTGTAAAATATCTTTTTTATTTAAAGTAAGATTTATAATTTCAGAAAGCTCTTCTTTTTGTTCTTTCAATGCACCAAGATCACTATATGCCACATCAGGAATTTCAACAAAAACTTCTCTTAAAGCAGATGGTTGTACAACTTTTAATGCCCTATCAAAATCATTTTTTGAAATTGACAAATCTTCTAATATCTTATGAGGAATTTCTTCTTTAGGAGAAGAAATATCAGATATTTTATCTTTAATTGCAAAGATTGCTGCTTCTTTCACAAAAGCAGAAAGATCAGCACCCACAAACCCATGTGTTATTTGTGCCATTTTTTTTAAATTAACATTCTTTGAAAGAGGCACATTTCTTGTATGTATTTTCAAGATATCATATCTACCTTCTTCATTAGGAACTCCGATATCAATTTCTCTATCAAATCTACCTGGTCTTCTTAAGGCTGAATCAATATCTTCTTGTCTGTTTGTAGCTCCTATTACAATAACATCACCACGTGAAGATACACCATCCATTAATGCTAAAAGTTGAGCAACAACACGTTTTTCAACCTCTGAAATAAACCCATCTCTTTTTGGAGCAATTGCATCAATTTCATCAATAAAAATAATAGCAGGAGTTTTACTTTGTGCTTTTTTAAAAATATTTCTTAATTTTTCTTCAGCTTCACCAACAAACTTTGCCATTATTTGTGGAGCATCAAGCGCAATAAAGTTTGCTTTAAGCTCACTTGATAATGCTTTTGCAAGTAAAGTTTTACCTGTTCCTGGTGGTCCATATAATAATATACCTTTTGGTGGAGTAACATTTAATTTTTCAAAAAACTCAGGATACTTAAATGGCAATTCAACCATTTCTCTTATTTTTTCAATTTCTTTTTTAAGTCCTCCAACATCTTCATAACCAATTATTTGATTAATTTTACTTTTTGATGTTGGTTTTTTATTAATAATTAAATTTGTTTCTTCTGACAATACAACAATTTTATTTGGAGATGTGCTTGTTACTTCATAAAGATAACTTGATCCAAAAACATTAATCATAATATGATTATTTTGAACAAATGGTCTTCCTAAAAAGTTTTTTTTAATAACAAGATCTTGATTTTCAGATAAAAGATTAACATCTTTAAGTGGAGTTAAAATAACTTCTTTTGCAATTACTGGTTCTATTTTTTTAATAGCTACAAAATCTCCAATGGACACATTAGCGTTTTTTCTAGTGTATTGGTCCATTCTAATAATATTTTCTTCACCAGCTTTATTTTTTTCAGGCCATACTTGAGCAGCAGTAATTCCATCTCCTTTTATTAAAACAATATCTCCAGATATAATATTTAATTTTTGTTTTACAAGTATATCTAGTTTAACAATATTTTTTCCAATAAAGTCTTCTGATGCTTCTAAAACTTTTAATTTAATTGAGGGTTCTTTTTTCACAGACATATTTAATCACAAAATTAGTTTTTTAATATTAATATATAATATTAAACCAAATAGTATTTAATAATTATTATTTTAATTAAATAATTACTTCACAATTACCAGGTGGAAGGATTGAATCAATTTCGTCTTGCAATAAATTAATATTCTTTTTTGCAAAATACTCTTTTATTTTTTTAGATGCGTCAGATTTTTTAGTATCTCCTGGAACTATATAAACTAAATCTTTTGTAGGTTTAGAGGTAAGTAAAACAGGAGCAGAATACATTCCTTTTAATTTATCATTAACTAATTTTAATTTTAAATTTAATTTTTTATAATACTCTCTTTTACCTCTAATTACAAAAGAACCAGTACTTAACGATTCACCAGTATTTGCAGTTTTAGATACCTGATCTGGTTTAACAGAATAAACTTCTGCAGAAAAATATTTATTTTTCCATGCTGATGAAAAAATTAATGCAAAACAAGCTGCTTCTTCTTTATCCACATCTAAAATTTCTTTAAAATCATTATTTTTTAAAATAACATGAGGAGCACCATGAACATCTGCGTGAAAATACAAATCATTTTTTTCTAAATGTTTTTTTATTAAAAATTCATTATTCTTTGTATCCTTTCCAGCTAATACTAAAAAACCAGAAGAAGTTATACACCATCTAAAATTATGAAACCATTCTTTCTTTCTTATTATTCTTTTTGAAAGAATTGGTTTAGCATCTTCTTTTGTTTGAATATTTTTTTCTTGTAATTGTATTTTTCTGTTTGTTATTGAAATTGCTTTTTTTGCACCTAAAAGTTTTGATTTATAACGATTTCTTTCAAGATATTTGGTTTCTGCATTTTTACCTGCTTGTAAAGTATAATTAATTTCAAGTTTCATATTTAATCAAGTCCTTGTTCTTCAAGTAACAACTCTATTAATGTATCAATTTGATTTTTTGCTTTATAAATTGGATTTGATAAATAATAACTAGATGATTTTTTTATAAAATCATAATAATTAGGAATTTTATAAATATACTTTTCTCTTAAACTATTATGCTGTGACTCTATATTTTTAGATAAAAAACTTAAGGCAATATTAAAATCTCCTTCAGAAATTACTTGTGATGCTGCAAAGACATTTTTGTCTTTCGAAACACTTTCAAAAAATTGTTTTTGTTTTTCTTTTAAAGACAAATCTATTTGAAAATAAGAAAATGATTTTAAATTATAACCCGCAATAACTGGATCTAATAATGGACGATAACCATTTATGAATTTTTTATTTTCTAAAAAATCAATGGATGATTTAATTGTAGCTCTATGAAAACCAGTTATCTTTTTAATTTGTCTAACATTTGGTGTAACTGATCCTTTTTTCATCATTGCAGACAATATTTTTACTCTTATTGAATCATTTATTTTTTTTACTACAGCCATAAATACTCACACATAAATGATTATTAAAACATATTAAAAAGGTTATTGTTGTACGAAAAAGCACACAACAACTAAAGTTTATAAAACAAATATATTTATATGTATTTCTAACATATAATATATTACAAATAACTAATTTTTAAAAACTTTAAAAATGAATAACTATGAAAAAATTAACAAAATATGAAGTAACTAGGATACTGTCTGCTCGTGCAGAACAAATTGCATGTGGAGCACCTCCACTTGTAAGAGCACTAAAAAATGACACAGCATGTATTTTAGCAGAAAAAGAGTTTTTTAAAAAAATTATACCTTTAGCAGTAATTAGAATAATTAACGGCAAAAGAGAAATTATAAGTGTGAATTAATATGGGAAAAGCTGTATCAAATAGTATAAAAGCAAAAGCAAGAATAATAATTAACGAATTTGAAGATAAACTTGGAATTGAATTTGAAAAAAACAAACTTTTTTTAAAAAGTATGAAACTTCCATTATCTAAATTAACAGTTAATTTAATGGCAGGATACATAACTAGAACTTTAAAAATTAAAATAAAAGAAAAAGAAGCTTTAGCTAAAAAAATGAATCCTAATAAAGTTCCTGTTAAAATAATTAAAGATCAACAAATACACGGATAATTTTTTAAGTCCGTTATTTTTTTACTTTTTTTAATTAATAATTTAGTTTATATTTTAAAACTGAAATTATTCCACCAAAAGAATGAAGTGTTTTTAATGTTTCATCATGGGTTTCATCAACAATATGAATTTTAGTATTAACTTTTTCTGCAATCTTAATTAAAGTTTGAAGTTTATTTATTTCTTTTAACCATAAATTATAAGAAATTAATATAAACTCGCAAGCACCAGTTTCTACAACTAAAGAAATATCCTTTAGACTATATACTGAAAGACCATTATCTTTGCCTAAATTTTCTTTAAATTTAATTAACATTTCTTGTTCTTTATAAATTAAAGAATTTTCAAAAAACTTCAAAACTTCTTTTTTAGTAAATAATTCATTTATTGAAGATTTTGATGTGCTAGAAATATTTACAGATATTCCAGATAATTTATATTTTTCTTTAATATATTTTAAAAATGAAGTTTTAGTTCCACCAGGACCTGCCACAATCAATTGATCTTTATATTTTTCAATCAAAGAAAAAATATTTTCAAAAAAAGGTGTAAAATCAAAAGATTGATTGTATCTTTTACCATGTTTACCGGATTTAAAAGAAGCTATTAATTTTTTTTCAACACCAGACAAAGAATAAACATCACAAGATTCATCATCAAGCACAACTACATTAATTTTATTTACAAATGAAGATGAATTTTTCAACAAATCAATTTGATGTTGAAAAAGTTCTTTTTTACAGATAGTATATTTATTTCCAAAATCAACATCTATAGTATGATATTCAGCTAAAGGAGCTAATTCTTGAGGCTTTGAAAAAACTATCTTACCGGTAAATCTTAATGAATTTAAAGTTGATGAAAAATCTTTTTTTTCAATATCAATTTCAACAAAAATTGGTTTTCGTTCAGACTCACCAGTATCGTTATTTTTAAGTCGTCTTAAAGAACTACCTTTAATTGTATCTCCAACTTCAGCTAAAGTTTTAATAACCCATAAATCTTCTATGGTTTGACAAATAAATGAAATATTCTTTTTTTTAAAGTCAATTTTTAATATATTCATAAAAAATCATTTTTTTAAAAGAGATTGGACCATATTTTTTGGTTTTTTAATATCCAAAATATCAAGTATAGTTGGAGCAATATTTGCAAGAGATGGTTTTTTAATAATTTTATTTAAATTAAATTTATCAGACACCAAAATAAATGGCACTTTACTTAAACTATGAGATGTACTTATAGATCGATCACTAAAACTCATTTCATCACAATTTCCATGATCTGCAGTTATAATTACAGTTGTATTTTTATCAACTGCCTTTAATAATTTAAGAACACAATTATCCATAGTTTCGATAGCTGTAATTGCAGCACTAAGATTACCAGTATGCCCAACCATATCTCCATTTGCAAAATTAACTACCATTAACTTATAATTTTTTTTAACTTCAGGAATTAATTTTTTCATTAAATCTAAAAGAGACATTTTAGGTTTTAAATCATAGGTTAAAACTTTTGGAGATGGCACTACTATTCTAGTTTCACCTTTATTTGGAAATTCCTGCCCTTGATTAAAAAAATATGTAACATGTGCATATTTTTCGGTTTCTGCAGCCCTTAATTGTTTAAATCCTGCTTTTGAAATAATTTGACCTAACCCTACATTTACTTTTAATGGTGGAAAAACAACATTTATGTTTTTAAAAGTAGAATCATATTGAGTTAAAGTATAAAAATTTATATCTAATTTTTTAGTTTTAAATATTTTAAATTTTTTATCTACAAACAATCTTGTAAATTCACGAGCACGATCACTTCTAAAATTAAAATAAATTATAGTATCTTTATTTTTAATTAATCCATCTTTATCAAATAAAGTTGGAATAAAATATTCATCAGTAATACCCTGTCTGTAACTTTGTTTAATAAAAACAGCTTTACTATCTGTAAAATTACCTTTTCCTTCAACTAAAAGAGAATATACTTTTTCAAGTCTATCCCAACGATTATCTCTATCCATTCCATAAAATCGACCAGAAATACTTGCAATTTCAACAACATCTAAAAGATTTAATTTAGAAATATATTCTTTTAATTTACTTAAATAAGTTAAAATACTTTTTGGATGAGTATCTCTACCGTCAGAAAATACATGAATAAATACTTTGGGCAAATTTTTTTGTTTTACAACATCTAAAAGAGCAAATAAATGTTTCATATGAGAGTGAACTCCACCATCACTTAAAAGACCAATTAAATGAAGTGCATTTCCTTTTTTAACTTTTGAAAAAGCACTAAGTAATATTTTATTTTTATAAAAAGATTTTTCTTTAATTGCTTTATTTATTCTAGTAAGGTCTGAAAGAACAACTTTACCTGCGCCAATAGTTAAATGACCTACTTCAGAACCACCTAATTGACCTTTATCAAGTCCAACATATTGTTCACTTGCTCCAAGCTCAGTATAAGGATAAGTATTAATTAAAGTATCTAAATTTTTTGTTTTAGATAAATAAACCGCATTACCAGTATATTCTTTATTAATACCCACACCATCTAAAATTAATAATAAAACTTTATCTTTAGTCATTTATTTTTCACCTTTCTTATTTGGTTTAAACAATTGAAAAGGGTGTTTTGTTTTACAATCATTAACACATAATCCATTACTTTTCAATGTATCACAATTAGAAACTGAATATTTCTTTTCAATTACTTTTTGTATCTGATAACCTGCAATTTTTTCATCAAAATTAGGTAAATGTTTGAACAAATCTAACATTTCGTTATAATTGTAACCTACATTAAATAAAAAAACCGCAATATTAAAATTTTCACTATGAGTTAATTTTTCGCCAGCAATTAATTTTTGATAAATTTTTAAAAAACAAGGTGGAAAAGTACCTACTTCTGGTTTATTAATAACTTGTTCTTGAAAAATATTTTCAGAAACAACTTTTTTCTTAATATAAATTCCATATTCTAAAAATAATTTA